>Ga0066825_10000160_pt1 | contig 23606 bp, 20 predicted proteins | sample ETNtaG_6_FD_65608 | JGI IMG/M metagenome (GOLD analysis project Ga0066825, IMG submission 65608) | Marine microbial and viral communities from oxygen minimum zone, Eastern Pacific Ocean - ETNP201306SV45 | ecosystem: Environmental > Aquatic > Marine > Oceanic | place: Pacific Ocean: Eastern...
AAGTCCTTTCATCTTCACTTTTGCCAGGGAGATGCCGCTGCCATTGAAGCTTCGGACTTACTCATTGTAATTGGTGGCGATGGCACTATGCTTTATGCAGCTCGACTCGCACGAGGATTGGAAAAACCAATATTGGGCATAAATAGTGGACGTTTAGGGTTCATGAACGATGTATCCATTGAGGAAATGTACTCCGCTTTGGATTCACTCATCAAAAAAAATTACACACTAGACTACCGGCATTTTCTACAAGCAATTGACCAAGAAGGCAACGTTTATTATGCCTTAAACGAATGCCTATTCACACGCCGGGATTCAAGTTCTATGATTAACATAGATGCCGAATATGATGGGGATCTCATTAATACCTATTGGTCCGATGGGCTCATTGTAGCCTCTCCAACTGGGTCAACCGCCTACAATCTTTCTGCTGGTGGACCCATCGTTATGCCTGGTTCTGGTGTGCTGGTCGTTACTCCTGTGAATCCACATACGCTAACTACTCGCCCATTGGTGCTGTCTTCTAATAAAGAGCTTCGTATTTCCATTCCCGACTCCGATCCTTCCGTGATTTTTTCCTGCGACGGAGTGGTTCAACCCGTATCGGAATATCCTTTTTCGATTCGTATAAAAAAATCAACCTCCCGCATTCCCCTGGTACACCTAGCCGATCATAGCTATTTCGATACTCTTCGTAAAAAACTTATGTGGGGACAAGACTCCCGTCGTAGCTAATCGTATTCTAGTTCTTCTAGGTTTCTTACATTTATAGTTTTTATTCAGTCTGGTTCATGCCATTTAGTGTATCAAGAGTAATTTTTCAGCTATAGGTGAATAAAATTCTTATTTTACAACTGTCGGAAAGATTATAGAATAACCAAACAAAAAACTTAATAATACCACCATACGTCATGAAAGTAACCGTTGTTGGAGCCGGAGGAAATGTTGGTTCTACCGTAGCGCTTAGCGTTGCACAAAGAGATTTTGCAAAAGAAGTGATTGCTTTAGATTTGGAGCGAAAACAAGACGATAAAACATTTTATCCTTCCAGAGGACGAGCATTAGACCAATGGGAAGCGTCTCCCATTCACCTATTTGACACTCGAGTCAAAGGGACTACGGACTATGCTGATACCGCGGGATCTGATGTGTGTGTTATTACTGCCGGTGTGCCAAGGCGCCCAGGAATGAGTAGAGACGACTTATTGGAGATAAATGCAAACATAGTCCGTAGTGTTACCTCTGAATTGGTAAAACACTCTCCTGAAACCATCCTAATTATAGTTTCTAATCCATTAGATGTAATGGTTCAAGTAGCCAAAGATGCATCTGGACTTCCTTACGAAAAAGTTATGGGGATGGCTGGAATTTTGGATACGGCTCGATATCGTGCATTCATTGCCGAAGAACTAGATGTTTCACCGAAAGATATCCAAGCACTACTCATGGGTGGTCATGGTGACACTATGGTTCCACTACCTAGATTCACTACCCTTTCCGGAATGCCGATTACTCATTTTATTTCAGAAGAACGACTAGATGAAATTGTAGGTCGTGCAAAAAAAGGAGGAGGGGAAATAGTTGGTCTCATGGGAACCTCTGCATGGTATGCCCCAGGTGCTGCAGCTGCTCAAATGGTTGAGGCTATTTTATTGGATCAAAACCGAATTTTTCCTGTGTGCGCACATATAGATGGGGAATATGGCATTGATAATCTATATATCGGAGTTCCTGTTAAACTTGGAAAGAATGGAATAAAAGAAGTAATCGAGGTTGAATTAACCGAAAAAGAAACCGAACTTTTACATCAATCGGCTATAGCCGTTCGCGGCACTCTAGACGACTTCAAAGCACTTATGAACAATAAATAACGAGGACAAAGGTTCTCACTACTTGCTTTTAAATCCCGCTTCGTTTCGTAGCGGGATTTTTTATATGTTTATTTTGGCCGTTTTTTACCACACTAACTAATGTTGTGTCCACACTATCTACTTTTTGCACCTACACCAACTACTTGCAGGGATATTATGACCAACATGGTCAATACTAAAATTAGAAAACCCGCAAGACCTTTGGGTAGATCAATCCACATTTGAAGACTTTGGGCACCCCAAACCGCACTGCTTGCTACTATCATCGTACCGAAGGCACGTATCAGTCCAAAAGGAATTTGCATGGCTTTTTGAGCTACCTGATAAAGAATTACAGCCATAGTACCATAACTTAGTACGGTGGCTATAGCTGCTCCTTTCATGCCTAGGACAGGAATTAGAGCAACATTCACAATTATTGTGATTATTGCTCCTATACCGGTGATTTGAGCTAACCGTTTTGTCTTTTCTTGTATAAAAACCCCCACAGAAAAATTGATGTACCAGCCTTGAAACCAGTAGGCTAACAAAAGCCAGGGTACAATACTTAGGCCCGACCAATAGGCCTCGTCGATAAGGGTGGTATTTAAAAGTGGGATTGGAATGGCAACAATAGACTCCACAAATAGACCGACAGTCAAAAATACAAGGGCTGCTGCGATGTTGAAATATTTAAATGCCAATCCAAAAAGATTTGGTGCGTCTGGGTCATCACTATATCGCATGAAAAAAGGCTGCCACGCCATTCGGTACATTTGAACCAACAACAACATGAAAACAGCTAACTTATAACAAGCATTATATACCCCTACTATATGATCCGCACTCCACTCGGTTCCATAAATGGCATAGATTTGTTCTCCACTTAAATTTTTTAAAAAGAAACGGTCCAAGGTCTCGTTAATCACATGTGCCAGACCAGCAGGAATAAAGGGCCATCCAAATTGCACCATTTTACGAAGTGTATCACTCGACCATGCCCCCCACCAAAGCGATCCAGTTAAGCCAAAAACCCCCAATAATGCCGCAAGAGAGGCAATCAAATTAGCCATAAAAATGGCTTCAATCCCCCAGTCTAACACCAAAATTAAATAGCCATTTAGACTAACATTTATGGCTACATGTCCCAATTTAACCCAAGCAAATGGATACGCTCTTTTGGTTAGCCTCAATTCGGCAAAAGGGACAATGGCTAATGCATCAACCAGTAGGATACCCATCATGAGTAGATATATACGGTCTCCACCCGTAGCATTGGCTGGTAGTGAGAGTAGCTCCGATAAGGGGTCTTGAAAAAGTAGGAGTACAAGGCTGATCAACAGGCCAACGGCTAGTAGGGCGCGCTGTATGGTTGAAAATATGCTCGCTGCTTGTTCGCGATCTTTCCCATAACGCAAGTAAGAAGACTCCATGCCAAAGGTAAAAAGTACTTGAAGTAACCCAATAGCAGCGTACACAAGGCCTACTATTCCATAAGCTTCAGGATTAAATAAACCGGTATGAAATGGTACCAACAAATAATTGATAAACCGGGCAATGACACTGCTAATGCCATAAACCAATGTATCAGATAATAAATGTTTAAGTGGTTTCAACTCTACCTTATTTAGCGTAGATACCTTCTATTGCCCGTATACCTAACAAATAACTCTCCACTCCAAAACCTGTAATAATTCCATTCATTACGGCGCCGGTTATCGATTGCTCCCGAAATTTTTCACGCGCGTGGATATTGGATAGATGCACTTCAACCTTAGGAATGGATATGGGATCTAAGGCATCACGCAAGGCCACTGAAGTGTGGGTATAGCCCCCCAAATTAACTATGACCCCCTCAGTACCATCGTTGAGTATTTTTTGAATGCGATCAATTAATTCGCCTTCAATATTCGACTGAAAAAAACTTATCTCGTGATCTGTACAAGATGTTTGGATATACTCATTTAACTGCTCCAATGTCATTGCCCCGTACATGTTCGGATCTCGAGTGCCTAGGATGTTTAAATTTGGACCATGAATAACTAGTAACTTCATTAATCTAGATGTTTAGCAATTTGTTCTGAAATTGTACGCATTTCCTCCTTATTGAGTTCAATAGAACGTCCCAAACGGAAAGGGCCTCCCTCAGCGTATATAGGAATCAAATGAACATGGGCGTGGGGTACTTCAAGTCCTTCGACCGTCATCGCTATGCGAACTGGTTTAAGCGCCTGTTCCATGGCCTTCGCCACCTTCCGAGCATATCCCATAAGCCCAGTATACGTATGCTCATCTAAGTCAAATACATAATCTACTTCTTTTTTTGGTATAACCAGAGTATGACCTTTGGACACAGGCCGTATGTCTAAAAAAGCGAAAAATTCCGCGTTTTCTGCCACTTTGTAGCAAGGTATTTCACCTGCTATAATTTTACTAAAAATACTAGCCATTAAACTATCTCATCAAATTTCTACGGTCTTTACTTTCCAATAGTACGGTATTCCAAGCACTTAGAAAAAAAAATCCCCATTTAATGGCTAAAGCTAAATTAAATTCTGCTGCAAGAACCAATATCTATGAATAAAGAATTACACTCTTTTTTTCGTTTTTTTTGAAAAAAAGCTATAAAAGGTCGTATATTTAAAGTCTTTAGCTGAACCGGTAGCTCAGTTGGTAGAGCAACTGCCTTTTAAGCCGTGGGTCGTGGGTTCGAGTCCCACCCGGTTCACTTTCATTTGTTCTGATACATCACACATCAGTTATCGCATAAAGGCGATGCCAACTATTATCCACTAAGTGGCATTACTGAATTTAGCAGAACAAACTGACTCTCTCTTGACCAACCCCGTTCGCTTGAAACCGGACGGGGTTTTTTTATGTGTTTAAACCATAAAATCATGTATTTTATTTGATGAATCATCATCATGTTACCCTATGAATGTCGAACTTTTTAATCCACTGAGATGGAATAAAAAAATCCTATTGGGCCTTTTGGGGCTAGTTATAGTGATTTGGTTTGTATTTATTGATGTTTACAGCCTTAAAACACGTTGGGAATTAGGTCAGCAAAAGAAAGAACTCATCCAAAAAACCAAAGAGTTAAAAAGTGAGTCCAAAACTTTAGAGCAAGATATTCAAAAGCTTGAAAACAACCCGGATCTTATTGAAAAAATTGCTCGCGAAGAATACGGGATGAAGAAACCGGGGGAAAAGGTGTACAAAATTAAAAAAGAAGAGTAACTATTCGTAGAAATCACGCACATGAAAGCTATCGCAATTGACCTTGGTGGAACTAATATTAAAGCAGCTGTCGTAGATCAAAAACTTGGCATTATAGAACAAAGTTCAACCCCAACGCATGCTGAGTTAGGCAAAGAACACCTGCTTGACCGTATTGCTGGGGTCGTTATGGAGCTGTCCAAAAAAAACGAGGTAGTGGGTATAGGTATGGGGCTTCCTGGAATGGTTAGCTTGGATCAAACCACGGTTCACTATCCGCCCAATCTTCCCTTTTTAGACAGGGTGAATGCCGCAGAAGAAGTGACTTCCCGCACCCAATTAGCCTGTAAAATTGAAAATGATGCTAATATTGCCGCACTCGGTTCGCTTCACTTTGGAGCAGGGAAAGGCCATAATAATTTCATCATGCTCACCCTTGGCACTGGCGTAGGTGGTGGGATTATCATTAACCGACAACTGTTCAAAGGATCTCAAGGTATGGCAGGGGAATTAGGTCATATTATTCTGGATTATCATGGGCCTCTCTCAAACAGTGTTACTCGAGGCACCATTGAAGCCTACTTAGGCCAGCGCTTTTTAAGTCGGTTTGCTATGGATATGATTACTCAACACCCTAATAATTCTCTCTATCAGAAATTTAGCAAGGATTTTGATAAGCTTGAACCGGTTGATTTAACCCAGGCCGCCAATGCGGGCAACGATCTGGCCATCGAAATCCTAGCGAAGGCAGGCCAGCGACTTGGATATGCCATTATCAACTATACCCATATGATGGATATTCGAACGTATATACTCAGTGGCGGGGTTTCTAAAGCGGGTGAATGGCTTTTTCAACCCGCTAGAGAAATTGTCAAAAAACATATGATGCCCCCATTCCAAGAAGGTTTTGAAATTATTTACGAAGATCTTGGTAACGACAGCTCACTACTCGGGGCAGCCGGTTTGGCGTTCGATTCCTTTGGTTAGTTCTGAGTCAATGAGGCGGTCTTAAGTGGTCATTCTATAGGTTAAAGTACCCCAAACTACCTGTTAGATTAATTATTAGGAGCCTAGTGCAACTGCTTGTTAAGCGAAATAAAACCATTGTTTGTCTACTCTTCTTCTTCCTGCTTATAGGAATCCAAGAAGGCTATGGACAGATGCGAAATTTAGAACGTCAAGACCAAGGGTCTGGTAGTTCCACCTCCAATACCTTCACTGAACTAAATATGAGCACTTCTGAGGGGTCTGTACAAGGTGGAAGCACCGAAAATGCCGTTAAATTTCAAGCAAATGACTCCCTTATAGTTCGGCTAGGCAAAGGGCGTAAAGCTTTTTTATATGGAATGGCAAAGATTGCTCACACATCCGGGACTTTGGTGTCTGGGAAAATTACCATGAACTTAGATTCAACCACGGTAGAAGCCAGAGCTTCGGGTATACAAGATAGCCTTGGTATGCCTGTATTACGAATGGGTGAGGACGAGATAAAAAGTACCCGAATTCTTTTTAATTACGATAGTAGCCGCGGAAAATTCGAAGACGCACAAATTAACGTGAGCGATGGCCTGCTCATTGGCTCCAAAATTAAAAATGTAAATGAATCTGAGGTCTTTATTCAAGATGGCCTGTACTCAACCTGCCCACCAGATTATTTATACTACTACTTAGAGGCTAAACAAATGAAGGTGGTAGATGAAGAAGAAATATTTTTTACCAACGCCCGGCTTTACGTTCTAGACATTCCCTATCCATTTGTACTACCATTTGGGTACGTACCAGCACAAATGGATAAAAAGCGCTCTGGTCTTCTGACCCCCACCTATGTGTTCGATGCCCAAGCTTCAAAGGGGATTGGCTTGCATAATTTAGGTTGGTTTCAATACATCAATGATTATGTGACTACCACGTTAAGCGCTGATGTATTTACCTCGGGCACCTATTATGCCAATAATTCCACACAATATCGAGTCGGAGATCGGTTTAATGGTGCTATTACCCTTGGCTATTCAAAAGATCAAGGGTTGGAACCGACAGACCCAGATTTTAGCACCCAAATTAACAAGTCTCTCGGCATCCGGCATCGACAAACCATTTCTCCATATGCCAGTATTTCGGCCAACGTTAATTTACGAACCGCCGACTTTTTCTCGCAGAATTCTTTTGACATTGAGGATCGTGCAAAGACTAGTTCTACCTCCAGAATTGCTTACAACTATCGAGATCCTGAGGGTTTATTCACCTTTAGTACCAATGCTAGTATGGTCCAGAATTTTTTCAATAATTCGACCAGTTTAGATGGACCTGGCTTTACATTTTCAACTAAAACACTCAGTCCATTCCGGTCTGTATCAGGAAATAATCCAAAGTGGTATGAAAGTATTTCTCTACGATATAATAACAGTTTCGACAGTAATTTCGACTACCGCCCAACTGATGCCGATAGTGCAAGTATTGGTTTCTTAGATGCGTTTTTATCGCCAAGTAATTACCGCGAAGCCACCGGGAATAATGATTATATACAATTGGGTTTAAAACAAAGTGCCAACATTACAGTGGGTAAAATTTTGAACTCACCATATGTCAATTCCTCTGTAGGAGTTCAAGTAAACGAATTTTGGTATCCTAGCTCCACACTAAAGCGATTCGATGAACAAGAAAATGAAATCATTACAGAAAAGAATCCAGGTTTTGTGGCAGGGCGTGATTTTTCAGCTTCATTGAGTTTTTCTACTACGCTGTATGGTACATCGACCCGAAAGATCATGGATTTTGAAGGACTTCGACATACCTTTCGCCCCTCGGTTAGTTTTGGATATCGTCCCGATTTTAGTGATCCAAAATGGGGGTATTTCAAAGAGGTTATTTCCGATACACTTGGAAATACACAGCGCTATAGCATTTTTGATGATGAAATTTATCGGGGGCCTTCGGCCGGGGAGCAGAGAGCTATGAGTATTAGCATCCAAAATATACTTGAGACTAAACTCGTAAAGAGAGATACCACTGGGGAAGTCAGTGAGAAAAAGATTAAGCTAATCGATAATCTATCGTTAAATACATCCTATAATTTTGCCGCCGACAGCTTACAATTAAGTCCACTGAGTGCATCACTTAGTTCTAGCAGTTTGAAAGGGGTACGTCTTAATGTTCGCGCTAATTTTTCTTTTTATCAGAGAGATTCTCTTGGCAGATATTTCGACCAATTACATCTAGGAAATGGGACTAAACTAGCTCAAATGGAAAGCTTCCGCTTTACCGCAAGTACCAGTTTTAGAGGAGGAGGTAATGGTATAGAACCTATAACTCCAAAATATCGAAAGCAATACGATCCATTTGCACAAGGGTATTTTAACCCCGTCGATGCTGCTTTTGGGGAGCAACCGGTTATACCCTTCACTTCCCCATGGAGTTTTAGTCTTAATTTTAGCTACTCTTGGAGGTATAGACATAATAACGATCCCTTAGAAACCGCAACTCTTAATGCCCAGAGTATTAGCTTTAATTTAACCCCTAAATGGCGTTTTGGAACCACTCTTGGTTATGATTTCATACAAAAAGAGCTTACACCTTCCCAGTTTTCATTGTACCGCAACCTAGAGTGTTGGGACTTATCGTTTCAAATTAGTCCATTTGGTGACTACCAATACTATTTCTTCCGCCTTAGTGTAAATAACTCCCAAATTCAGTCCCTATTTCAAAAGTTACCTGTTCTCAAAAACTTAGAACGCAGTTCCTCTCCAACAGGGCGATCTGGCAGGACGAGCAGCAGTGGCTTTCCGGGGAGTACCAGCTTTTAATTTTTGATTAAAAAAACTGATTGATAAAAAGAATAGCAGCTACTTTTTATTCATTTTAGCTAAATATTTCACCACGTACTTCCCTATCACATCAAATTCTAGATTAACCTTATCGCCTTCTTTTTTAGCTGACAGATTCGTGTGTTCCCATGTGTAAGGGATTATTGCTACCCGAAACGCATCAACCAGATCTTCTGCCACCGTAAGGCTAATTCCATCTACTGTAATACTACCTCGGCCCACTATCATATTTTGGTCGTCTTTATCAAGAGCGATATCAATTAGCCAGCCTGTCTCTTCGGGGGTAATACGAACAATGTTTGCTACCGTATCAACATGCCCTTGAACCAAATGCCCTTCTATACCTTTTTGTAGGGTCATTGAGCGCTCTAAATTGACTAATGAATCCACTTTGAGTGCTGAAATGGTCGTCTTTCTCAACGTTTCTTCTATGCTTTGAACCGTGAAACTATGCTCATCAAAGGCAACTACCGTGTGGCAGGCTCCATTAATCGATATACTTTCGTCAACATGGCAATCACCAGCAAATGAGCATGCAATTTTTGTCTCCTGACCCCCATTTGGGATCACATTTACAGCAGTAACCCGTCCCATTTCTTCAATTATTCCAGTAAACATAATGTTGATTTTTTGTTTAAGCTGATGATTTCTTTTTGATGCTCGTCCCTCTGTTCAGCTACCGAGGAATATATACCTTGTATATAGGGCTAAATATACCCCGTTAATAGCATATCCTCACCTACCTGCTGCCACTTTAGCTCTTTCAGAGTGCATATATCACGCATAGCAAATATACCTAAGTCCATAATAGAACGGGTACCATTACCCAACAGTTTAGGGGCTATAAACAATTCCAGCTTATCTGCTAGGCCTTCACGTAAGAGCGCCGATGCTAACTGCTGCCCTGCTTCTACCAAAATAGATTGCACTCCCATGGACCCTAGAGCTGATATCGCTTCTCGTAAATCTACATGACCATCTTTTTTAGCCACTTGTATAACCTTACCCCTAAAATAATTGTGCTTCATAAGTTTTATCATCGGATCCACATCGTCAGAAGAAGCTTCTTTATTCCAAGTAACTATCGTCGTTTTTGCCTCATGCTTATCGGAAAATAGATGTAGCTCTCGAGGCAGGCTATAGGGCCCATCTAAAACTACGCGCATGGGTTGTCGACCTCTCACATGGCGAACGGTTAGTTTTGGATTATCAGCCATCGCTGTTTGCCGGCCAATTAATACCGCATCGTAATATGAACGCCATTCGTGCACTTTTTTTCTGGCAAGTTTTCCTGTAATCCACTGTGAATCTCCATCGGCCGCTGCAATATATCCATCTACTGTCTGTGCCATCTTTAAAGTGACAAAAGGCCGACCGAATCTCTGGGTATGATTGAAAAACTCATTAATTTGTTCTGCCTCTTTCTCAAGCACACCTATGGTCACATCAATACCGTGTGCCTTTAGTTTTTCAATTCCGTTACCATTAACCAATGGGTTAGGATCTTTCTGCGCAATAACCACTCGTTTTATTGGAAGTGTTACTAGTAAATCTGCACATGGAGGGGTTTTACCATGATGAGAACAGGGCTCTAAAGTAACGTATACCGTTGCACCTTCTAAGGCCTCGGGGTTTTCTACGGACTTTACGGCTTCAACCTCGGCATGCGCTCCACCATATTTTTTGTGATATCCTGCGCCAATTCGTTGTCCAAGTGAGTCTACAATAACACAACCAACTAGTGGATTTGGTGAAACCTTACCCTTTGCCTTTAGAGCTAAATCAAATGCCTGTTGCATAAAAAAGGAGTCTCGTTCTCGCGATTCTTCATGCGACGGTATATTCCCTTTCTTTGTCATATTTAATGGTAAAAAAAAGGGATGAAAACGTAGTTCTCATCCCTCTATGATAAAAAATTCTGGGATTACTGTAATAAAACAGATCGATTATCGACGATATCCGCCTCTGCTTTTAGTTGCGAAATCCACACACTTAAATACTCATTATTTAATTCTTGCTCGAGTTGCTGACGAATATTTTCAAAAGTAACAGGGGTTGTTGCTGCCAAGTTAGGTTCTGTCTTACTCGTGAGTTGAAGTACATACATAGCACTCTCGCCAGCGACTGGCCCAGAGCGTTCATCTACTTCCATACTAAAGGCATACCCAATAACTTCTGGCTCTCTACCAGCCCCTCGTAACACCGTACTGTTTGCCGATACGTTGTCTACGACCACTATACTTTTGTCCGTGGCTTCACTCAATGAAACTAAGTCATTATGCTGACTTAGCCATTGTTGAATCTGCGTCTGTAACACCTCTTTACGTTTTTCGGTGCGCACAGCTGCTTCTAGCTGAGAACGTACTTCCTCAAAAGCTCGATAGCCTTCTTCGATGACTTCACTTAGTTGCATGACAACTAATTCATTACTTAATTCGATTGGCGCCGAGATATCTCCTACTTCGGAACGAGACAAGAAATCCAATACTTGTTGAGAGTTACCTAAACCAGAAATAAAGGTATTTCCATCTGTTGCAAATATACTACCAACGCTAATTTCTGCTCTATTTGCCTCTTCAATGAAATCATTATCCTCAGCGAAATACTGAAATTCATCCGCTTTTTCACCCATTTCATTCAATGTTGCAGGAAGCGCCTCATATATTCGAGACATCACCGCAAACTGTATGGTATTTCTATCTTCGCTAATGTTTTTAATAATAGCGGCAGAGGTGCCTAAATCAAGTACTTCAGTAACCTCACCCTCTTCCACAGACAAAACGGCTTCATATTCTACTCGAAGTTCCTCCTTATCCACAGAAACTCCATTATATGGGGTACTTGACTGCTGCAAAAACAAAAATACAGAGTCATTATCTGCGGTTGCAAAGTCTACTCGCAAGTTTTCTAGTTCTTCCCGAATAATGGCCGAATCCTCTGAGGTAGGTAGTATGCTGAATCGAACAAAATTAGCTCTGTAGGATTTTTCTTGGGTATATGACTCTTTATTAGCGGTGTAATAAGAGCGTAAATCCGAATCTGTCACTTCTATGGTACTTTCATCCACATCACTATAAGGGAATCGCAGGTATTCTAATTCTGCAAAAGTGTTGCGCCGAACAAATTCACGCTCTATTTCCGCCTGGGTGACCTGTAGACCAGATGTGATATAGTTACTGAGCTTTTCTTGTCGTCTTTTTTGCTTCAATTGTAATTCAATAGCAATGGCTTCTTGTGAATATTGTTCGTCTGATAGTACATTTTGAACCATGAATCGATCAATGGTTCCATCTTCACGTTGGAAATATTGGCGTATTAAGGGATCTGGATTTTCTCCGTATACCATATCCAATAATTCATCATCGGTAACGGTTATTCCAAGCTCGTCCATTTTTTGTTCAAGTAACTTAGCGCTGACGATTTCCTCCCAAACTTGTGATTCGTAGGCCGCTCTCAGTTCGGGATTCATACTCTGACCCGTTTGCTGGCTGTAGGCATTTGAATAGTATTGAACTCTACTATTGTATTCTTCGTAACTAATAGTTTCACCATTGACCGAGCCAAGGGATCTAGGCCCCATCATTAAGGCATTTGGATCGAACACGTCCATAACTACCCATAGAAGCCCAAAAGATCCTATTAATATCCATAAGATAATACCGGTGTTATCTCTAAATTTCGTCATTACACCCATGACAGGTTTCCTCTTTATTGAACAATTAAGTTGATATTTCTGTTGCTATGCACCTAAAAATAGAATAGCAGGGTGGCAAATATACGCCAATACCGCGGCAATTAAAAGTAAAACCAAACAGCTTTACATAGGAATAAACTCAAAACAGCTCGATAAATCGCAAATGTTTTAAATACCGTTTTGGATCCTCTTCAATTGCCTTGATTAACTTATTTAAGTTTACGGACAGTGAATCCATATTTACATAGAGCGATTGATCATTCAGTAGTAAGCCTAAACTGCCTTCACCTCGGTCTATTTTTTCTAGTACCGAATTCAGCGTAATCGATGTTGTGGACAGCTCTCTGGTTAGTTGACTCATTTCTTCGCTCAATTCTTCTAAATTTTTAATGCTCTGCTCTATAGATGTCTTGGAACTGTCACTTAAATCCTCAATATTTTCTAAACTCCGTCTTGCTGAACCAATCATATCGTTTAATTCATCAGTGTTGGATTTAACAGCCTCAAGCAAATAATCACTTGTTTGTTTAACATTTGATAAGGCATTCCCTACATTATTTGATGATTGCTGATTTAAAAAATCTAGAGCGCGTAATTTTTCATTTAACAGGGTAATGGTAACCGCAACGGAATCGCTAATCGCCGTGCCTCTATCAGTAAATGTATTTAACAGACCTTCTTTTTGAATACCTTTCAAATACGAACCCCACTCCAATGACTCGGTAGAATTAGATTTAATGATCCGAATGGTTGATGAACCAAGAAAATCAGGTGCAGCTAACTGTGCCATGGAACCTTTAGGCAATTGAATATCCTCGGTAATGTTTAATGTAATTAATGCACTGTCTTCTTGAACCAAGTACTGCATTTCCCGTACCGTTCCAATCTTAAACCCGTTGAGATATACATTACTCCCCCTTATCAAGCCCTCAACGGTGTCAAATTTTGTATACAAGACATTCACTTGAGAAAATATAGGCTCATCTTTCATGATTCTAAAGCCCATGTACCCGATGAATAGGGCAAAAAACACCACTAATCCTATTTTTAATTCATTACTAACTTTTGCCACAATAATGCTTTTTTGAAGTCGATTTTGAGTCTTTATTTATGTTGTACAGTACGTAGGTAATTCCAATTAAGATACAGCTATTACAATATATCTCACATTAAACATTATTAAACTAACTCATTGATTAACACAGAGATTTAACTACATCGTTCAACGTCTATTCGTTCGATGCCTATTCGATCAACTAGCAAATCAATTAACCCACTACTAAATCTGATATTCACTTGCCTTTATAAAGTCCAATAAAGGTTTATCCGTACTGCTTTTCATCTCCTCCACAGTCCCATACCAACCTAATTTTTTCTGATCCAAAAACGCAACCTTTTCTGCAATCTGTAACACGCTATGCATATCATGGGTGATTACGATGGACGTTATTTCCAACTGTTCAGACATATAAACAATAAGCTCATTGATCTCCTCAGAGGTTTGAGGGTCTAAGCCGGATGTAGGTTCGTCATACAACACATATTCAGGCTCTAAAATAATGGCGCGCGCTAGCCCCACTCTTTTTCTCATTCCCCCTGAAAGTGCGGAGGTTGGTTTATTCCCGGAACCCACTAGATTTACCATTTCTAGGGCTTTATCTACCTTTTTTCGAATAGTGGATTCATCTAAATCTGTAAAATAGCGAAGTGGGAAGGCTACATTTTCAAAGGTATTGATTGAGTCAAAAAGGGCTCCACCCTGGAACAAAATACCGAACTTTTGGCGTATTTTTCGTAGCTCGGCATAATTCAATTCAAATAGCTTGTAGCCATCTATAACAACGTCTCCGTGATCGGGGTATAGTAGGGCATTTAAATGTTTTAACAGCACTGATTTTCCACAGCCAGACTTTCCTATAATGGCTAGAGTCTCCCCATCAGGGATGTCAAAACTCACATCTTGCCACACAAGATTTTCTCCAAAAGACTTCGATAAATTTTGTATTTCAATCATCGCCGTTTATTTATCCATTTGGTTATCCTCATTCGAGAATATCTTTACGATTACGCACTACAGTAATATTGCCGCTAACACAAAATCCGACAATAAGACATAGATACAGCTTAGCACGGTGGCCTGAGTGGTGGCATTCCCTACGCCTTCAGCACCCCCACTAGCATAGTATCCCTTAAAGGAGGATATAGAAGTGATTACAAATCCGAACACAAAGGACTTAACCACACCAAAAACTACATCTTCTGGGAAAAAAAACTCTCTCGCACCCTGCATAAATTCCGCTGCGGGTAAAATTCCGTCCAAAGAGCCCGCTAATAAACCACCTGAAATTCCTGTTACTGCTGCTATCACATAGAGAACAGGGAACATAAAAATACCCGATAACACCCTAGGAACAACTAAAAAAGTAACCGAATTGAACCCCATAGATTCAAGGGCATCTATCTGCTCACTCACCCGCATGGTTCCTAATTCCGTAGAAATTCTTGCACCCACTTTACCAGCCAAAACTAAGGCTCCGATAACGGCTGCCAGCTCAATAATAATGGATTGACCCACAATGGACCCAACGATGGAAGCGGGATAAATATCTGTATCTAACTGATAGGCCGTTTGAAGGGTTAATACCGCGCCGGTAAACACCCCTGTTAGCATAATAATAGGGATAGATTCGTAGCCAATTTTGACAAATTCTTGGAACAAATTCTTCCGATAGGTACTAAATTCCAAAATGGATCGAAGAGCTTGATATAGTAAAGTGGCGTATTGACCTAGTTGGCGTATTGCTTCCATGTTTCGGTTCTACGGTTAACCATTCAATTAGTTATATTACAAAAGATTTTTACCAATTGTCATGTTCACCACCAGGCATTTGACCTTTACCAAACCCACATTATTTGCCATTTTACTGCTTTTTTCTTTGGGATGGGCGGTACCTAATCATATTCAAGCGCAGGATAATTCAGGCGAAATTTTTCGGTTTTTACGAATGTCAACCTCAGCTCAAATGGCTGGTATGGGAGGAAATCATGTAGGGCTATGGAGTGCAGATGGTTCGACTTTTTTTGCCAATCCTGCCTACTTAACACCCACTGATCATGGGACAGCGTCCTTAAGTTTTGTGAATTATTTTGCTGATGCACGTTACAGCAATCTACATTATGCCTACAATATTGAGGACGTAGGAACAATCGCAGCTGGGGTGCAATATGCTAGCTACGGAGATATGAGGCGTTATGATGAATACGGAGCTGATCTTGGCAATTTCAGCGCCGGTGATTATGTAACGCATCTAAGCCTAAGCCGGAAACTTTATCCAACCATTCAAAGTGGCTTTAGCATTCTATGGCTACACTCTTCTTTAGATCAATATAACGCTTCAGCTTTTGCGCTCTCAGGTGGGCTCATGTATACTCATCCCGATAAAGTCCTAGCTGCAGGTGTTACTATTCAACATTTAGGGTGGGTATACAACAACTACTTAAATTCGCAAGAAAAACTACCCTTTAACATTGCTTTTGGAGCTTCATTCAAACCAGAAAATTTCCCCTTCCTCCTTGCCATCACCCTTAATGACTTACACCGCTGGAAATTACCCGTTATTGGCGAGGAAAAGCCTGGGGCAGTTGATTATGCTCTTCGCCATCTTCGGTTAGGAGGAGAAGCAACCATTGGCAAACATGCGTATTTACGCTGGGGCTATAATCCCTATCAACACGAGCAGACCGAAACGGGAAGGGCCATTGACTTAGCCGGAGCAAGTATTGGTTTAGGTATGGTGATACAACAATATCGCTTCGATATAAGTAGGCAGTCGTACAGTAGAATGGGGGGGATTGTTCAAGTAAGTTTTAAACGTACACCCGCTATCAGCAATTAAACTATTCTGGTTGATGCACCCTTCTATCCGTGAAAATAATTGCCCAAACCAGTCTATACCCAAGCGGTATAAAGTCTCAAATATTACTATTTTACAATGCTTTGCTTTTGCATTTTTATAATGTCCGTTGAGATGAACTTATAGGAAAACACGGTGTCATTATTTAGTGCTGTAAATAAAGATCACATTTAACACTCCCATCATTCTTACTCAATTATGATTAGATATTTTACCGCTGGAGAATCACATGGACCTACCCTCACAGGAATTGTTGAGGGAGTACCTGCTGGTTTGGATATTAAAGAAGCCGATATCGCAGAACATTTAGTGCGTCGGCAGCAGGGTTATGGAAGAGGTGGGCGTATGGCTTGGGAAAAGGATATGGCTCGAATAGACTCCGGTGTGCGGTTTGGGAAAACGATGGGAGGACCTATTGCTATGGTTATTCAAAATAGAGCTTTTGAAAAAGATAAAGCAGGATGGCCGGTGGTAATGAATAAAGAAGTGGAGGCCGAAGGAATAGAAAAAATCACCCTTCCCCGTCCTGGACATGCTGATCTAGTCGGCGCTCAAAAATATCGATTCGATGACATTAGACCAGTAATTGAACGCTCAAGCGCTCGAGAAACCGGTATGCGAGTGGCCTGCGGGTCCATTGCTCGTCAATTTTTAAAACAATTTGGCATCGAAATCGGGGGGCATGTACTTAGGATCGGAGCAGCTGGATATGAACATTGGGATCAAATTAGAGAAAAAACTTCCAGCTTTATGGATACAGGAGCAGAATCGCTGTACCGAGTAGCCGACGAATCTGAAGTACGTTGTTTGGATGCGGAACTAACCGAACAGATGGTGAATGAAATAAAAACCTATCGGAAAGCCGGCTCATCATTAGGCGGCGTGTATGAAATCATCGTCACCGGTGTACCAGTAGGTTTAGGTAGTTTTACCCATTGGGATAGAAAAATCGATGGAAAATTAGCCCAAGCGATACTAAGTACTCAAGCGATGAAAGGGGTTGAAATTGGATTAGGCTTCGAATCGGGTGCTCGACCAGGGCATGAAGTCCATGATGAAATAATTCACACTGGCAAACGTTTTTCTCGTAGCACCAATCGTTCTGGCGGTATTGAAGGCGGAATGACAACAGGTGAACCCATCATTATTCGTGGAGTCATGAAACCCATACCCACTATGTTGAACCCATTACAAACGGTTGATATGCATAGCTTAGAGCATACCGAAACCCGTTACGAACGATCCGACGTGTGCGCTTTGCCAAGAGCCGTTGTGGTCGCTGAAAGCGTGATTGCACCTGTTATTGCAAACGCATTTCTGGAAAAGTTCGGGGGTGATTCGATCAGCGAAATCCAAGAACGATACTCAAGCTAGGATAATGAATCGCATACCCACCATCCATATCAGCCAATCTTTGGCATTTCCCATACTGGTCATCGTTGCTGGAATTTGGCTTAGTCTATTTCGGGTAAATTTGGTGGTTGCTCAATCGCAGCAGACAGACGAAAAATTAACCACTGAACGCGTGCAAGACCCACCGTATCAGCAGTATGAAGTCAAAGCTGGCGAAACTTTATACAGTATTTCAAAAAGTTTGGATGTGGAAATTGAAGACTTAAAAAAGTGGAATAGCTTAGCCAGTAACGCCCTTTCAATAGGGCAGGTTTTAGACTATATCCCAAAGGATTGGTCTCCATCAACCAGTGAAAACGAAGGTAGTGTGGATGAATTAGGTACTTCTATCATCCGCACCACTGATATAGAAACCACAGAGTTTTACATAGTTAAAAGTGGGGATAATCTTATTCGTATTTCGGGCGCACATGATATGTCGGTCAGCGAATTGAAAGCGCTCAATGGCTTAGATTCTGATTTTATCCGGGTTGGACAACGCCTTTCAGTGAAAAAAGTGGTCGACAGTGTAGCCCCAGTAACCGCAAATTTTGAGGAAGGATCGGCCCCTCAAGGTGCTTATCTCATTTACACAGTTCCTACAGATCCTACTCTTGATAGTATTCTCATAAACTTTCAAATGAGTAGAAAAGAAATGGCTTTTTTAAACCCAGATGTTAACATAGATCAACTAGATCCGGGACAAAAAATTACCATTTTGGCACCACCCTCTCGAAAATATGCCAATCCATACACCTCCTCAGCATCTATTACAGATATCGGACAAGTGGCCGTAAGTGTGTACGAAGAGTCTGAAAAAGCAAATACCACCAGCACTGGTGAGCTATATAATCCTGACGATCTCACCGCTGCACATGCTAGTATTCGGCTAGGACAGGTGTTGTATGTTGAAAATCCCAGTAACAACCGTGGTATTTACATACGTATTAACGACAGAACCACAGAAAATGTGCTAAAACTTTCCAGTTTAGCCTATGAGTTATTGGGATACGAGGTGCCTATATCCAAGTCAATTAACTCTGAAGACGCATCACATATAAAAGCGGCTCGAATCTTCACTTTAGAGGAGCTTTAGTGGAACAAAAAATATACACAACGCCTATTCATCGGTATCATTCACTGACGAAGGGCCTGTTATACAGCTTTCTAGCCGCACTTCCTTTATTCATCATCTACGAAGTTCTTATTATTCTCACGGCTCCCTCCGCAGAAGTAGTAGTTCGAATTAGTGTCGATGTCTGGTTTAAACAGCTACTTCAGTTCATTGGTTTAGACGCACTAAACATTAGTTTACTCTTAGTACTAATAGCGGGAATATTCATTTTAATTCGCAAACGTCGAGAGTTAAATCAGGTAAAGTTACGTTATTTCGGGTTCATACTGTTGGAGTCCACTATCTGGGCTATTATTGTGGCTTTAGTTAGCTCATCATTAACGAATTGGATACTACCCGGTATGGCGATACAATCCTCTGGAACAATTGTGCATTTATCTTATATACAAGAACTTGCGCTCTCACTAGGGGCTGGTTTATACGAAGAACTTTTTTTTAGGGTCTTTTTAGTAAGTGTATTTATTTGGATTTTTGGCAAATGGTTTGGTCCAAAATCGTGGGCTAACTATGTCTCAGCCATACTTTTATCCGCAGTACTATTTAGCGCCATTCATTATACAGGTAATATGGGTGACCCCTTTACCATGAGCTCATTTTTGTTTAGGTTTCTATTCGGAGTTATTCTTAACGGAATATATGTTCTGCGTGGGTTTGGAGTCGCAGCCTGGACCCATGCTTTGTACGATGTGATAGTTATTACTTTTCTGGGCGCTTGAGTTAATAGACACCTTAAATTAATAAAATCATTACCGTAAGGTGAAGAACGGCAATATGATAATTAAGATTAGTCAAGAAGAAAATGCCGTACATTAATTTAGATTTATAAAAAAAGGTATCTAGCAATAGATAACGAGGTCGATTTGGGTAAAAGACAACTAAATAAACAGCAAGCATTTAATGAGGAAATTCTCCCTCATTTAGATGCATTGTACAATTTTGCGCTACGACTGACTACCGATCCGTCTGACTCCGAAGATTTGGTGCAAGATACCATTGTAAAGGCTTTTCGATTTTTTGATAGTTATGAGAAAGGAACCAACGCAAAAGCATGGCTATTTCGAATATTAAAGAACTCATTCATTAATAATTATCGGCGTAATTTAAAGAAGCCACAAGAAGTGGACTACGAAGAGGTAGCTGCTTTTTATGAAAATGTCCGAGCGGAGCGTACAGAAACAACTGATCTGGAGCATTTGATTTTTCGTGATAAAATGGATGATCGGTTTTCCAAAGCTCTCTCAAAACTTCCGGAGGATTTCCGAACAGTCGTTCTACTATGTGATGTGGATGGATTTACCTATGAAGAAATATCCAATATGCTCGACGTACCTATTGGAACTATTCGATCTCGACTGCACAGGGGTAGAAATCTGTTGAAAACAGAATTGTACGAGCATGCCAAGAAACACGGGTACACCGACGACTAGCTTGTACTAACAATCTCTCATGGAAAGTAAGTACGCTTGTATGATAATTTACTTTTATGTAGATATGCTAATATGCATATCTTGAAAGCTTTTTCAGGTCGTATTTAAGCGAATTTGCATAGTTGTTCCCACTCCAACTTCACTACTTGCTATGGTTAACTCTCCGCTATGATATTCATCGATGATACGCTTGGCTAAGTTTAGCCCTAAACCCCATCCTCTTTTCTTTGTTGAATAACCCGGTCTAAATATATTCTTCTTTGTAGCTGCATCCATACCTATGCCGGTATCTTCAATTTCAATAAATAATCCACTATTTCTGACATAACTTCTAACCGTAATAGTTAGGATGTTAGATTTTTGGGCCATTTGAAGCGCATCCATTGCGTTCTTCATAAGATTTTCAATGGCCCACTGTAATAATTCTGGATTCAGTTTAACCAAGCCAGTCGCCTTTAGCTCGGTTTCAATATGTACTTCCTCAGAAATTTTAGGCAATCGCCTTTCCATATATTTAATGGCTTCGTCCAATACTGGGGCAATTTCAAGTGCTTGTAATTCAGGCTTGGATCCGATCTTGCCAAAGCGTTCAGCCACTCCTTTAAGTCGGTAAACATCCTTTTCAATTTCATTTAAAAGGGTGTGTTGTTCTGGTTGATCGGATAAATCGTCCCGAAATAAGTGAATCCAACCCAGTAGACTTGATATAGGAGTCCCTAATTGATGGGCGGCTTCCTTTGCCATTCCTACCCATAAATTGGACTGTTCCATTCGGGTAATACTGACTAAACTTGTATATCCTATGAAGAAAAGTAACAGAATCACAACAATTTGAATGGCAGGAACATATCGTAAGATTTGTACTACCGTACTCTCTCCATAATAAACAAACTGCCGAAGAGCCCCTTCTCCCTCACCTACTATAATCGGAATAGGAGGGTTCATATTCTTTAATTTTTGTACGTAAGCAAGTCTTTTTTCTTCTGTCTCAATTTGTGAGTTTCGTACATTTCTAAAACTATATTCAACAATAAGATCCCCTTGGTCATCAATCAATATATATTCAAGGGGGCGATCATTATCATCCACCAAAACCGCCGGTAATTTAAAATTACCTCTATTATCCAGAATAAGTTCATCCGTGACAAAATTCTGCATACTACGCATCCCCTCGATTTCTACTAACTTCTGAATTAGGCTATCAGGTATATCGCCGCGGGACTCTAATTCCCCAATGACGCTGAGAAGTAAACGACTAGACTCTTGATGAATAGGTAAAGCATTAAACTCAAGAGCTTTGGCCCACAGTTGTACACTGGCTTTTTCTTGCTCCAGTATTCTATTTATCAAATACTGGTTGTAGACCATTGAGCCAACACCCAAGAAAACCAGCAGCAGCACAAGGATCCACTTTATAGGGCCTGTTCGATCGAACAACTTCATATAAATCTTTTAGAAATTACAATGAACAGCCGTTAATAAACTAAAAATCCTAGGCAAAGGCTATTTAGGCCGAGGCTTTTTGTTTTTCGTACACCGGTGGAGCTTGTTTTTCTATGGTTTCACGTGTGATCACACAACGCTTAACTTGCTTCATAGATGGAAGAGTGAACATAATATCGAGCATAGAACTCTCCATGATGGATCGCAGTCCACGTGCTCCCGTTTTACGGGTTTTCGCTTTTTCAACAATAGCTTTTAATGCATCCTCTTCAAAATCTAACTCAACATTTTCTAATCTAAACAACTTTTTGTATTGCTTAACCAGCGCATTTTTAGGAGTACTCAAAATATCCATTAGGGCTTCGTCAGAGAGTTCATGAAGACCACAAATAACGGGTAAACGTCCAATGAGTTCAGGTATTAAGCCAAAATGTTGGAGATCCTCAGGCTCGACATGAGTGAAAATTTCCGGATTATCCTTGTCAAACTTTACTTGTTCCTCAGAGTGAAATCCCATAGCGGAAGTGGAGAGTCGCCGTGCAATTATCTGCTCCAAACCAGCAAAGGCTCCTCCACATATAAAGAGTATATTGGCCGTATCTAACTGAATAAAGCTCTGCTCAGGATGCTTTCTTCCACCTTTTGGAGGGATATTAGCTACGGTTCCTTCTAGTATTTTTAATAGAGCTTGCTGTACACCCTCACCACTTACGTCACGTGTGATGGAAGGATTATCACTTTTTCGGGCTACCTTATCAACTTCATCGATGTATACAATTCCCCGCTTTGCACGCTCAACATCATAATCAGCAGCCTGCAATAAATTACTTAAAATGCTTTCTACATCCTCACCTACGTAGCCTGCTTCGGTTAACACTGTTGCGTCTGCAATGGTGAATGGTACATCGATCACCTTTGCAAGGGTACGAGCTAGCAAGGTTTTACCACTACCAGTGGGTCCCAACAATGCAATATTACTTTTTTCTATTGTGGTGTCATCATCAGAAAATTCTGCACCAATTCGCTTGTAGTGATTATATACGGCAACACTCAACGTCTTTTTGGCAAATTCTTGTCCAATAACATACTCATCGAGTTTTGCCTTAATTTCAATGGGCTTTAAAACCGGCTGAATTGATTTTTCGCGACGTTTAGCAAGGGAGGCTAAATCACTTTTAATTATGCTAGAGGCATCTTCAACACATCGGTCACACACGTACACCTCAGGACCGGCAACCATACTATTCACTTCCAGGCTAGAACGCCCACAAAACGAACAATTGACGATATCATTATTCTTTTCTTTATCGCTCATAAAGATGTCTATTTTTTAGAATCTACTCGACTAATTACATTATCTACCAAACCATAGCTTTTGGCTTCGTCTGCTGACATCCATTTATTACGGTCAGAATCATTAATCACTTCTTCGAGCGTTCTACTAGAATGATCCGCAATAATTTGGCTTAATTCCTGCTTAATCCGAATAATCTCTTTAGCCTCTATTTCAATATCACTTGCCTGCCCCTGAACTCCACCAAGTGGTTGATGGATCATAACTCTTGCGTGCGGTAAACAGCTACGCTTACCTGCTGTTCCAGCAGTTAACAACACCGCACCCATACTTGCTGCCATTCCCATACATGTTGTAGCCACATCGCATTTTATATGTTGCATGGTATCATAAATTGCCAAACCTGCAGATACAACC
>Ga0066825_10000163_pt1 | contig 23247 bp, 18 predicted proteins | sample ETNtaG_6_FD_65608 | JGI IMG/M metagenome (GOLD analysis project Ga0066825, IMG submission 65608) | Marine microbial and viral communities from oxygen minimum zone, Eastern Pacific Ocean - ETNP201306SV45 | ecosystem: Environmental > Aquatic > Marine > Oceanic | place: Pacific Ocean: Eastern...
TAGTTCATGCGAATAAAGATATTCGTGAAATTGAACATGTTAAAGTTGAAATAGTTTAAACTAAAATTGTGAAAATAAGCAGGTTTTAACGAACTATTTCCAAGATATAGCCTGTTGTAGTTGCTTAAAGTATAGCTCTCGCCTAGCCTACTTACATCAGAATATTGCAATTGTGCACGATAAGTAAAGCGAAGCGATTCGGACTTACTAAACTGATAACGAACCCAAACATCTGGCAAAAGCCTAGTCTCCTTAGTTGAAGCAGGATTCAACTGCAAGGTTTTGATATCGTAGTTGTGCAACGTAAACCCTGGATTGATTAGAAACTTACCCATTTTTACTCTATAACGAATGGCAGTGTATGCATCAGAGAAATTATAGTTAACATCGTTTATCAAGTTTGGCTCATCAAAAACTGTAAGTGTACCATCAACGGTATTTCCCATAGTGGAATTGTAATCTTGTCTTACTTGGGTGGTGCCAACAGTAAAATTTAAACTTGCGGTATCTGTCAACATATAATAATATTCCAAACGACCATCAAGTTTATTAGTTTTTGTAAAACGATTTTGTTGCACCAAATAGCCTTCAGGTTGATAGGTTAAAGGGAGTACATCTGGAAAAAGAATGCGTTCCTTTTGCATTTCAAAAAATGGATTTTCTTCCTGTAGTGTATGCTGTAGTTCAAGGGCAAAAATATGTTTCTCATTAAGGGTTAAATAGGCGTTTAAATTCTGATTCAACTGCTTTGGCGTTTGTTCTCTAAGCGAGCTAATGTCTTCAATTCTTGTGGCATTTGAGGTTAAATCGCTATACTCCGACTCATCTGCTTTTCGATAAAAAACATCGTATTCAAATTGAAAGTTGGGATTTGCATTGTACAGAGTACTGAACTTGTACAACTCTGACGTGTTTGACTGATCAAAATCATTATCTGTAATCTCTGTTGCACCTGTGGAGGTAAAAGTACGCTCTCGAATGGATTTTATTTGGGTGTTATTTTGAGATAGGATAGCAAAACCAGAAAGGGTTAATCCTTCTTTTGGTTGATGCGAAAAGTTTGTTGCAGCAAAATCGTTTTCAATGGAAGCTGCATTGTTGTTTTGGAGGTTTGATAGCCCTACGTCGTCGGTTTGGATTTGTATTGATGAACCACTTTGATTACTCTGGTTTCTAAAACCACCTGTGAATCGAAAATAATCTCGTCTTGTAAATGGATTTTCACCTAAATTGTTTCTATTCCCAAGAAAATTAATGCTGGTTTTTGGGCTGTAATAAAACACTTTTGGGTTTAGTAATATGCGCTCTTTTTCGCCGCCACCCCCACCTAGCTCACCAAACCAAAAGCGGTCTTTTCCCTCTTTTAATTTTATATTGATTGCAATGTTATCATCGTTATTGGTTACACCACTCAGCTGTGAAATCTCGTTAAAATTTTTTAGCACTTGAACCTTATCGACGGCATTTGCAGGAATGTTCTCCGTTGCAATTTTTGAATCGCCATCAAAAAAATCTTTCCCCTCAACCATAACCTTCCTGACTTGACGACCTTCAACTTCAATTTGACCGTCGGAGTTGATTTCAATTCCCGGTAAGTTTTCCAATACATCTTTTAGTTTCCGTTCTGAGCCGGTATTAAAAGAGTCGGCATTGTAAACTATTGTATCGTCCTGAATGGACACCGGCATTTCATAGGTGACCTCTACACCCTCTAGCTGCTCTGCTTGCTCGTACATCACAATAACCTCATTGAGGTCAGTAGTTGATTTACGCGCAAGTGCTACGGGTTTATATCCCAAGTATGAAACCTTTATGATGTAAGGAACATCCTTTTTTATACCAATAGAAAATTTGCCGTCCAAATCGGAGATTGCGAAATTGTCCATCCTATTGGTAACTTGGTTAGTAGCTACAATATTTGCGGTTGGAATGGCCACACCAATACTGTCTAATACAACTCCTTCAAACCTTATATTTTGGCTCCAGGAATTTACTGATAAAGCCAATGCATATAATAATATTATTTTTCTTATTTCCATTTATTATCTCCCAATGATCCTACGATTTCCATTGTCTCTGTTTCTATAGTTTCGATAACGTTCACGCATTTCTTCTGTCTTTTTTTTTCTAATTTCGAAAAATTCTTCTTGGGTAACTGGCTGCCCTTTTTTCGGAGCCTCAAGCTTAATTTTATCTTTAACATTCATCTGAAGTTCTGTACAAACCAAAACCTTATTGTGGTCTTGTACCATTAGCACCAATCCTGGTAGGCCGAAATAACTTGCTGGTCCAGCAGAAATAGGAACATCAGGCGTAAACCACACTGATACTGTAACAGGTACCTTTTTTGATTCTTCCGTTTCTTTTTCTTTGTCTGTACTTCGATTACCAATGAACATGCTAGAGGTTGTCGGTACCTTTTTATAAACATAGGTAGCCTCATAGGCAGTGTATTGTCCAATTTTTTTTGATTTTCCAGTAAAATTCCATTTTCGTTTTTTCATACTTTTTGAAATCAAAAACTTCTTTCCAAATAGTTCCTGTTGGCTCGTTTGCTTTGCTGAAACAAGATTGGTATGCGTAATGCTACCTGCTTCTCCGCCAAAGCGCATAAACATACCTCCCCGTCCAGCTTGTGGGCTGTCAAGTTTTTCTTCCTTTTGGAACAAAGATTGCGTATGATCAAAGAACAGCTGGAAGTTTTGAGGTTCGGACATACGTTTTTTTATACGATCTGCCACATTTTTTGGGATATTGGGGTTATTTGTAAAGTCAGTATTCATACTGACTTTCATGGTGTAAGTTGCTTTTGAAAGCTGCGCACTGGAAAAAGATGTCGCAAAAATCAATGAGGTTAAAAGAAGTTTATACATGCGTTTAAATAATGTTAGACCCTATAAACCTAGAAAAGTTTTAATTTAAATTATGGCTTTCTAAGATATTTTTTTTGGAAAGATACTTATATTGTGGCTAAATTTTAATTATGCATATCGCCATAGCTGGAAATATAGGAGCTGGTAAAACATCGCTCACGGAGTTGCTACAAAAACACTACGGATGGGAAGCACATTATGAAGATGTTGTTGAGAATCCATATCTCGATGATTTTTATGCCGAAATGGAACGTTGGTCATTTAACCTTCAAGTCTATTTTCTCAACAGCCGATTCAGACAAATCTTAGAGATTCAAAAAAATGGAAATGACGTGGTACAAGACCGTTCTATATATGAGGATGCGCATATTTTTGCTCCCAATCTCAATGCCATGGGACTAATGACGCATCGTGATTTTAAAAATTATCAAGCTGTTTTTGAGCTTATGGAGTCATTAGTCAAAGGGCCTGATTTGATGATATACTTAAGAAGCTCTATTTCAAATCTTGTGGCTCAAATACACAAACGTGGTCGAGATTATGAAAATTCAATTAGCATTGAGTACCTAAGCAGGCTTAATGAGCGCTATGAGGCATGGGTGCATAACTACGATAAAGGAAAAATTCTTATCATTGACGTAGACCAACTAAACTTTGTAGATAACAAAGCAGACTTAAAAGCTGTAATTGAAAAGATAGATGCGGAATTAAGTGGGCTTTTAACTACTGCTTAACGCTAAGCGCATCTTCAGCCGTAGTAATTGCCGCTTTAACTTCGCTAGCGGTACCTTCAAACACCTTTACTTGTTCAACTTCCTGACCATCTTGGTCAGTGACAACCGTAAGGGTACCCTTGGCCATTCCCTCGTCAGTGCGCTCCATTTGGACTTCTACGTGAAGTACATCTGAGCTATGACCGTCACCCAAAAGGGGCGCCATAACAAGACCGATTAAACACGTGAGTTTAATTAAAATGTTCATAGAAGGACCTGAAGTGTCTTTAAATGGATCACCAACCGTATCGCCAGTAACTGCCGCTTTGTGGGCATCACTACCTTTAAAGGTCATCTCACCATCAATTTCCACACCCGCTTCAAATGATTTTTTTGCATTGTCCCATGCACCACCAGCATTATTTTGGAAAATAGCCCACATTACACCAGAAACACAAACACCAGCCATATAGCCCCCTAATGGCTCAGCACCAAAAAATAAGCCAATTAAAATAGGAGTAATAATAGTAATTAAACCAGGCAGTAACATTTCTTTTAGCGCAGCCTTAGTAGAAATATCTACACATTTGGCATACTCAGGCTTTCCCTTTCCCTCTAGAATTCCAGGAATTTCTTTAAACTGACGGCGTACCTCTTGTACCATTTCCATAGCAGCCTTACCTACAGATTGCATGGCAAGAGCCGAAAATACAACAGGGATCATACCCCCTACAAATAACATAGCCAATACATCAGCTTTGAAAATGTTGATACCATCAATTCCGGTAAAGGTCACATAGGCGGCAAACAGAGCCAATGCAGTAAGAGCAGCGGAAGCAATGGCGAATCCTTTACCTACCGCAGCAGTAGTATTTCCTACAGAGTCCAAAATATCTGTACGCTCACGTACTTGTGGCTCTAACTCACTCATTTCGGCAACACCTCCAGCATTGTCAGCAATAGGACCAAATGCATCAATGGCTAACTGCATCGCTGTAGTTGCCATCATGGCAGAGGCAGCAAGTGCAACTCCATAAAAACCAGCCAAGGCATAAGAACCATAAATAGCAGCTGCAAATAAAATAACAGATGAAAAGGTAGATTTCATACCTACTGCTAGTCCAGCTATAATATTGGTAGCAGCACCTGTTGAGCTGTTTTGGACAATGTCCATCACTGGTTTCTTACCCAGTGAAGTGTAATATGCAGTGACCATAGATATTAAAGCACCAACGGCCAATCCAATACAGGCAGCAAAAAATACGTTTATCGAAGGGACAATTACAACACCTTCTCCAAAGAAAGTCATATTGATGGTATCTTCCAGCATAAAGTCAATTAAAAACCAACTTGCAACCAATGTCAATAGTATTGCAGCCCAGTTTCCAGTGTCAAGTGCTTTTTGAACTTCTGACTCTCTCGCATCGTTAGTTTTGATACGAACAAAAAAGGTGCCTATTATTGATGCCAAAATACCAACTCCTGCTATAACTAGAGGTAACAGGATTGGTCCCATTCCGTTAAAGGAAGTAAGTTCGGTGCCAGCATCTAACATATCCTTTACAACATAGTTACCCAATACCATTGCAGCCAAAACAGTAGCTACATAAGAACCAAATAAGTCAGCACCCATCCCAGCAACATCACCTACGTTATCACCAACATTATCTGCGATTGTTGCAGGGTTACGCGGATCGTCCTCCGGTATACCTGCTTCAACTTTTCCAACAAGGTCAGCACCTACATCCGCAGCCTTGGTATAAATACCACCACCTACACGTGCAAACAATGCAATAGACTCTGCACCTAATGAAAAGCCCGCAAGAGTCTCCAATACAATAGTCATGTTGGTATAAAAACTTCCTTCTTGACCCATAAACTCACCAACAAAAAACAAAAACAACAAACTCAATCCAAGTACAGCGAGGCCGGCAACACCCAAACCCATAACGGTTCCTCCATTAAATGAGACATTTAAAGCATTAGGTAAACTCGTTTTGGCAGCTTCTGCAGTACGTGCATTGGCGTCTGTAGCAATACGCATACCGATATTTCCAGCAAAGGCACTAAAAAATGCACCAAGCACAAAAGCAGGTACAATCATCAAGTGTGTGGATTCAACTAGCGTTGATACAATGTATAGGGCAACAGAAGATCCAACTACAAAAAAGGATAGCAGCCGGTATTCAGCACCTAAAAATGCAAGTGCACCTTCTTTAATTGCACTAGAAATTTCAATCATCTTGGCATCTCCTGTGGCTTGCTTGCGCACCCACTGGGCTTTAAGAATCATAACAATAAGACCGAGAACGGCCAGTACTATGGGGAGGTAAAAAACAAATTCATTCATGTTTAATCTGGTAAATGGTTTAATTCATAACTTTTTTCACAGCGCGTACAACATCCTCATGGTTGGGTAACCATTCCTCTAAAAGTACAGGAGAATAAGGTGCAGGTGTGTCGGCCGTGTTAATTTTTTGAACAGGAGCATCCAAATAATCAAAAGCCTGATTTTGTACTTGATAAGTAATTTCTGTAGATATATTTCCAAAGGGCCATGATTCTTCTAAAATAACCAAGCGATTGGTTTTTTTAACTGAATCAAGAATGGTATCCATATCTAGTGGGCGTATGGTTCTCAAATCAATTAGCTCACAAGAAATATTTTCTTTTGATAATGCATCAACGGCTTTTTGTGCCTCTTTTAAAATTTTTCCAAATGAAACTATGGTGACATCATTTCCTTCTTGTTTCACTTCTGCAACACCAATTGGCAATACATATTCACCTTCTGGAACTTCACCTTTATCACCATACATTTGTTCAGACTCCATAAAAATTACAGGGTCATTATCTCTAATAGCAGCCTTCAACAAGCCTTTGGCGTCATATGGATTTGCAGGGACAATTACCTTGAGACCAGGGCAATTGGCATACCAACTTTCAAAAGCCTGTGAATGTGTAGCGGCCAATTGGCCTGCCGAACCAGTTGGGCCACGAAATACAATAGGACATGGAAACTGCCCGCCAGACATTTGACGAATTTTAGCAGCATTGTTTATTATTTGATCAATACCAACTAACGCAAAATTAAATGTCATAAATTCTATAATGGGCCTGTTACCAGTCATGGTAGAACCAACACCAATACCAGCAAATCCTAGTTCAGAAATTGGGGTGTCAATAACACGCTTTTCACTAAACTCCTCCAACATGCCTTTTGAAGCTTTGTAGGCACCGTTGTACTCTGCAACTTCCTCACCCATCAAGTATATGCTATCGTCTCGGCGCATTTCTTCCGACATCGCTTCACATATTGCTTCTCTAAATTGTATGGTTCTCATAGATGTTTTAAGAGGCGCAAAAGTAACAATAAAATACCTTACAGCAAAAGACTTCTATTTATTATGCGCGCATAGTATTTTTTTATACATTTGGATTAAAATTCTAAATCTATGAACATACTTGTTTGTGTCAGTCATGTCCCCGACACCACCTCTAAAATAAACTTCGTTGAAAACGATACACAATTTGATACTAATGGTGTACAGTTTGTAATCAATCCCAACGATGAGTTTGGTCTCACGCGTGCCATTTGGTTTAAAGAAAAACAAGGTGCGCAGGTTCATGTAATTCATGTTGGTACTGCAACGGCAGACCCTACGCTTCGCAAGTGTTTGGCCATAGGAGCTGACAAAGCTTATCGTATTGACACTCCTGCAATCGACGGAATGACCGTTGCAAAAGAGCTGGCTGCATTTGTAGCTGACAATTCTTATGACCTTATCATTGCTGGACGTGAATCTATTGATTATAATGGTGCCATGGTGCCTGGTATGCTAGCTGCACTGTTAGATATTGCTTTTGTGCCCAACTGCGTTGGTTTAGAGTTTGATGGGAATAATGCTATTGCCGAACGCGAAATTGATGGCGGACGAGAAAAATTAAAAGCTACCTTACCTATGGTTGTTGGTGGTCAAAAAGGACTTGTTGAGGAGTCTGACCTTAAAATTCCCAATATGCGGGGTATTATGCAAGCTCGTCAAAAACCTCTCGAAGTAATTAACCCAAAAGGGTTTGAAAATACTACTAAAGTTGTGTTATTTGAAAAACCAGCACCAAAAGCAGATGTCAAGCTAGTTCCTGCTGATGACATAGATCTATTGATTGAATTATTACAAAAAGAAGCTAATGTTATTTAACCCCATATTATGTCTATACTCATATTTACCGAATCTGAAAACAATAAACTAAAGCGCAATACTGCAGAAGTAGCGTCCTACGGAACTGCGTTGGCCGAAAAGCTAAACAAAGACTGCGTAGCGGTTAGTTTTAATGCCGATCAAGCCCAAGAGTTGGGCAAATATGGTATTACAAAGGTGCTTAATGTCACCAATGCGCCTCAGCAATTTGATGCACACACATATGCAAGCGTACTGACTCATTATATAAAAAGCCTTGGTGCTACACATATTATTTTAAGTAGTAGTGCTGATGCTAAGTTCATAGCACCGTTGTTAGCGGCAAATACAAATGCTGCTTATGTGCCCAATGTGGTGGCCTTACCACTCGAAAAACAACCACTAACAGTAAAAAGAACTGTTTTTACTAATAAGGCCTTTGCAAATACGACATTAACAGCTGAGGTAAATATAATTGGAGTTGGAAACAATGCTTTTGGTGCCGTTGAACAAGCGGTTAATTGTGTTGTTGAAAATACTGCTGTCGAACACACAGTGGCTAATCTAGAGCAATTATCAATAACCAAGGAAAGTGGCAAGGCCACCATTGCTGACGCCGAGGTAGTTGTTTCAGGGGGCAGGGGTCTAAAAGGGCCTGAAAATTGGCATTTGGTCGAAAATCTTGCAGAAGTATTAGGTGCTGCCACAGCATGTTCAAAACCAGTTTCTGATATGGGCTGGCGTTCTCACGACGAGCACGTGGGACAAACTGGAAAGCCAGTTTCCACCAACCTTTATATTGCGATTGGTATCTCGGGTGCCATACAGCATTTAGCCGGAGTAAATGCATCGAAGGTGAAGGTTGTTATCAATAATGATCCAGAAGCGCCTTTCTTTAAAGCTGCCGACTATGGCATTGTGGGTGATGCATTTGAAGTGGTACCTGTACTAACCGAAAAACTAAAGGCATTTAAATCACAATCATAATACCCAATTTTGTATTTTAGAGCTCGTAAAGAACTTGCTTAAACATGAGCCTTATTCAACTCCGTGTAAACCGGATAACTTACAGCCAAAATCAAAGCGGTGCCTATGCAATGATATTGGATGAAGTTGATGGTAATCGAAAGCTTCCCGTAGTCATCGGAGAGTTTGAAGCACAATCTATTGCTGTCAATTTGGACAAAGACATTAAGCCACAGCGGCCCTTTACACATGATCTTTTTAAGAATTTTGCATACCGGTTCGACATTGCCATCAAGCGAGTGATTATCACCAAACTTGTCGATGGGGTTTTTTACTCAAGTCTTATTTGTGAGCGTGATAAAATTGAAGAAATTATTGACTCCAGAACTTCTGACGCTGTCTCTTTGGCATTACGATTCAAAGCGCCTATATATACCCACGAAGCTGTATTAGAAAAAGCCGGTATTGTTTTTGAAAAAGGAGATCTACCAGCACAAGGAACGCTAACTGACGAAATGTCTAATGAGATCAATTACACAGATCTATCTAATCAAGAACTTGAAAACGGTATAAAGAAAGCGGTTAAAAAAGAAGATTATGAGTTGGCAGCCCGCTTAAGAGATGAAATCTCTAAACGTTCAAACAAAGCAAAAGAATGACATTGTCATATTTAGCCCAGCAGCCTATAGCAGCACATCAAGGCATAACATTACTAGGAATCATACAAGCAATTTGTGGAATCATTGCACTGCTACTGATTGCATATTTATGCAGTGCCAATCGCAAAGCAATCCATTGGAAAACCGTTGGATTTGGTTTACTACTACAATTTATTTTGGCGCTGAGTATCCTAAAATTAAGTTGGGTTCAAAGCATTTTTAATGCAGTTGGAAAGATATTCGTTGGCATTTTAGACTTTACCGCTGTTGGAAGCGTGTTTTTATTTGGTGAACTTATGAATACGGACACTTACGGTTTCATATTCGTGTTTCAAATACTACCTACTATAATATTTTTTGCTGCTCTGACTTCGCTATTTTTTTACTTTGGTATATTACAGTTTTTGGTTAAGTTTTTGGCCAAGGGGACTGCAAAGCTTCTCAATATTTCAGGGGCAGAAAGCCTTTCGGTAATTGGAAACATATTTTTAGGGCAAACAGAAGCTCCACTGCTTATAAAGGCATATCTACCTAAGATGAATCGTTCAGAGATGCTTTTGGTTATGATTGGTGGCATGGCAACTGTAGCAGGAGGTGTCTTGGCGGCATACATCGGATTTTTAGGAGGGGATGATCCTGTATTGCGCTTGGCGTTTGCTAAACATTTGCTTGCCGCATCGGTTATGGCCGCACCAGGTGCAATTGTAGCTGCGAAAATATTATTTCCGCAGACAGAATCTGTTGACAAAAACACCGAAGTCTCCACACAAGAAGTGGGCAGTAATATGCTTGATGCCATTGCTAACGGCACATTACAGGGTGTTAAGCTGGCTGCAAATATTGGAGGGATGTTACTGGTTTTTGTAGCCTTAATTGCAATGTTAAATGGGGTGCTATTCGAAATTGGAGAAATTACCAGTCTGAATGGATGGATTGCAAATCGGTCTTCTTATGCTACACTTTCAATAGAAGCCATCTTAGGCACTTTATTTGCACCGATTATGTGGCTCATTGGCGTTCCTTGGGACGATTTATTGCCAATGGGGCAGCTGTTGGGAATCAAACTTGCGGCAAGTGAATTTGTGGGTTATATTCAACTGGCTGAACTAAAAGATGTGGCTAACGAAATTCATTTCAGCAGTCAAAAATCTATTGTGATGGCAACCTATATGCTATGCGGGTTTGCCAATTTCGCATCAATTGGGATTCAAATTGGTGGGATTGGTGGGCTAGCACCAAACCAGCGAAAGACCCTTTCAAAATTTGGTTTTCGTGCTGTCCTGGGTGGAACCATTGCCTCATTGCTTTCTGCTACACTTGTAGGCGCACTGTTGGGATAATAGTTGAAAACCTTTTGAAAAACAATTCATCACAATGCGAGATATTTTGATCTAGATTTTAATTTTACAAAAAATAAACAATGCAGCAGTATTTAGATTTGGTTCGACGTGTCCGCAACAACGGAGCTGTTAAAGGAGACAGAACCGGAACAGGTACCAGAAGTGTGTTTGGACACCAAATGCGCTTTGACTTATCAGCGGGCTTCCCACTTGTAACAACCAAAAAAATACATCTAAAGTCGGTCATCCACGAACTGCTTTGGTTTATCAAAGGTGACACCAACACGGCTTACCTCACCGATAACGGGGTGCGTATATGGAATGAATGGGCTGACGAAAATGGAGATTTGGGGCCAGTATATGGTCACCAATGGCGCAACTGGAACAGCGAAAATGTAGATCAACTCAAACAGGTAATCGAAACTCTTAAAAACAACCCAAACAGCCGACGCATGTTGATTTCTGCATGGAATCCTAGCGTTCTACCAGATACCTCAAAAAGTTTTTCTGAAAATGTTGCTAATGGTAAGGCTGCACTGCCGCCATGTCATGCATTTTTTCAATTTTATGTAGCAGATGGCAAGTTGTCCTGTCAGTTATATCAACGAAGTGCTGATATTTTCTTGGGTGTTCCGTTTAATATTGCCTCCTATGCGTTACTCACTGAAATGATGGCACAGGTTTGTGGGCTTAAAGCAGGAGAATTTATCCACACTCTTGGAGATGCACACATATATACCAATCACTTTGACCAAGTTGAACTGCAGTTAAGCAGAGATCCCAAACCACTACCCAAGTTAAAACTTAATCCAGACATCAAAGATATTTTTGATTTTAAATACGAGGATATTGAAGTCTTGAATTATGATCCACATCCTGGCATCAAAGGAGTAGTAGCTGTTTGATCCTTAAATTATGTTTGGAAAAAGAAAAATTTCATCAGCCATAGACCCACAACAGCTCACACTGGTCGAGAATGCGCAAAAACGTATTGCTCAAAAAAACTGGTTCCACAGGCATTTATTAGTCTCACTTTTTGTTATTTTTTTTGCATTGATAATCAATCTAGCTTTTGAATATAAAGCAGAATTTATGCCCTTTAACACCAATTGGTCATTTGTCTTAGCCACGCTATTGGGTGCAGCGTTAGTCATTCACTTTTTTCGTGTTTATGTATTTCATTCGTTTATGGGCAAAGCTTGGGAAACAGAACAAATGGAGTTTTTGCTAGAAAAGCAAGCGCTCAAAGTTGAAAAATTAAAACGCAATATGGACAAAGAAGCTGCCCTAAAAGCAAGTGCAGAATGGGAGCGTGAAAATCAGAAAAGGAACATCACCATGATTGCCGCTGCTGCAGAAAATAATGCACTTGGGAAAGACAATAAACTCATTTGGCATTTGTCTGATGATCTAAAGCATTTTAAAAACTTAACCAAAGGACACCACGTTATTATGGGTAGAAAGACCTTTGAATCTATGCCTAAAGCACTGCCTAATCGTACTAATATTGTGATTACTAGACAAAAAGATTACACTGCCGAAGACGCACATATTGTGCATTCGCTAGAGGCGGCTTTGGCACTTGCACAAGAAGATGAGCAGCCATTTATTATTGGTGGTGGTGAGATTTACAGACAAGGTTTGGCTTATGCAGATAGTATTGAACTCACAAGGGTTCATGCCGATTTTGAAGCCGATACTTTTTTTCCCGAAATAGACCCTGCCAAATGGCGTGAGATTTGGCGCGAAAACAGAGACATAGACGAAAAGCATCAACATGCTTTTTCTTTTATTCGTTATGAAAAAATTAAAGCATGAATGTAGCAATGTTCCCTGGGCAAGGCGCCCAATTTGTTGGCATGGGCAAAGACCTTTACGACCAACACCCACTAGCTAAAGAAAGATTTAACAGCGCAAATGCGCTATTGGGCTTTTCTATTACAGAAATCATGTTTGGTGGTGATATAGAAGCACTCAAAGAAACCAAGGTAACCCAGCCTGCCATTTTTCTGCATTCTGTAATCAGTTATGAACTCGCACAAAAATCAAACCCCGACATGGCAGCAGGTCATTCTTTGGGAGAATTTTCTGCCCTTACTGCTTGTGGAGCTTTGTCTTTTGAAGACGGGCTTATGCTTGTCTCTAAACGAGCTCAAGCCATGCAGGCGGCATGTGATGTTACCAAAGGTACCATGGCAGCTGTATTGGCGTTAACAGATGATGTCGTGGAGCAAGTTTGTCAAGAAATGAACGGTATTGTAGTAGCTGCCAATTACAATTGTCCAGGGCAATTGGTTATCTCTGGTGCTTTTGCTGCAGTAGAAGCCGCTTGTGAAGTATTGAAAGAAAAAGGCGCCAAGCGCGCACTCCTGCTTCCCGTTGGTGGTGCTTTCCACTCGCCGCTTATGAAACCTGCCCAAGAGGAGTTGGCAAAGGCAATTTTGGAAACCAACTTTAACACCCCAAGCTGTCCCATTTACCAAAATGTAACGGCTGCGCCTACACAAGATGCAGGCATAATTAAAGAGAATCTAATCGCTCAGCTTACGGGTCCTGTAAAGTGGACGCAAACCATCAAGCAAATGCGTGAAGATGGCGGTAGTTTGTTCACGGAATACGGTCCGGGTAAAGTACTACAAGGGTTGGTTAAAAAAATAGATCGCCAAGCTGAAGTTCAATCTGCTGTGTTGGATTAATCCAAAAACGCCAATATCGTTTTACAGATAAACTGTATTTGTTCATCGTCCAACTCACTGTGCATAGGTAGGGAAATAACTTCATCAATCAACTGGTTGGTAACCTTGAAATCTTCTTCTTTATAACGCTTATCCACATAGGCCTTTTGCAAATGTAATGGTATGGGATAATACACCCCACAAGGGATATCGTTTTGTTGAAGATGTTGCACCAAGGCATCTCGGTCTGCACCCACTATTTTGAGTGTGTATTGGTGATAAACATGTGAATCGCAATCTCCTGAAGTTACAGGTGTTTCAATTTTTGGGTGGTTTTGCAGTAATTGTGAATAACGGATAGCAGCCCATTTTCGGCGTTCATTATAAAAATCCAAAAACTTAAGTTTTTCGTTTAGCACCACTGCCTGAAGGCTGTCTAGGCGAGAGTTTACACCAACCACATCATGATGGTAACGTTTGTACATACCGTGATTGACAACCCCGCGAATGGTGTGTGCCAAATCATCGTCATTTGTGAAAATGGCACCACCATCACCATAGCATCCCAAATTTTTTGAGGGAAAAAAAGAAGTAGAACCCACGTGGCCAATACCACCAGTTTTCACTTTGTTTCCTGCGGCATCGGTATGTGTAGCGCCAATGCCCTGTGCATTGTCTTCAATCACAAACAGGTTGTGCTCTTGAGCAATAGCCATGATACGATCCATATCAGCAACCTGACCAAAAAGGTGTACCGGCACTATTGCTTTAGTTTTGGGGGTAATGGCTTTTTGAATAGCATCTGGGTCAATATTAAAGGTGTCAGGTAGCACATCTACCAAAACAGGTGTAAGTCCCAACAATGCAATGACCTCCACAGTTGCAGCAAAAGTAAAGTCAGCAGTAATGACTTCATCTCCAGGCATAAGTCCCAATCCCATCATAGCTACCTGAAGAGCATCGGTTCCGTTGGCACATGGAATTACATGCTTCACGCCAAGATAGGCCTCAAGATCAGCCTGGAAATGCTTTACGGCAGGACCGTTAATAAATTGAGCAGAAGAGAGTACTTCTTGCATGCCCGCATCAACTTTGGGTTTTATTAATTGATACTGGGTCTGTAAATCGACCATTTGGATTTTTCGCATTGCAATTTTTTAGCACTACAAAATTACAAAAAACAAACGCCTGTTTACGAAATAAGTATCTTTGAGCCATGCCATTTTTATATTCTATTGCTGTGTCTATAGCCAAAGCTGTAATGCCGATGATAGCCAAGTCTACAAAAAGCAAGGCTTTTGTAGATGGGCGTAAAGCATTATGGGCACAACTTGAAGGCATTCCGAAAAACAAAAAAGTGATTTGGATGCACTGTGCCTCCCTTGGCGAATATGAACAAGGGCTGCCAGTACTTACTGAATTAAAAACTAAACACCCTGAACACTTCTATTTGGTTACTTTTTTCTCGGCATCAGGATATGAAGTCCGCAAAAATCACGGCATTGCTGACCTAGCCACATACCTACCTTGGGATACTAAAGCAGATGTAAAACGCTTTGTTACATTGGTCAACCCAGCCATGGCATTGTTAGTGAAGTACGAATTTTGGCCAAATCTTATACGTGAACTACAAGACAAGCGCGTACTGCTGTATTTAATAGCAGGCCTATTTCGTCAAAACCAACACTTTTTTAAACCATGGGGCAACAGCCAACGCAAACTACTGCGTGGATTTACCCACTTATTTGTTCAAAACGAGAACTCGCTGCAGCTATTGCAGAGCATTGGGGTGCATCAAGTTAGTATTTCAGGCGACACACGATTTGACCGCGTAGGTGCGCCCAAAGAACGGCTTGCATTTATGGAAACATTTATTGGTAATCGAAAATGTATCGTGGCTGGCAGTACTTGGCCAGAAGACGAGGTGGTATTGGCAAAGGCAATTAAGCAAACCCCAAAAGATTGGTGTTGGTTAATTGCTCCTCACGAAATGCACGAGGCAAAACTAAAGTACTTGATGGCTCAGCTACCAAAAGGAAGTCTACGTTACACCAAAAGTGATGAAGCCGCGTTTAAAGCCTGCCCAGTTATGGTATTAGATGCAATTGGCATGTTGATTCAATGCTATCCCTATGCCTCACTGGCATATGTGGGTGGCGGTATGGGTACTTCTGGATTACATAATATTTTGGAACCTGCTGCTGAGGGAATACCTATTATCATTGGAAAAAACTACAGCAAATTTCCTGAGGCAAAAGATTTGATTGCGGTGGGTGGTGTTGTTTCTGTAGGTAATCCTGAAGACTGTAGTGAGCAACTTTCAATACTCCAAGAAAATGATGCCCTAAGGGAAGAAAAAGGCAATACCAACAAAAATTATGTGCGCACAAATCAGGGGGCAACAGTAAAAACACTAAGCCTAATAAAGCTAAGCTTATAAAATGTATTCCTAAGCAAATTCTTGAAAAACTTTATGTTATTGACGATGAACTCAAAGCCATTTATTTCAGCCAAGATTGGTTGTTTAAAACAAGTTAAGATTGCAATGAGTTTACTGTAAGCACTGCTGTTATGTACAAATCCCCAAGAGTAGGGTTTTATGCCAAACACTTTGCATAAAAAAACCCCAACAATTGTTGGGGTTTTGTGCGGGTGAAGGGACTCGAACCCCCACGCCGTGAAGCACTAGATCCTAAGTCTAGCGTGTCTACCAATTTCACCACACCCGCGTTAGGACGGCAAATATAAGGATGTTTCCCTAATTCAAAACCACTTTATTATCGGATAAGTATTTTATACCTTAGTTGTTAATTTAAACTATAGATGTCAAAATTTTTAGACTACGTTCAACAACACCAGAATCGCTTCTTAGAAGAACTGTTTTCACTTATCCGCATTCCCTCCATTAGCGCGGATTCTACCTACATACCAGAGATGGAAAAAGCGGCTACGGCCGTGCAAAAAGCCCTAATAGATGCTGGCTGTACGCATACCGAGTTGTGTCCAACAGAGGGCTTTCCCATTGTCTACGGTGAAAAAATAATTGATGCTACCCTACCCACTGTGCTAGTTTATGGACATTATGACGTACAACCCCCAGATCCACTAAACCTTTGGGACAACGATCCCTTTGATCCAATAATCAAAAAAACAAACCTCCATCCAGATGGGGCAATATTTGCGCGAGGCGCTTGCGATGACAAAGGCCAAATGTTTATGCATATCAAGTCATTAGAGGTAATGGAAAAAAATGGTGGGCTGCCTTGTAATATCAAGTTTATGATAGAGGGCGAAGAAGAGGTGGGTAGCGATAATCTAGAACTCTTTGTACGTGCCAATACCGAAAAGTTGGCTAATGATGTTATCCTGATATCAGATACTGGTATGCTGGCGAACGACTTGCCATCGATCACCACCGGACTGCGTGGAATGAGTTATGTGGAAGTGGAAATAACGGGTCCAAATCGTGATTTACATTCAGGTTTATATGGCGGTGCTGTGGCTAACCCAATAAATATCTTAACCCAAATGATTGCCTCCTTACACGACGATGACAACCACATTACCATACCCGGCTTTTACGATAAGGTTGCCGAAATAAGTACTACTGAACGTGAAGAAATGGGGAAAATTCCATTTTCGCTTGATACCTATAAAAAAGCATTGGATATAGCAGCTGTACATGGTGAAAGAGGCTACACGACCAACGAACGAAAATCCATTCGCCCATCATTGGATGTCAATGGCATATGGGGTGGTTATACAGGCGAAGGCGCCAAAACTGTAATTGCTAGCAAGGCCTATGCTAAAATTTCTATGAGATTGGTACCCCACCAAAGTTCTGATGAAATCACCACACTCTTTACTAAGCATTTTACTGGCTTGGCACCAGAGGGAGTAAAGGTAAAAATAACACCTCACCACGGTGGTGAAGCATATGTGATGCATGCTGATGGAATGGAATTTCAAGCAGCAAGCAAGGCCTATTTAGAAACCTTTGGTAAAGCGCCACTCCCCGTTAGAGATGGTGGCAGTATTCCAATCGTGGCCTTGTTTGAAGAAACGCTTAATAGCAAGACTATTTTGATGGGATTTGGCTTAGATAGCGATGCAATTCACTCGCCAAACGAACATTTTGGGGTGTTTAACTTCTTAAAAGGAATTGAGACCATTCCGCACTTTTATCACCACTTTACTAAGCTTTTTCAAGCAAATCAATAAGAAATAAATCAGCGGCAATACCATCTGCAATAAAAGCACCCTTAGGAGTTGCTTTTAGGCAGTCTTCTTCAATTTGCAGTAATCCGGCTTGGATAAAACGAGCTGACTGCTGCTCCAAATGATTGCGGTAGCGTGCCCCCAATTGTTTCTCTAACTGTAACATAGAAACCCCCCAAGAAGCACGAAGACCTATCATGATGGCTTCGTTAAATTTATCAATGATGCTGAGTTTTTCGATGGTTTGTGGAATTTCACCAGCTGTGATTTTTTTCATGTAAACAGCATTATTACTCACATTCCAATAGCGGTTTTCACCATCAAAACCATGTGCAGAAGGGCCTATACCTAAATAGGGTTTGCCCTGCCAATAGGCAGTATTGTTAAGCGAACGGTAGCCCGGTTTGCCAAAGCTAGACAACTCATAATGTTGATAGCCCGCCTGGGTTAAACTGTTGACCAAATACAAAAATTGCGCTTCCACTTCCGCATCGTCCAACAATGAAACAATTCCTTTGGACACAAAATGTTTTAAAGCTGTTTTGGGTTCTAACGTAAGAGCATAAGAAGAGATGTGTGGCACATCTAACTTTAAAGCTGTTTCTAGGTTTTCTTGCCAGTCAGCAAAGGTTGTGTGTGGTGTTCCAAACAACAAATCGATTGATATATTATCAAAAAGTTCTTGTGCCCAAACCACCGCTTGCACGGCTTTTTTACCATTGTGAACACGGTTCATCAAGGACAGTTCTTTATCATGAAAAGACTGTACGCCAATTGACAAACGATTGATTCCTACTTCTTTGAGGGCTTTTAAATATGTAGGTGTTAAATCGTCGGGATTTGCTTCAAGCGTAATCTCGGGCAATGTTACCACGGAGAATTGTGCGTAGACCTCCTCAATAAGCAGATTTATTTGAGATGCCGTAAGCATAGAAGGAGTGCCGCCACCAAAATAAATGGTCTCAATGGGTCCCTGAGCTTCGCTTTTTCGAAATGTTAATTCTTTTTTAAGTGAAGCAACCATTTCATTGATTTTGTTGCCGGATGTTGAAAAATGAAAATTGCAATAGTGACATGCCTTTCTACAAAAAGGAATATGTAGATAAATACCAGACATGCTTATTTTTTTATGCGGTGCGATTCTTTTTGAACAAAGGATGCCCAACCTGAATAACTCTTTTCGTTTTTCTGTACTGGATTGTAATAGTGGCATACGGCAGCTGCAAGACCATCTGTTGCATCTAGATTTTTGGGAAGCGATTTAAGTTTTAGCAGCTGTTGTAACATCTTGGCTACTTGCTCCTTAGAAGCATTGCCACTTCCAGTTATTGCCATTTTTATCTTACGAGGAGAATATTCAAAAACAGCTAAATCGTGGGTAATACCTGCAGCAATAGCAACTCCTTGGGCGCGTCCCAATTTGAGCATGGATTGTACGTTTTTACCAAAAAAGGGTGCTTCAAGAGCCATCTCATCTGGTTTATAAGTTTCGATAAGCTCAGCGGTTCGAGCATAAATACGACCCAAACGTTCGTAATGACTTTTGTACTGACTGAGTTTTAGCTCGTTTAACTGCAAACAAGTCAAAGTTTTTCCTTCCACTTTAATGATACCAAACCCCATAATGGTGGTTCCGGGATCAACACCTAAAATAATCCGTGAATCGGCCATGCGTAAAAATAGGGAATAAAAGCTATTTGGAAATAGCTACTGGAAGCGTCCATTGAACTTCTACAGGGACTTCCAAATTTGTTTTAAATGCAGGCTGGAATAAAGGAAAAGAGGTAATCACCTCTTCAAAAGCAGCCAAAACAACAGGCGAAATTTGAGTTTGATCATGATTATATTTCAGAATTGAAATCTGACCAAGCGTATCCACCTTTATAGTTACGTAAATGGTATCATTTAAATTATCAAAAGGATATTTATTTGTATTCCATTTTTCGTCTAGCTTTTCTTTAAGGACCTTAGAGAAACAATTCCAATTTAATTTAGCGTCATCTTGCGGACAATCGGAAAAAAGAGGAGGCTCATCCAGGTTCGTCCAATTGACATTCGGTGTATGTGGTTTGGGATTGGTACATGCGAAAATCAGTAAACCAGTGGTCAAAAAAAATCCCCAAATCTTCATTTTATAAATGTAAAAAATTAAGCGATGTTTATGGGCTGACTCCTTAAATATTTTGTAATTTAGAATTATGGACATTGCACTTTTTATACTAGGTTGTATGCTTATTATGTTGGGGTTGGCAGGTAGTTTTTTACCCATTATACCTGGGCCATTAACCAGTTGGCTAGGCTTACTTTCATTGCACTATACCACTAAGGTGGAGCAAGACTGGTATTTTCTCGGCTGGACACTTGCTATTGCATTAATCGTTATGGCATTGGATTATGTAATACCATTACTTGGAACAAAAGCATTAGGGGGTACAAAAGCAGGTACAATTGGTAGTACTATCGGAATGCTATTGGGGCTTTTGTTTATGCCATTTGGAATCATTTTTGGACCCTTTATAGGGGCATTTGCAGGAGAGTTAAGCCAAAATAGTGATCGTAAAATGGCATTTAGAGCTGCGCTTGGTTCATTGATTGGGTTTTTAACAGGTGTTGTGATAAAGTTTACTGTTTCATTCTTTTACCTATTATTTTTTGCTTCTACTGCTTGGAAGGTTTATGAAAACTGGTTTTGAAGAACCAGGAGCAAAAAGGGAGTCTATAATTATATTCAAATCACAATACTATATAATTAAAGCAGTGAGTTCGTTTTGTATCAAATCACAATAAATTTTAACTAAACAATTAATGAGTGACTCCCTTATGCATCTCTGGAACTTTTAATGGGTTAAATACTGGGGTGATCTTACCTAAGGGGCTTATCGATATCTTAAAAGGATTATGGGTTAGCCACCCTGTTTTCTTTTTACCAAAATTTAAAATACGTATGTAATTAGGATGGGTTTGTTCATATATATCCAAATCGTAAATATGTCTAAATTCATAATATTTACTAGAGATACGTTGTACGCGATAGACGTTTTCCCAAAGGCTGAGTCCTTGATTTAAATGATCCTTAATATCTTCATTGGGCATGTCCAAAATAAAACAGTCGTTTATATGAAGTGTAGTAACAACTGAACGCCCATCACTTGGCAATTGATATAAGGTCTCTTGCATACGTAATCTATTCACTGCTTCCCAAAAAGAGACAATTTTTTCTTTAAACTGACCGTCAAATGTCTTATATATCACAACATGATGATTTTTTCTGGGGTTTACGTATTTGTTCATTTTATCAGTAAGCTGAACAGCATTACCAACATTTTCACGAATCCTAACCTTTCTTACAGGAACTTTATCACCATTGCTATTTGGCAGAAAAATGTTTGTCTCCCAACCAGTATTAGTTGTTGTCACAAGGGCATTTTTTGGGACTTTGCCATTTTCAAAACCACCATTTAAATCAATTTGATCGTAAACCAATTCTTTGATGCTATTATCAACGATTTTACTGACTTGCTTGGCTGTAACAAGAGATTTAATTGACTTTCTAATATGAAATGCTTCATTACCATCTGGTCCTACACGTTTTCCGTAAAAGCTGTCTTTATGCATTTTTCCTTTTGGTGAGATACAACGTGTGCCACTCTTTTTATCTTTAGATAGACGTGCTACTTTACTTTTGTTATCAATTGAAATTGCAATCTTATTGTAAAGGTTAATCACTTCATGGGTAAATTGTTTCCAGGGCGTTGGGAATTCTTTTCTGTTTGCATCTGGCTCATAGCGATTCCAATATTTCAGCTCCTCTAAATAATGGGGTTTATTAAGCGCGGTAACAAGTGCGTTCAAGGCAGGCTCTCTTGAATTATAATGCCTGAGCTTATATTTATAATTGCCAAATGATTTTACTCCCCATCTTCTTCGTAAACTACTTATTGAGTTTCCCATTGCTGCCTCAACTTCCGGGCACACTTGAGACAAAAAGTACTTTACTTTTTTTGCAAGGCTATGTTGATCATTGAATTCCTTAGAGACAACATCGTTTGCGTAAATTGACTTGATGAAATGCTTGTATTTTTGATAAGAATAATTTTTTATGTTTTCATTCATAAGTTGATTCAAAACACGCTCTTTTACTTTTTCCCATGTTCCCGGTGATTGTTGACTGAAATACTCAAAAGGGGTTTTGTCTCTAATTTTTTCCTTAAAGAATTTCATACAAAGAGTTTTGTTTATGTAACTATCATTGAGAAATCGATTCCAAGGCAATATGTATACAATAGCTACTTCCTGCGAAAAAAGCATTTCTAAAGAAATTGGTGTATTTGTGTAAGGACATACCTTGCCCCACACCAACCACAACTTATATTTCAAAAGGTTTGAATGTGTTGGATTTTGTCCAGCCTTGGTAACAGCTATGTGAATTTTTTTAAGTTGTTGCTCTTTTATTTTTTTTTCAATAAAAGCTGCCTGACGATTGCTAGCATTGGTTTTCAATTCTCTACTTAAAGTGAATTTTATTTTATGGATAGGGCCATATTCTTTAGTAAGTTCATTTACAATTTTACGAAGCTCAAAAATTGGTTTTTGAGCAACTGGCTTGTAATCTCGATGAATAGTAAAGTTTTCTTCAGGATTAATGGGAAAAAAGTCTAATCCTTCTTTTCGTTTTGCAAAGAATAACTTATCCTGGGCTATGTTGATTCCAAAAGCACTTTTAAAATCATTTAACCATCTTTTATCATAAATACTATTTTCTTTAACAGAAGACGCTATAAAATAAGTTATCGATTCTAATCGCTCTTGGGATATTTGATTCCATTTTTCATGTCCAATGGCATTTTTTACACACCCAAGAGCAATAGCAGTCCTCTTTTGATGTCCAGCTATTAGAAATGGTAATATAGCACGACCAGCCTTCATGCTTATTCTACCGTAACCAGATTTTAATTTAATCTTGGCAACAGCCTTAGCTTTCATTTTTGTTAATCCCCATTTTGAAATGAGTCTTTCAATTAGTTTGTATTTATCATTATAAAAATGTAAATCGTGCCACAATTCATGTTGGTTTTCTCGAGAAAATTCAAAAAACCTTTTGTCAAAAGCCTGTACTCGACTAAGTTGTACTATTGTATGTGAGAGATATATTTTGGACAAATCGTCGTAATTGAAAGCATCCATATCTTCTACTTCGAGAGCAATTCGCACCTTTTTAAAACAAAAGCTTGAAAACCTCAAAGCCACTGACAATACTTTTTCACGCTGTTTGTTAGATAATTTATTGCCATAAAATTTTATGGAATCTAGCCACAGATATATATCATACCATTCATGCAATGGATGGCTTTTGGGCATAGGAGTTTTTTGCGGTTCATATTTACAACTCATTGTCCCACTGTCTAATTTTTTGTATTGAGATTGTCGCTGAAAAAACAAAATCCCCGAACGACAATCATTACCCATCAAAGTTTTTTTAAAAACATCAGTCACAAAATCATGGTGTTTTTGTTGTAAATTGATTAAAGCATTTAATTCATTTACATACATTGTCCGATCTAAATAACGATTTCGAATTCGTGTATTATCATAAACATAAGGCATGTTTTTTTTAGGTTTAAT
>Ga0066825_10000165_pt1 | contig 22558 bp, 18 predicted proteins | sample ETNtaG_6_FD_65608 | JGI IMG/M metagenome (GOLD analysis project Ga0066825, IMG submission 65608) | Marine microbial and viral communities from oxygen minimum zone, Eastern Pacific Ocean - ETNP201306SV45 | ecosystem: Environmental > Aquatic > Marine > Oceanic | place: Pacific Ocean: Eastern...
AACAACCTCACATATATTAATGTAGAATCTCTCCTTCTTCAGATTCATCATCGTCATTATCAAACTCTGAATCGTCCTCATCTGCACCAGAAACTTTAGCAACCGATACTACAGCTTCACCTTTTTCTGTTTTAAGAAGCGTAACCCCTTGAGTATTTCTTCCAGCTACTCTAATCTCAGAAACTCTACATCTAATAAGCTTACCTTGATTTGTCATAATAACTATTTCATCTCCATCTGCAGATGGGAATGATGCAATAACATCGCCATTACGTTCAGAAGTAAGTATGTTTATAATACCACTACCCCCTCTATTGGTTACTCTATAATCAAACGAAGATGACCTTTTCCCATATCCATTAGTAGTAATACTTAAAATAAACTGCTCCTGCTTAGACATTTCTACTATTTTGTCTTTCTCTACAGTTACTTCATTAACAGTGTCAGGAATCAAAGCATGATCACCTGATTCAGCTATCTCTTTTCTGGTTTCAATAGGTATTGAAAGATAGATCTTCTTAAGTTCTGCATCAAATGATGATTCATTAAGTATAGTTTGAGAAATCACTTCATCCCCTTTAGATAACTTCATTCCTCTTACTCCAGAAGAAGATCTACTTTTAATTATTCTTAAGGCTGAAACTGGGAACCTAATTGATTTTCCTAATTTTGATGCAAGCAATATATGATCATTCTCATTACAAAAATCCACTGATACAAGGTGATCTTTACCCTCCAATTTGATAGCTATTTTTCCATTGGATTGAATATTCTTAAAATCATCCATATGACTTCTTCTTATATTACCTTCGCTTGTTGCAAAAACCAAATTAAGATCCTTCCATTCTTCTTCATCCTTTGGAAGTGGCATAATAGTAGTAATTTTTTCTTCCTTGTCTAAAGGCAACAAATTAACCAAAGCCCTACCTTTAGCCTGAGGAGAAGATACAGGGATCTTATATGCCTTCATCCTATACACAATTCCTTTATTAGAGAAAAATAATATCGGACTATGAGTGGATGTCACAAACATCTCAACTAACACATCATCTTCGGCCTTCTTAAGTCCAGCTCTTCCTTTTCCTCCTCTTCTTTGAGCTTTATAAGTAGAAAGCGGAACTCTTTTTATGTAGCCTTCCATAGTTACCGTAATAACTACATCTTCTTCCGCAATCAAATCTTCAATATCATGCTCATATTCATTTTCATCTATAATAGTTCTACGAGGTATAGCAAACTCCTCTTTTATCTCTATTAATTCCGATTTCATTAATGATAAGATATTTTTTCTATCAGATAATAATTCTAAATAACCCTCTATTTCTTTTCTTAATGATAACAACTCATCTGCAATTTTTTGTCTTTCTAAACCAGTAAGCCTAGCTAAACGCATATCAAGAATAGCTTGCACCTGCTCTTCTGTAAAATAACATTTACCATCTTCAATATGATTCTTGTTATCACCAATAAGCTCAATCAAATTACTAGCTTCTACCGCATTCCACTTAGCACTCAATAACCTTTGTTTAGCTTCCAATGTATCTTTTGAAGATCTAATCATAGAAATCACTTCATCTATCGAATCTACCGCTAGAGTTAGACCTATCAAGATATGAGCCTTATCGCGCGCCTTATTAAGCAGAAAAATGGATCTTCTAGTAATGACATTTTCACGAAATTTAACAAATGCCTTTATCACATCGAATAAATTCATTTGCTGAGGTTTACCCTCATTTAAAGCTAACAAATTAACACCAAACGAAACCTGTAGCTGTGTGTAATTATATAGCTGATTTAAAACTACTTCTGGAATAACATCTCTACGAAGCTCTATAACCACTCTTACCCCAGATTTGTTAGACTCATCTCTTAAATCCGTAATTCCATCTATTTTTTTATCCCTAACGAGCTCTGCAATTTTCTCAATCAATCTTGCTTTATTAACCTGATATGGAACCTCCGTTGCAATAATCGCAAATTTTCCAGAAGATATCTCTTCAATCTCTGTCTTTGCCCTTACTATTACAGATCCCCTTCCGGTATGAGCTGCAGATCTCGAACCTGAACGCCCTAAAATCACTCCTCCAGTTGGAAAATCAGGCGCAGGCACATAATCATATAACTCTTCTACTGTAATATCTTCATTATCAATATATGCATTAGTTGCATCTATTACCTCACCTAAATTATGAGGAGGAATATTAGTTGCCATACCCACTGCTATTCCACCAGCGCCATTGACTAAAATATTTGGAAATTTTGCAGGCAAAACATCAGGCTCTTTCAAAGAACCATCATAATTCTCATGAAAATCTACTGTATCTTTATCTATATCATCTAATAATTTAGTAGTGACTTTCTGCATTCTAGACTCTGTATAACGCATTGCAGCTGCAGAATCACCATCCATTGAACCAAAGTTTCCTTGCCCATCAATCAAAGGCACACCCATTGAAAAATCTTGTGCCATTCTAACCAGAGCATCATATATAGCAGCATCACCATGCGGGTGATATTTTCCCATTACATCTCCGACAATTCTTGCAGATTTCTTATACGCTTTATTATAGTGACATCCTGTTTCATTCATCGCATATAAAATCCTTCTATGCACTGGCTTCAAACCATCACACACATCAGGAATTGCTCTACTTACGATAACGCTCATTGCATAATCAAGATAAGATTTCTTCATCTCATCTTCTATTGCTATTGGCATCAGATTTTCATTTATTTGATCAGACATAAAATTCTCCTAATTAAAAGAAGCTTTTGTAGCATTTTAGCAAACTAATAGCAAGTAAAATATAGGCGATTCTAAGGCATTGCTAACTATATATGCACGACAATTGAGAATTCCTATTTTAAAACGGTTTTCAGGTATGGTTTGGTATTATTTCTGATAGCTCTTTATACAACAATATAAAAATCAAACCAATAATATTAAGCAGCAAAGCACCATTTCTATAATTTTTATTACGAAATTCCAACAAGGACACCTTATCCTTAAGCACAACAATTTCTAGATATTTATCATTAATTTCATCTACCACTGTAGCTTTTTCAGACCTTAACATCTCTAAGAGCTCCTCTATAGAATTAGCTTCTATATTAAAAACATCTCTAATTACCTTATCCTTAATTAGCATGCTATTGTTAGACAAATAAAGCACAACATTTTGCATACTAAGTTGCCTTTCACTACTATCTTGCCACATAAAATCAATTTGCTTTTCTAGATCTGCAACCTCCCCTTCTAAAGCAACAATCTCTTTATTATTATTATCAATTACCACATATGATAAAACAATCGACAATATACTAAATAACAACCCTATAACAATAAAACAAACTTTCATAACTTACCTACTAAAAGCCGCAAGCCAATATTAATAAAAGGTAGCAAACAATATCAATCCGGTAGCATTATAACAATTATGTATTACACTTTCGCTTCACAAGCTCCCCAAATAATAAATTTAGGCGGTACCTATATTCATCTAAAGATAAACACTTCCTATTTCTTCCTCCAAATAACAAAAAATCTTTTTACTATTTCTTAAATTAACAAGATCAGAAACGCAAACCTTCTTTCCCTTGTTTAATAACTGCGTAACTAGTCTTTTTAATTTCACCTGTTCACTAAAACTAAATCTAACCTCTTTAATAATTTCATAAAATTCTTTGGGATATGAGTTGATATCCTTTATTTTTTTTGATAAATCACCATAAAATCCTATTACTTTTTTTATCTTATCAACATGATTGGCCATAAGCTTCATAACTTTTTCCTTACTTACCTCAGATAAATCCGCACAATTATTATCAGAAACAACTTTTGCTACCCATATTTGCTCCATTGAAACAAATTTTAAGGATGCAAAATAAAAACCATAAGACTCCATATCTAACAAAACACCACTAGGATATTCATAAGCAGGCTCATTTACAGTAATTAAAGACCTTTCCAGAAAACCAAAATCATACAACTTCACTGGGAAAAACGACCTTTTCTCTTTGGTGATTTTATTAACCTCAACAAATTCCCCAATAGGTAAATCCTTACACCCAGCTATACCATAATTAATTAGAACTGACTCAGCATCTATCACCCCACTTCCTGCCAAAAACGAAACAGCAGAAATTGTCGAAAACTCTCCAATTCCTGTAACGCACAAAGAAATATTATTTTTTTGATATAAATTAAAACTAGTAACAAAAAGATTCTTTTTTAACTTAAAAGCATCAATTAATGCTTTAGCCTCGCACATCAATGCTACTATAAAAACTATCTTCCCCGAAGAATCCCCTATATTGTTCCTTATATTGCCTAACTCCATCTGTATTATTATGTTTTAATGCACCCTTTATAAAAATCTTTAACTTCTCTTGCAATATTTTCTTTAGCTCCATCTCCTGCCTCTTACTCAAGATACCACGCTCTAACAACTTTCCCATTGAAAAAACCCTAAATCTATCCATACCCCAATATTTTTTTGATAATTGATCAGAACTACCCCCATATTTCACAACCAATTTTTCTGCCAAAAACAAAACCTTATATTTGGCCGTAATTCTCAGCCATAAATCATAGTCTTCACACGCAACCATGCTCTCATCATACAGCCCTACATCATCAAAAACCGTTTTTTTTATAATCGCAGAAGAAGTCGATATAACACATATTTTAAGAGAAGTATTAAATAAATCGGCAGCACAATCTTGATGCTTTTTCATTGGATTTACTCTAACTCCATTTCTATACCATATTTCTTCAGTATGGCATATATCATAACCCAACTTTTCCTGCATATATGAAATCTGCCTGGAAAGCTTATCAGCAAGCCACCTATCATCAGAATCTAAAAAAGCAATATACTCACCCTTTGACTCTTTGATCCCTAAATTTCTAGCACCGCTAACCCCTTTATTTTCTTGCCTAATAACCTTAATATTCTTGAACTCACCCTCTAGATACTCCTTCGTCCCATCAGTTGAGCCATCATCTACCACAATAAGCTCGAAATTATCATAATCTTGCTGCAAAACCGATTCCACAGCTCCTACTACTTTTTCTTTTCTATTAAAAGTAGGAATTATTACCGAAATAAGGGGGATACCATTACTCATTTTAACTTTATTCTCCTGACTTCATTTCGATCAGAAAAAATCCTCACCGATACATCAGCTCCACCATTTACTTCTATATCTTTAAATTCGGTATTAATCACTGCAAAATTACGGCGTGTATAATTAGTAATCTGCTTATAATGATAGTTTTTATCACTAGACAACTTCCCCTTTTTTGCAGAAGTAAATTTCAAAAGATATCTAAGTAATGCCGAATTAGTATTGGTAATAGCACTAGAAGTTACTTGGTACAACTTAGTATCTTGGTGCTTCTTAGAAGAAATTTCAAATACTGCAGACATATGTACATCACCACTCAGAATCACCACCTTTCTCTTAGTTTTACGAGACAAATCAAATAGCTGATCTAACACTTTCGTGAACTCATTTGCATGTAAATCAAGACTCCAATGATCTCTGATATCATCTTTTAAACTCTTAAAGTTAGCCAATATTTCGCTAACTAACGTCTTTAAATGCACAAACGGAACTCCAGAAACTATAAAAATTGGAGTTTGTTTTTTTGACTCATACTGCTTTCCCAACCATTTATCAAATCTATCATGCTGGCTCTGTCCCAAAATTCTATACTTAACATTTTTGTTTATATCACGGTTCATCCTCAAATCCATGAAATAGAATTCTCCATTTTGATTGGATATTACAAAATCGAACACATTCTTTGCAGTATCAGGGTTATGACTATGTTGATACTCTCCATAAACAGATTTCGCGGCTTCAAAAATATCATCAAAAACCGTTACATCTTTGCCTAATTTTTCTTCCGCATATTTCTTTTTTTCTTCATTTGTATATGACCCATATCCATCAAAGATATCATGATCATCTAAAGTCATATAGTTTGGGAAATTCCCTAGAACATTCTTTATCTCCGGTATGACCCAATGCGCTCTATAAAACTTTCTATAAACATCTACTAAATTAGCATTGTTTTTCACTTCCTCGTAAATGTTATTATGTTCTTTAACTGCATCTGAATAAATTTGGTCACCTACATGAACAATAAAATTAGGGTTCTGATTCCTTAAATTATTCCAACTATTAACCCTAGTGGACCTCACACCTTTTTTATTATAGGTAAATGGTTGATTACAACTAAGAAGGGCAAAATTCAAATCATCCTTCTTGTTATTTAAGGTTTTAAACCCCGTTCTTTCTTCTGGTTTATTCCCATAAATAACAGTATTTTTATCATCACATATTACACAGCCATATTGAGTATTAGCTGATAAATTGGACACTTTTATAAGAGCAATATTATCTACCTCCTCAGAATCAATATTAAATTTTATCTCCTGAACTAGATGACCTTGATGACTAATTTGTAAAATATAACTCTCACTCTTATCTGCACCTTCTAATCTCACCCATATTTTACATGACCTTGATGTCGTATGACCTATAATAATCGAATTTTTTAAATAATTTGGATAATACATATGCCTAATATTTTTTAATTATAAATATCATCTAACCTCCCTCTTGTCCCTGATAAGATTCTTAGCTAAAACTAACCATATCAGAATTTACCAAGCAACTCTCTTTTATCACCATAACCCTGTGAGAAATCTCATTTATTATATTATGATCATGCGAAATAAATAAATAAGATAAATTATAGTCATTTTGCAATTTCACCAACAAATTTAATACCTCTTTCTGAGCTGTAACATCCAGCGAAGCTGTTGGCTCATCTAGAATTATAAATTTAGGTGACAAACTCAGTGCTCTAGCCATCGCAATACGCTGTCTTTGCCCTCCGCTAAACTGGCTTGGAAATCTCAATAAATGCTCCTCATCTAGGCCCACCTCATCAATTACGCGCCTAATAATGTTATCTCTATTTTCTATATTATGGGCTCGTAAACCTTCTTCTATAATTTGATATACAGTCATTTTAGGATTAAGAGTTGCAAAAGGGTCTTGAAAAATAATTTGCATATCTCTTCTAATTCGTCTCAATTTTTCTGAATCTAAACAGCTAAGGTCAACACCATTAAACAAGATCTTTCCTTTTACCCCATCTTGCAATTTTAGAACTGACCTAGCTAAACTTGACTTACCAGAACCACTTTTACCCACCAACCCCACAGTTTCACCAGGAAATATATTAAAAGATGATTTTTCTATTACATTTAGTTTTCTTCTTTGTAAAAAAACTCCCAAATTATAAGAAATTGACAAATCTGTAATCTCCAACAAAGGTGGAATATTAGGTAATATATTATTTTTTACAAAATCAAATTTGGACGCATTAACTAGTTTCTTTGTATATCCCTTTTTGGGAGTATTAAAAATTTCCTGAGCAGGTCCATATTCGCAAACCTCTCCTTGCGACAAAACTAAAACATCATCAGCTATTTTCTTAACAAGCCCTAAATCATGACTAATAAATATTAATGAAATTTTATATTTCTCTTTCAATTCCAACAATAGATCTATTATTTCTTGCTGAGTATCAGGATCAAGAGACGTAGTAGGCTCATCAGCGATTAGAATATCAGGTTTAGCAACCAAAGACATTGCTATCATCACCCTTTGTTTTTGCCCGCCAGATAATTGATGAGGATAGACTTTATCGTTTTTTAATTTTATCCCCACATCGTTAAGAACTTCATCAACCAGACCTGATATTTTAGACTTGTGAGCCAACTTATGCTTAATTAACACCTCTGATACTTGTTTCTTTATATGGTGGACTGGGTTCAATGAAACAAAGGGGTCCTGCATAATTAGCCCCATATTTTTGCCCCTAAAACCCAAAGAAGATTCGGGTAAGCTAAGTATATTTTTATCCTTATAAATCACCTCTCCTTTTGGATAAGAAAACCTTTTCTCATTATTGATACGCAAAATTGATTTTGCAATTAGTGATTTACCTGACCCGCTTTCACCAACAATAGCAAGAACTTTTCCTGCTCTAACCCCAAAAGACACACCCCTTACTAGATTAGTATCTTTAACCGAAATAGATAGGTTCTTTACTTCTAAAACATTATTCATACTAAAAAGAATAAAACCATAAAATTAGTACTAACAGGCAAACTATATTTAAGCTTTTTACAAAAAAACATAAACAATAATATTGGAATAATAGCCCAGATGATGTCCGCAGACACCCCCATCATACAGCCCCAGATTACAGATAATTTCACTATAATAAAACTCTCCGATTTGAATCTATCTTCAGGCTTGTATTCCAAATAATCCATTGCAGATTTATGCTCACCCTTTAACAAAAAATATATATGTCTTAACATCAAAACCGCAATAAGTGCAACAAAAGCCCCATAAAACATATTATATATTGTATGATCAAGTAACACCCTTTTTACAGCAGCACAAAAAAACATCACTATCAGCATTTTATTCAAATTAAGCTGATGCGTAAAATATACTATAGACCAAATAACTGAAGCGATGATAAACCCTGCATTCAAAATCATTACTTCATTAAATCCCTGCTTCAAATAATTAACTATAAAAAAAACCAGAATTAATAATTCAGTAACAAAATATACCTTATGATAATCATATTTAGCCTTACAATAACGGCACCTTCCTCTATATAGAAAAAATGACAATATAGAAATATAGTCAATAAAACTTAAATCATGACCACACTCGGTACAATATGGCCTTTTTCCTACCCAGGGTTCACCATGACTTAAACGATAAACAGCCATAGTAGAAAAACTCCCCCACCCCAGTGCAAAAATGAGTAAAACTATAAAATGATATACTTCATTATACATCCTATTTTCTTCTTAAATATTACTAATCACGACATTCCATTCTAGCACTACCCTGGTTCAATGAAATCACCGCATCTCCGGCTCGTAATGACGCTGCGCCTCCTATCGCTTACAGTATTTATGCCACAACACCTCAAATCTTATCAATCGCAAACACCAGTTTTAAACAGGAAAAAACTAGGTTCAAGGAGATTTATTAGAAAAATGTTGCACAATCAACAATCTCTGGATATTTAGGGTGTTACTGTAAATACACCTAAAGAGTAGGTTTAACTTTATTTAAATTTAGAAAATTTTTGCTTAACAAATATAATTTTAAGTTATTAATTTCTTCATTTAGATTTGCCATTAGCCTAAAAATATGATATAATTGACCATATTTAAAAATATGATGATGTTAAAAACAACAAATATAATTAGTATTATAATGATATTTAGCTTACTATCATGTAGTAATAACGACATATATAAAAACCGCAAAATCCCTGCTCAAAATTCACAATATTTGAGTAAATCAGGCGATGAAAAAATGCCATCTGCTAAACCAAACACTAACACTCAATACGGATATTACGGAGAAACTCCTCAAAACAGTAATTTCTACAATTCATTATTAAGCAAAAACCAAAAGAAAAAATCTGTACCAATCACTGATGAAGTAGCAACAAATAACCTACCTGCTATAAAAGAATCTCTCATTGCATATTCTGAAAGAGAACCAGAACAAAAACAGATAAAACAACCTTTACCAGCCAAGCCTAGTGTAGAAAAACACACTGAAGCATTTTTTATACAAATAGGAGCATATTCAAACCCGAAAAATGCTTCCTATATGAAATCATTAATGTCTCAATATGGAAATACAATAATCAGAAAGGATTCTAAAAACAAAAAAATCCTAAACAAAGTTCAAATTGGGCCAATACACAACCTAAATGATACTTTAAAACTACAAAAAAAATTGGGAAAAGAGGGGTATTCGCAAACAATAATTATTAGGGATGGAACTTATGAATAAAAAACTATGTATAATATTAATATCACTATCAATGTCAGTCTCATGCGCAAAAAAATTTGCAGCACATGAATATCCACATAGCAGCATTTTAGGATACAACCCTGCTGACACAACAAATTTAGAAGAATTATATTATATGGACAAAAAAGGAAATGTCAGCCTCATGCCAAAAAGTGCTAACGCCCCATCATCAAGAGCAGCATTTAATCGTGGTATAGGAATGCCTCAAATGAATACAGCTAAAACAAGGTCTGTAAGGAACGCTACGACTCAAAATATGCAAACTCCAAGTTACCCTTCAATGGCTCCTAGAAATCGTTATAGATCTAGTGGTTCTAAGGCAAAAATAAAGAATCTACCTCGTAGATATCCACCACTAAATAATTATCCATATCCATATAACACAAGCCAAACATCAAATTACGCAACCTCTTACACTTCTTATCAGGCCAATGATAGAGCTCCTCAAAACAGCTATCAAAACAACCGAAGTTATCAAAATAACAGGAGTAATTATCAGCGTAATTTCAATCCTCAGCTAAATGACTCTAGAAGCAATTTCCCTGAAATTACCGCTGAATATAATTATAATAATAATTACGGTAATAACTATAACAGTAATTACCAAAATAATAATCAATCAGCTAATCAACAAGCTCATCAGTTAGATGGTAATGATAAAAGGCATCTTGGACTAATTGATGGTGATTATTTCGAAAAAGGATCCAGAAGAAACCTAAGCAGAAACGACAGCCTAGGATATAATTACAAAATTTCTGGATATAGAAATAATAATAATGCAATAGATAATATTGATAACAATATTTTAGATGGTATGATCAGAAATGATCCATTAACAGCAGGATTTAAATTAAAATCATTACCTTCTTTTTAAGAGCTCATGCAAAAAAACTTTTATCGTATCTCTCAATTACCCGCTTACGTATTTGCTGAAGTAAACGCTAAAAGAGCAGAAGCAAGAGGACAAGGAAAGGATATTATTGACTTCGGAATGGGAAATCCGGACAGTCAACCACCACTTAAAGTGCTGGACAAATTATCTAGTACCGCACATAAAACCAACACTCATAGCTACTCCGTATCCAAAGGAATAAAGGGATTAAGGAAAGCACAAGCTGAATATTACATGAAACGCTTTGGAGTAGAGCTTGACTATGAGAATGAAATTATAGCAAATATCGGATCAAAAGAAGGACTATCTAGCCTAGCATTAGCAATTTCTGGGCCAGGAGACGATATAGTAGTACCAAATCCGAGTTATCCAATACATACTTGGGGCTTTATTATTGCAGGTGCTAACGTAATAAAAATCAAAAACTTAAATAAAGAGGAATTTTTTGAGTCATTTAAAAAACATGTAGAAACCTCCTCAAAAAAACCTTTAGCTGTAGTTATAAACTATCCAGGAAATCCAACAGCAGAAATTGCAGATATAGAATTTTATGAAAAAATCGTCGATTTTTGTAAATTCCATAATATCTATATTATTTCTGACCTAGCATATGCAGAAATATACTTTTCAGAAAAACCTACTCCTTCCATATTACAAGTAAAAGGAGCAAAAGACATAGCAATTGAATTTACAAGCCTCAGTAAAACCTATTCTATGGCAGGATGGAGAGTGGGTTTCACCGTTGGTAACCCTTACCTAATTGCAGCCATTACAAAAATAAAATCATATTTAGATTACGGTATCTATACCCCAATACAAGTAGCTTCAACAGTTGCTATAAATGAATGTGATGACTATATAGAACTCATTAGAAAAAAATATAAACAAAGAAGAGATATTCTAGTAGAAGGGCTGCATCAAGCAGGATGGAACGTACCATGCCCTGAAGCATCTATGTTTATCTGGAGCAAATTACCAGAACAATATAGTCATTTATCATCACTAGATTTTTCTAAACTACTTTTAGAAAAAGCTGAAGTGGTAGTATCACCAGGAAATGGCTTTGGAGAAATGGGAGAGGGTTATGTAAGAATGGCATTAGTAGAAAATAAAAATAGAATAAGACAAGCTGTAAGAAATATTAAAAGATTTTTAAATTCCAATATTCAACATGACTAAATATAAAAATATTGCAATTGCAGGAGTAGGTGTCGTAGGAACAGAAGTACTTAACTACCTTCAACAAAATCAAAAATATATAGCAAATAATTGTACGAACATAGTACCAATAGTAAAAGCTATATCTACTAGAACAGAGCGCTCTATTAATGAAGTTAAGTGGTATAACAACCCACAAAAATTCTTTACTCATCCAGACAAAATAGACTTAATAGTAGAATTAATAGGAGGTGAAGACGGAGTAGCCCATGAGTTAATCCAAACAGCCCTCTCGCAAGGAATTGATGTCGTAACAGCCAATAAAGCATTAATTGCAAAACATGGTAACCAATTACATAAGCTAGCACAAAAAAACAATGCTGCACTACATTACGAAGCCTCAGTTGGAGGAGCCATACCAATTATCAAGACTTTAAGCGACAATCTTGCAACCAATGAAATTTCAGAAATTTCTGGAATATTAAATGGTACATGTAACTTTATCCTATCACTCATGTTAGATGAAGATATCGATTTTGATAAAGCACTAAAATTAGCACAAGAAAAAGGATATGCAGAAGCAGATCCTACACTTGACATAGATGGCATAGATACAGCTCATAAAATAGCCATATTATCAAGCATAGCCTTTAAAACAGGTATAAATTTTAATACCGTAAAAATTTCCGGCATTAGGGACATTAAGAAATCATCTTTACATATTGCAAAAAAATTAAAACATACAATAAAACTACTCGCTAGAACCGTTCTAGTGGACAAACAGATATACCAATATGTTCTACCGTTCTTTATCCCCAACTCACACCCCCTCTCCTCAGTTAATCTTTCTTTAAATTCACTCTTCATAAAAAGTAACCTAGCAGATACCACAGTTCTAACAGGACATGGCGCAGGAGGAAAGCCAACAGCAAGCGCTATCATATCTGACATAGGAGATGTATTAAAAAATCATAAAATTTTCAAAGTAGACATAGCTAACGACTTTAGTTACGCAGAAAATTTGAACCTTTCCCAGAAATACATCTTACATACTAACAGTGAGAAAATTTTAAATTCAGTAAAAGATGCTCTAAAATCTAATGATATTTCAATAATTAAGGAAGATATAATAGACAAGAATTACGTAATCATAATCGAATCTAACAAGTACAATTTCATCAGTAACTTAGAAAATGATTACAATATAGATGGCTGGTTTGGAATATTATGAGTATAAAAACCAATCTGCCGGATACTGCAAAAAACAACTCCTTTGCATCAAATAAGAAAGGGAAATTTTTCTCCACAAAGAAGTTTGGCCCCATATCAACGACCCATAGGCAATGGAGGCATACTGGTCATTGCAAATATCTACACGGATATGCACGTACAGTTCAACTAATATTCACCTGCAACAAGTTAGATGAAATGGGATTTTGCGTTGATTTTGGTTCATTAAAACAAGTGAAAGAATGGCTTTATCAACAATGGGATCATAAATGTCTTTTATCTCACGATGACCCACTTTTAGAAGAGTTTAAAACTTTAGAAAAAAAAGGAGGATTAAGCCTAAACATTCTACCAAAAGAATATGGGCCAACCATAGAGTTATCATGCAAATATATATATGATAACATTAACCCTATAATATTAAAAAATTCAAATAACAGATGCTGGATATCATCTATAGAAGTCTGGGAACACAATATCAACTCGGCAATATATCAAGCATAGACGTTTCATTTTAGCACTACCCTTGCCTGCATGGGGTTGTCGCTCAGACTAAAGTCTGCGCACAAAGACGATAGAATTACCCTTATCACTTACAGTATTATACAACAATACTAACATACCACCAATTCACCCTACACCACCGTTATCCCGAACTTGATCCGGGATCTCATCTACACTTCCATCCTCCCCCATGTTAATTTCTTCCTGATCTGATCCTAGATCACTAACGTGCCCAGTTTCACGCTGGAGCTGGTTAATCCACCAACTTCTTAATCTCTTTTTGAACTACACTTTTGACTAATTTAGGTAAATTTGCATCTAACCAGTCTTTCAACATAGGCTTCATTATCTTTACCATAAAATCTTCTAGATTCTCATTTTGATACTCTCTTCCTAAAGGGCTGGATGAACCGACCTTATCCTTAAATTGGTCTAACATTTCCTTAGTTTCATCATAAACATCAGAAGAAATAATATCCTCCTCTTCTTGTTCATACTCTGAATGCGCTTCATCATACTCATCTTCATGGGCTTGATCATAGCGATAATCACCATCTTGCTCTGTCTCTTCATAATCATAATGATCCTCCTGCTCATAATCAGCGTGATTCTGTTCTTCATCATAATCAAAGATATTTTGCACCTCTTGCTCTACCCCTAACGAAAAACCCATATTATGTTCTGTTGGCTCAGGCATTTCATGCTCTACATCTCCCTTTTCTTCTAAACCAAAATCTCTATCTAAATCGGTAGTATTTTCTACTCTATTAAACGACGATCCTATATCTTCTATTTCATTTCCTTGCTCATCATCTTCTCCTGTATCACTATCAAAATCCTTTAATTCTTGTTTGATCGCATCTTGCCAAGCTTCAGATGAATTATCATCTTCTATCTCTGGTTCTTGATTGAAATCATAGCTCAATTCTTCACGATCTTCTGAAACATCGGAAAAGGTATCACCACCTTCTGCAACTTGCCCATTAATCAAAGATGACAAATCAGGATCTTTTCTTTCATCATTTTGTTCCTTCTCATGGTCAACTTTATGCTGCAAATTTAATACATCACCATCATCGTAATTAAGGCTATCACTTGATTTATCCTCCTTCTGACTATTATTATAATCTCCTGAAAGCTTTATCTCCTCCTTAGACATAAGAGACTCAAGTTTTTTTAATACATCAGTTGGATTAGCGCTATCAGAATTCTCCTGTTTTTTCTTTTCCATCTCATTAAATAAATTAATGTTATACTGGACATTATAATCATTAATACCAAAAAGTTAAACCATTATAAATTATTTTTAAAAACTAAAAAATTATCGCAATTCATAAAAAAACAAAACTACAATTATCAACCACTTACCACTCAATCCCATATTTTGCTGAACCAATTAACCTTAGCTACAATCTTCTCTTCTTGCAATTTCACTCTTATTTTAATAGGTTATAAACACATTGATGCCACTTAAGAAATCCTGGCACCAGGTATAATTAACAAACTAAGAAATCACCAACTAAGGTTGATGAGTTGATAGAAGGTAGTAAACCAGATAAAACCAATGGTATTAACCGACTTTATTAAAAAAAAATGAAACAAATTTTTTTAACTCTATTTCTAACCTTAATACCCTATATCTGCTCAGCTAACCAGCTAATCAAGGCAGTAGAAAACAATTCCATAAATCAAGTAGAAACGCTACTACAATCTGGTATAAAGCCTGACACACCAGGATTAAACAACATAACCTCACTAATGAAAGCAAGTCTTCTCAATAATACTGAGATGGTTAACCTATTACTAAAATACAAAGCAGACCCGAATAAAACAAATATCGCAAAAACCACATCTTTACATATGGCAGCAAGAAAGGGTAATACTGATATAATTGAGATCTTAATCGGCGCAAATGCTAATATAAACGCAAAAGATTTTAGCGGCTACACTCCCTTAATGAGAGCGGTTTCAAATAGCCACTACGAATCCGTACAAACACTACTAGCAAACAAAGCCAATTTGCTGGTTAAGAACAAACAAGGGTATAATGTTTTTGACCTGACTATTGAAGCAAATAAACCAATGCTAATGCCTCTTTTAACAGGTAATATCAACTATAAACACATAAAATATTTAGAGTCTTTACATCAAAAAACTCTATCTTTACAAAAAAAAGAAATGGCTGAAATTATAAATGAAAGAATCAGCTATCTAAAACAACAAAAAGCCGAAACTGATACTAAATATTCTTTATCAATTACCCATTTAAAAGATAACAATCTAACTCTAAAACCTTTAAGCCGTTTTCCTTGTCTCAATAACGATGTAAGCAACGTAACTATAAAAGCTGACATATGCGTAGACTTTCCAACTAAGGCTTTAATTAATCAAACCCCAGTCGCAAAATCAAGAACCTTCCTTACCATAGGAGATCAATTACAACATCAAGATATTGCAAATATTATTCCTACTGAAAAAACACTACCCCTTAGCTGGAAGATAGAATCAATAACCCCTATTTCAAAAGGATCACAAGCACCCAAATTAGCATCTACACCAAACTATATAATTCCAGTAAAATACAACCCCCCTACTGTAAAATTAGTTCCCCATCCTAAACCTGGGGTGATTATCACCGCACCAAAAAAACCTTTACCTATAGCGCATATATCTTTATCTCCCAAACCTATATTTATGCCTGCAACATTATCTAAGAATGTGCCTCTTATGAAGCCTGTAATAATAGATCCATTTTATGAAAAACTGAAAGAAACATTACTAGGTTTAGCTTTAAATGATCCGAATTTTCCATATAAAAAATCCATACCAAATAGCCCTCCTAATTTAGGTTTTGATGATGTTTCCAGTCATGTACGGATTGCCCATATAAGAACAAAAGCATGGCAAATTGACACCAGAAGAATACCAGTATCGGTTATCGATTACGAAACTTTAGGACCAGATTTACTATATAACCGTAAATATACTATTCCATACGAAAAATATGAAAAGAAAGTGCCTAAACCCACCTTCAAAGAAGCTACTTATACATATAAAACAAAAGCTAAGAAAACCCCAAATACTGTAGTAAAACAACAGGTAAAACAAAGAAAGGGCGTATATATTCAGATAGGAACATATGCTAATTTTGACAATGCTAAAAGAGTATCTAACAAAGCAAAAAAATTTGGAAACACCTTCTTTTCTGAAGGAAAGCTAAATAACAAGAAGGTCTTAAAAGTACTAATTGGTCCCTTTCCATCTGTGACAAAGGCAAAATCTGTACAATCTACACCTTCATTTACTAACAATTTCGGCACTAAAACGATAATACGTAAATATTAGTAATTTGACCTATATGGAAATTTCATGTTACAATTTTATAGTATTAACATCCTTATCTATAAAAAGGCGTTATGGTTACCACATCTAATCTACATAAGAAAGGGTTTTCCTTAATAGAAATATCCATAATAATCGTAATAATTAGTTTTCTAATCGTTGGGGTATCAGGAGGAAAAAGTTTAATTGATAATGCAAAATTAAATACTGCTATATCAGACCTATACGCACTTGATCAAGCAATTATAACTTTTACACAAATCTACGAACAGCTCCCTGGAGACATAGATAATGCAACTAGCTTATGGAGCAGCACATCAAATGGTAACGGTAATAAATCTATATCTTGCAATAATACCGGTGATGAATGTTGGAAAGTATGGCAACATTTAGATTATAATCGATCAGACCTTATAAAAGGAGTATATAATGGAACAAATGAAGCACCAGAACATCTAGCAAACAACATGTTACAAATGCAAAATATGTATCATACTTCTGGTATATTAGGTTATGACGGAAAACTTGTATATTTCAGCTGGGCCTCAATCAACGCAAAAAATGCATATTTGATCGACGAAAAAATTGACGACGCTATTCCAAATAAAGGAAAATTCTACATCAGACCAAATTGGAGTACCTATAATGATTGTATGTACGAATCTGACGGAACAACCATTGCAGGAAACAGCTACACTTCAGGAAATGGCATATATAATCTATCAGTAGAAACCAAAGGATGCCATCCCCGCTACGTATCTTCTTATCTAGAATTATAATTATAACAATACCACCATACTTTCAATTCGCCCCACTCCAAGCTTCTAAAATCTCCAACCCCACCTCTAACAAGTGCCCAGCTTCAAGCTGGCTTCTCACCATATTTCAATTCGCCCCATACCACGCTTCTAAAATCTCCAACCTCGCCTCTAACAAGTGTCCAGCTTCAAGCTGGCTAATCTTCGCGGAATGCTTTGTAGGCTGCATCTGTTATGGGGGAAAATAAATAATTAAACAAAGATCTAGATCCGGTTATAATAAAAGCCTGAGCAGGCATTCCAGGATATAAAACTACACTCTCTTTTAACCTCCCTAATTCTCCTTCATTTATCCTTATCCTAGCTAAAAAATACTGCTCTCCACTAACCTCATCTACTAAAATATCTGCAGAAACACTTAACACCTCACCTAGCAACTTAGGTACTTTTTTCGCCTTAAATGCGGTAATTTGCACTTTCGCTTCAAGCCCTGCTTTCACATTATCAATATCAGCAGGGTTAACCATTGCTTCTATTATCAACTCATCATCTTGCGGTATCACATACATAATTTCCGCACCAGCTTGTATAACAGCTCCAATAGTATGATATTTTAATTCTGTCACTGTACCTGATACTGGAGACTTAATAACTGTTCTTTTTAATACATCTTTTGCAGAAATTAACTGTTCTGTTAAATCAGATATTTTTATTTCTATTTCTTGCAATTCTGCTAACACTTCTTTCAAACTTTCATTTTCCAAATTAACAATTTCTAACTGCGTTTCAGAAATAGATTGTTTAGCTTTAGCAATAGTTGCAGTTAATTCTCCATATTTACCTTCTGAAGTTGCTATCTGTTTTTCCATCTCAAGCAATTTATTAAGCGGCGCATTATTACTTTCTACTAGTTTTTCTATCATCTCCTTTTGCTTATAAAGAACTTCCAAAGTCTTACTTGTAGCTGATTGCTGAGATACCACCCCCTTAATTTCATCATGTAATTGATCAACTCTCTTCCTCAAGATGTCGATTTTACTAGTTTTCACATTTCTTCTAATCACAAAAAGATTTTTTTGGGATTTAATAATTTTATCCATCTCACTAATATCATCAACTCTGAATTCACTTTTGATATGACTAAAATCTGGATCACGAAAATTATCCCTTTCTGCTATCAATCTTGCTTCTATAGATTTAGAAGTAATAAGCTGTTTTCTTAACATTTTATTTTGCGACTTAGTTTGCACATCTCTTAAAGATATCAAAGGCTGGTTAGTCACGACATTTTCTCCTTCTTTAACTAGGATTTTTTCTATTATTCCTCCTTCTAAATGCTGTATAGTTTTCTTATTAAAATCCAAAACTACTTTTCCATTGGCAATTGATGCAGAATTGATAGGAGCTAACACTCCCCAAATCATGAAAATAAAAAAGAAACCCCCTATAATCACCATTCCTAAATTGATAGTTTTACTAGCAATTTTTTCTGGATCATTTTTTACCAAAAGCAAAATCAACCTAGATAATCTCAAATAATAATATTTCACCTTCCGGCTAACGATATTACTCAGTTTATATTTCATTTTTTTGCCTGCACTTCTGGGTTACTTAATTTTTTAATCACTTTTTGTGCATCATCAAATATTTTTGCCTCTCCATTACTTAACACCAAAATTTTATCAACATTATTCAAAATTTGGGGCTTATGAGAGATAATTAAGGTAGTAATTTTTGCTTTTTTTGCATTTCCGATAGTTTTAAGTAACGCAATCTCTCCTTCTGTATCGAGATTAGAATTAGGTTCATCAAGAACCACCACTTTAGGTTTCCCGTAAAAACTTCTAGCTAGCGCAACTCTTTGCCTTTGGCCAGCCGACAAACTATTTGCCTTAGATTCATAACCTTTAGGTAATTTTAATACTAAATCATGAATATTAGCAAATTTACTAGCCTGAATAACATTTTCAGATTCAGCCTTACTATCCATTCTAGCAATATTTGCTTTTATCGTATCATCAAATAGTTCTATATCTTGTGGCAAATAGCCAATATATTTTCCTGATTTTTCACTATCTTGATTTTTTATATCAGCACCATCAATTCTAACCGCTCCTTTGGTAGCCTTTATAACTCCTACAATTAGTCTTGATAACGAAGTCTTACCAGAACCAGAAGGACCAATTATTCCTATAATCTCACCTGGCATAATTTTAATATTAACTCCTTTTACAATAAGTTGATCACTATCTGGTAATTTATACACTAATTTTTCTAATATTAGTTCCCCTTTAACTTCTGGCAATTCTATCTTTTCTTCTATTTGTTCAAGCCCTTCAAGAGATTTACTCAACCTTTCATATGATTTTTTACTATTAATTAACGCTTTATAAATATTCACCGCATTATCAAAGGGAGCTAGTGCTTTCCCCGATAATATTGAAGTAGCAATAATTCCCCCTGCAGACATTTTTCCCTTTATTACAAGCACAGCTCCAACTCCCATCACCACCATTTGAATTAATAATCTAATAGACTTAGTAATATGGGATATGAGGTTACTTCTTATTTGTAAATGGGTTGTATATTTAACTAATTTTTGGTTAATTTTTTGCCAGGAATGAGTAATATTACCCTTCATTCCCATAGCCTTAATTACTTCACTATTACGCGCTATTGATTCTACATTCTTCATAGAAATGATATTAGTTTCATTAACCTTTTCTACCTGTTTTTTAGTAAGTTTCTCATTAAGAAACGCAAGTATAAACAAAATAGCGGCACCTAACACCACAATAAATCCATTAATCCAATGAATAAAAAATATCACAATAAAATACAAAATAGCCCAAGGAGCATCAAATAGGTGAGTAATAGGATGACCAGTAATAAAGGACTTAATTGTAGCTAAATCTCTGACATTCTGACTCCCAGAATTATAATTTCCAAAACTAATCGCAGCTTCAAGCAAAGGAGATGACAATTTACTATCTAACCAATTAGATATTTGTGTAAAAACAAAAGACCTCACCACCTGTAAAAATGCTAATATTACATATACTACAATCATAATAAGTGAAAGCATCATAAGCGTCTCAACACTACCACTAGACAAAACTCTATCTAATACCTGCAAACTATAAATAGAAGTAGAGAGCATTAAAATATTTATAAAAAAAGAAAAAATAAAATTATAAAAAAACGCCCTCTTACAAAGAGTCAAAGCCTGTTTCAACAAATTATCATCCAAATCCTGTACCATATTACATTTCCTAAAATTAACCCTCTATTTCAAAAAAGAATCATCATAAAAGAACCTAATCTTATAATAACTTAAGGCCAGTTCCATTTTATTAATATGATTTTGTTCTAACAATTTATTCATCTCAATTTCTGCACTAAGTAAATCTACTATATCCCCTTCTCCGATCTCCACCTGTTCTTTAATTTTTGTAATTCTATCTCTAGTAAATTCAATTAGCTCCTTATGGCTATCGATAAACTCATAAAAAAACACATATTCTTTATAAGTTTTTTTAACGTCACTGATTAAATTTAATTTGTTAAATTTATATTCCTGCCTAGCAAATTCTAGATTTTTATATGCTTGATTATATCCGAAATATTCTTGTCCTTTTTGAAATAACGGTACAGAAAAATTGACATATATCGCCTGAGATTTTAGATCTCTATTATCTAAATAAGTAACATTTTCTTGCCTAGAAAGAGAAGCTGAAAGCTCTGCCTTAGGAGAGAACATACCCTTAACCTGATCAAAAGCTGCCTGATATGTTTTAATTTGATAATTATATTGTCTCAAATTATGGTTATTTGTTAAAGCCAACTCCACCAATTTTTGATCATCACCAATAATTTTTTCTGAATCTATAACCGGGAAATCTAAATCATAATCTATTTTCCCAACCAAATTATTATATTCAGATTCAGCTTTAAATAATTCTTTTCTAATAGTTAATTTTTCAGACAAATTGTTAGAAAGAGATGTTTGATATTCAATAACTTGATTACCTCCAACCTCTCCAAGTAAATTTCTTTGCTGAATTAACGCCAAAATTTCCTTAGATTTTTGTACATTTTTTTCTTTGAGAGCAAAAATTTTCCTAACATTATATAATTTCAGAAAAGCCTCTGTTACTGAAAACAATATCTCATTTTGTTTATTCTTATAATATTCCTCGGCTTGTTTAATGTTATAAGAAACCTCTTTAACTTTATTAAAACTTTGAAACCCATTAAACAAAGGCTGAGTAAAATTCAGCTCCTTTACATCTTGATCTGTCATCTGGTCAAGCTCAGCCCTATCCATTCCTACAGCATCATTTTTCTGCCTTCCAATCTGATAAGTAACATTAACCTCTGGCAAGAACTCAGACACTGCCTGACCTTTATTAGCCTTAACCGTATCAAACCTAGCTCTTTCTAAAGCGATCTCAGAATTATCCCGAATCACCACCTCCCAAACTTCCTCAAGCGTAGTCCCATAAGCCAGCTTAAAGCTGGACATGTTAATGGTTATAAGTAGAATTATAAAGCTAACAACATGCTTTATGACTAATTTAAAAAACATATATCACACTGCACAAAAACATCACTAAACGCAGCAGAGTTGATCTGGGGGGTCTAATAACTCAGAACTTTCCCTTCAACTCCACTACCATCTTTCTTCCTACTCAAAATCCTAACTTCTTGCCCTTTAAACTCTTTTTCT
>Ga0066825_10000166_pt1 | contig 22535 bp, 26 predicted proteins | sample ETNtaG_6_FD_65608 | JGI IMG/M metagenome (GOLD analysis project Ga0066825, IMG submission 65608) | Marine microbial and viral communities from oxygen minimum zone, Eastern Pacific Ocean - ETNP201306SV45 | ecosystem: Environmental > Aquatic > Marine > Oceanic | place: Pacific Ocean: Eastern...
AAAAAGGGGAATAATAATAAATTTAAAGTAATTTCTATTTGATAATTTTTCTAGTTTTTGTAAGCTAAATGTTGTCAAATTTAATAATTATAGAGAGGACCAAAATGATTATGAATTTTCATTTTAATAAAGACACTATGTTATATCTTCTACCAGTAATTTTAACGGTATTGGTATTAACATCTTCTGTGAACGCTCAAAAGGAGATAGATCCTACAAGACAAATGGATCCAGTTAAATCACTTTTGGCCCAATCAAATAATGATGGTAAAGCAGCTCAAGGTGAAATTGATGTAATTGATGATGCTACTAACGTTATTGTTCAAGAATTTAGACAAAACTATCAGCAGTTAAAAGATCTCACTCAATATAATGACCAGCTGGAAGTCTTGATAGACAGACAAGAAAGAAAAATGGTTAGAATTGAAAAAGATATTGCTAGCATAAGTAGTTTAACTCGTTCTGTTATGCCTCTAATGTTTAAAATGATTGATGCACTCGATAATTTTGTTGAACTTGATGTTCCTTTTTTAATCAACGAAAGAAGACAGAGAATAGCTGGATTAAGAAACTTGATGAATAATCCAGATGCTTCTCCTGCTGAAAAATATCGTAAGATCTCAGAAGCATATGAAATTGAAAATGAATATGGAAGAACTATTGAAGCTTATACAGGAAAAGTAAGTCCAGAAGATGATAGAACAGTTAATTTCTTAAGAATTGGTCGTAATTCATATATATATCAAACATTAGATGGTGATGAGGCTGCTGTTTGGAGTAGAAAGAATAATGGCTGGAAAAAACTTGGAGGTTCATACAGAACTCCAATTCAAATGGGTATTCGTATTGCCAATGAGCAAGCTGCACCAGATTTAATGGTTATACCTCTAGAAATAACAGCGGAATAAGGGAAGTAAAATGACAAAAACTATTAAAAAATTGAATCTATTCGGTATTGTATTTTTGGCTATCTTTGCTTTATCTACATTACCTGTTGTTGCAAAAGATGATGCTGACGAAACTCCAAAGGAAATTACCTCGTTAAATGAATTACTTTTAAAAGTTCAAGAAGAAGCGCTTTATGATAGCGAAGAAAATAGAGCAAGAATCGCAAAATTTATGGCTGAGAAGAGTACTCAAGATGCCGTCCTTCAAGAAACTTTAGCAAATTTAAAAATTCAAGAGGATAGAGCGGTTCGTCTTGAAAAAACATTTGATGAGAATGATGTAAAGTTAAGTGAACTTGAAGACCTTAAAGCAGAGAGATTAGGTGCTTTTGGTGAACTTTTTGGCGTTGTTAGAGGTACTGCAAGTGAAATGGGTGCTCAGATTAAAGAGTCAATTATCAGTGGAGAATTACAAGGTCGTTCACAAACTCTTACAGATTTAGCTAAGTCCAAAGCTTTACCATCTAATGAAGAGTTAGAAATGTTGTGGTATCACCTTCTTGAAGAAATGAATGCTCAAGGTGAAGTAAAACGTTTTAACGGTACGATTGTTGATACAGACGGTAATTTTTCTGAAGAAGAAGTTGTTAGAGTTGGTCCATGGACCGCATTTGATAGAAAAGGAAATTTTCTAGGTTATCTTCCTGATGATGAAAGATATCGTGTACTTGGTCGTCAACCTCAGGCAAGATTTTTAGATCTTGGCGATAATATTGTTGATGGTGACAAAGGTGATATTGTTAAAGGTGCTATTGATCCATCGCGTGGTGCAATATTAAGCCTTCTTATTCAGACACCTGGTTTAAGCGAAAGAATAGGACAAGGTGGTGTAGTTGGTTATATCATTTTAGGATTACTTGCTGTTGGTCTTGTTTTATCTATAGAGAGAATCTTTAGATTAACGATCACTGCAAGGGCAGTAAATGCACAAGCTAAAGATGTTGATAATCCAAATGAATCAAACCCTCTAGGTAGAGTTTTAAATGCTTATCACTCAAATAAATCAGCTGATGTTGAGACATTAGAGTTGAAGCTTGATGATGCAATTTTAAAAGAATTACCATCTTTAGAAAGAGGTATTAATTTTATTAAATTGTTATCTTCAGTTGCGCCTTTATTGGGTCTTCTTGGTACAGTGACTGGTATGATTGTTACCTTCCAAGCTATTACCTTATTTGGTACTGGTGATCCTAAGCTAATGGCTGGTGGTATTTCACAAGCGCTTGTGACAACTGTTTTAGGTTTAACAGCGGCTATTCCTCTAGTGTTATTACATTCTGTTGCACAAACTAGAAGCAGATCAATACAGCAAATTCTTGATGAACAAAGTGCTGGATTAATTGCAGAAAGAGCAGAATCTAAATAATATTTTTAATAATTGATTTGAGGATTTAAATGGGTGACTTTCTTCTAAAACTTATAAGACCAGATCTAGCTTTTAGCAGTATTAGGGACTTCTTAGAGCTTGGTGGAGACGTGCTTTTAGCTTTAATGTTAGCAACCTTTGTTATGTGGATATTAATCATCGAACGTTATTGGCATTTTGCTACTGCTCATAAAACTATTGCAAGCTCAACAATAGATGCTTGGAATAAACGTTCCGACCATGACTCTTGGTATGCTAGAAGAATTAGAGAGAGACTTATTAGTGAAGTCAGGCAATCAAGTCAAAGAGGTTTGATATACATTAAAACATTAGTAGCAGCAGCTCCTTTACTTGGATTATTAGGAACAGTTACTGGTATGGTTGAGGTCTTTGATGTTATGGCAATTACTGGCTCTTCAAATGCTAGAGCGATGGCTGCTGGTATTTCAAAGGCAACATTACCTACCATGGCTGGCATGGTAACGTCTTTGTCTGGAATATTTTTTATAGCTCAAATTGAATCCAAAACAAGAAAAGCCATTGCTAATGTAGAGGACGAATTACCTTTATCATAAGGTTAAAAAGATAAGGAGAATATAATGAGAAGAAGAGTAAGAGTAGAAGAGGAAAGTGAGATTAACATCACACCATTGCTCGATATTGTTTTTATAATGCTTATATTTTTCATTGTAACAGCAACCTTCGTAAAAGAATCTGGTATTGATGTTACTAGACCAGACTCTGAGACAGCTCAACAGCAAAATAGAGTTGGTATCTTAATAGCTATTAGTGATAAAAATGAGATTTGGATTAATAGACGTATGGTTGATATGGATGCTGTTCAGGCAAATGTAGAAAAACTTCACGCAGAGAATCCTCAGGGTGGTGCTGTTATTCAAGCTGATGAGAAATCAGAGGTTGGTTTAATGGTTCAGGTCATTGATGCTGTAAGACTTGCAGGTGTTGAACAATATTCAATAGCTGCATCAGAGAAATAGGGTACATAAATTGAACGAATTAATTGAAAAAATAAAAATACAAATAAATGCTATTCTTGATATTAAGGTTGGTGATACAACTGTAAAAGGTTCATTAAGTCAAATTGATAGTAGAGCATCTGCTATACCAATCGCAGCTCTTATAACAGTGTTTTTATTTTTAGTTATGCAGGCTCTTGTCTCTAGTAATGAATTTGATTTAGGTGAAGAGACAGCAAGTATTAATATCAGTTTCTTGAGACAGCTCCAGGATACTGAGACACAAACTGCAAAAAAGAAACCTAATAGACCGGAGCAAGAACAAGAACCTGATCCTCCTGAAATGGATATTCCTGAAACTCCTAGACCAGAGATGTCATCTGAAAGTGTTTCCACTCCTGATTTTGGTGGTCCTCAGTTTGGAGCATTTTCCGCATCAACTGATGCTGATGTTCTTCCAATTGTTAAAGTCCCACCTCAATATCCAAGAAGAGCAACTCAAAGAGGCATAGAAGGTTGGGTTTTAGTTGAATTTACAATTACAGAGACAGGTGCAGTTATTAACCCCATTGTAATTGATGCTGATCCTCCTGGAATCTTTAATAGATCAGCTATGAGAACAATTGTTAAATGGAAATATAAACCTAGGATTGTTGGTGGAAAAGCTGTACCAAGAACTGGTGTGCAACATTTAATAACTTATGAATTAGAGGACGCTCGATAAAATGAAAAATATTTTAAGAAAATTCATTTATTTTGTATTAATTCTTTCATTAGCTATACCTGTATCTACTGTTTTTGAAGCTATTACCTTTAATGAAGTATATGCTCAAAAGAAGGAAAGGAAGAAGCCACCTAAAGCTAGAAGAACCCAAACCTTATCAAAAAAAGTTGGTACTGATTTCTTAAAGGCTCAAGAAGCGCTTGCTGAAGAAAAACCAGATGAGTCTCTTAAAATACTAGACAGACTTTTAAGCAATCAAGAGTTATCTGATTTTGAGAAGGCTACTATTTATAGACTTAAGGGCTATGTATATGCAGAAAAAGAAGACTATCCGAAGTCTATGGATTTTTTGCAACAATCGCTATCCTATAATGCGCTTGAACCTCAAGCTCAATTAGATCTTCAATTTGGTATTGCTCAACTTTATCTTGCTATTGATCAATGGGATAGAGGCCTAAAAGAACTTTTAGATTGGTTTGATAATGCTGAAGCATTAGGAAGCCCTCCTGGACCATCTGCTCATGCATTGTTAGCACAAATATATTTATATTTTGCATCAGAGACACCAAAAGACTCTCCGGAAGAAAAACAATTTTACAGAAAAGCTGAACCTCATGCAGAGATAGCTGTTCTTCAAGCTGCAGAACCAAGAGAAAATTGGTATCAAATTTACCTATCAGTCCTTTTATTTGATGATAGATATGAAGAATCTGTTCCTTTACTAGAAGCTATGGTCTATAGATTCCCTGACAAAAAGACCTATTATAGACAATTGGCTGCGCTTTATGCAGAACTTAAGAGAGAAGAAGACTCATTTGCTATTCAACAAATCATGTATTCAAAAGATATGCTTGAGAAACATAGTGAATTGTTAAGACTTGCTCAATTATATTTATACTACGAGATTCCTTATAAGGCGGCAATTATTCTTGAAAGAGAACTTGAAGCTGAAAGAATTAAAGATGAGGAAAAGAATTGGGAACAACTTGCAAACGCTTGGTTATCCGCACGTGAATGGAAGAAGGCGATACCGCCTTTAACCAAAGCAGCAGAAATGTCAGAGGATGGAAGATTATTCCTTCGTTTAGGTCAAACTTATATGCAAGAGGAAGATTGGAAAAATGCTGAAAAGTATATTCGTTATGCCATTAAGAAGGGTGATCTGGAGAATCCAGGAAGAGCTTGGTTGTTACTTGGTATAACAAGGAATAAAAAAGGCATTGATTTCGAAAATTCAGCACTTTTTGCTTTTAAACGTTCTACTGGTTATGAGGATATGGAAGCAGATGCTAGACGTTGGGTAAAAGTTATAGAAACAAAACAAGCCCGAAGAGAAGCTGATAGACTAGCTGCAGAAGCTGCGGAAGCTGAATTGGCAGATGATACTATTTATTTCAATTAGGTAATAGAATCTAATCTTTTAATCACAGGTGCTCCATCAAGACACTCTGCAAGTTTTGCACCTGCTGCTCTGAAGTGATCACTTTTACCATGAGCATCAACACTTTCTTGATCGATATATTGTTCCATAACAATATATGTATTTTCTATTTCTCTATCTTTTGAAATTTGATAAAAGATATTACCTTTTTCTATTTCTCTTACATTTTTAGATAGTTCAACAAATATTTTCTCAAATAATTCTTCTTTCCCTTTTTTAACTTTTAAAGTAGCTAGAATGCATACCATTTTATTACCTCATTTTTTAATTTTTAATTCCATTAGTGTTTTTAAAAGGTCTCTATTTTCGTTAGATAGAGATATGTTTTGTTTTTGAAGCTCATTTAATTGGTCTAAAAATTTGTTAATATGAACTTCTGCTCCCTCTAAAAGGGAAATTTGTTTTCTCTCCCTTTCTTTATATGTTTTTAATTCAGATTCTTGTCTTTCAATAAAAAAAGCTGCCTGTGAGAGTAATTTTTTCACATCTTCAGATAAAGTATTTTCACTATGGCTGGTTTCTACAATTTGGCTTTCTTCTAAAATAAGTTTTAAAGAACTCTCGCTAATGAGCAGATTGCCACCTTCTGTTTTAACTGCTTCTAGTCTTCCTTCATCAATCATTGACTGAAGTTTTTTTTGCTCTACACCTGTCATTCTTGATGCGGAAGCTAAAGTTAAAACACGCTCTTTATCATCCATCTATTTACCCATCAGATTTTTTCTTATTTTCACGATAATCACCATATTTTGAGTCTCTATCAGACAATGCCTTTGTTAAACCCTCTTCTTTGACCATTTTGAAGAAATTTTTTGCCGATTTTGTATGCATAGATAATTGTTGCATTTCTGTACCAGCCCTAATACCTGATCTTATACCCATAGCTTCCATTTGTCTGTGGACCGCTCTTTTATTAAACTGTTGAACATCTTGAGGAACTCCAGCAACATTTTTTGCAATTCTAAGAACTTCTTCGTCTAGTTTATCAATAGGAAAAGATTGATTGGCAAAGCCGCATTTTACAGCTTCTTTTCCATTCATAGAATTTCCTGTTAGCATTAGTTCCATAGATTTTCTCATTCCTACTACCCAGGGATAAAATTGATTATCCGGTGGAGAAATATTTCTAACAACGGGATAACCAATAGTTGAATCATCAGCTACATATATCAAGTCACATGATTGAGCTAATTCAGTCCCACCAGCAAGACAATACCCATGAACTTGCGCTATAACAGGTTTAGCTAAATCCCAAATTTTAAAACATCCATCAACTACATGTCTTGGCCAATATCCCAGGCCGCCAGCTGAATAATAAGGATCCTTTTCATCTGGATCTTTTGTTAAATCATAACCAGCGCTAAAGGCTCTCCCTGATCCTCTGATAATCGTTGCGTTAATATTTTCATCTTGATCATTGTTTTCTAATACTTCAAATAGCTCACCTCTAAGATTTGCGCTTAAAGAATTTCTTTTATTTGGTCTATTAAGAGTTATTCTAGATATTTTCTCAATAGGATTATCAACAATTATAGATTTATATTCTGCCAAATTCTTCTCCAATAGATTTTCATAAAGGATTACCAATTATACTGTTAATTCTAAAATATAATTCATCCTTGTTTTCTTTTTTATCAAATATCCTTTTTCTTCTAATAATTTAATCAAATCAGTTTTCCATGAACTTTTATTATTTTCGATAATAATTATTAATGGAAGTAATTTTTTATTTGTGTTTTCTATAAATGGAATGATAACACTTTCTTCATTTCCCTCTACATCTATTTTCATTGCTGAAATATTTTCGATTTTTTCTTCTTTGATAAAATCAATTAAATTTTTTGCAATAACCGTATGTTTACCAGAATTTGATATTTTGCCTTGTCCTAAATTTTCATCTGGAGTGTCTAATTTAAATTCCCCTGATTTATCCATAAGGGCAATTTCTCTAGGGTTAATTGGAATATCTTTATTTTGTAAAGCGTTGTACTTAAGTCTTTGAAAAAGTGATGGATGTGGTTCAATTGAAAAAATTTTGGTATTTTTGAATTCTTTATAAACACTACCAACTGAAAACGAATATAATCCAATATTTGACCCAATGTCTATGAAGACAGAATTATCCTTACACCTACTTTTAATGAAGTCTCTCTCGTCTTTTTCAAAAATTTGTGGAGAAAAAAGAGCTCTTTTTTCGCTAACATTTCCTTTTGTATAAAGTCTTAATTTTGCACCAAACAAGTTAGTATCTATACAATCTCTTGAGAGTAAAATAGCAATTTTTCTAAATAAAAAAATTAACCTTTTAGAAAACCAATTGGTTCCAATATTTCTTGTAATATAGATAATTACTTTAACGATAAAATTCGGTTCATATTGACCAAAACTAGAGGAATTATCGACAGGTATCATATTTCTAATTATATTATTTTGAGTTTATTAATTTTCCTTAATTACAATAGCATATAAGATAAAAATATGACTAAAAAAGAAAAAATATTTAGAACAACAAAAGAAGTAGTTAAAACTGCCAGAAGAAGAAAAAATTCTTCAACTCGTTGGCTTCAAAGACAAATTAATGACCCTTATGTTAGACAGGCACAGGCTGAAGGAAAAAGATCGAGAGCTGCTTATAAAATTATTCAGATAGATGAGAAATTTAATATTTTTCAAAAAGGTAATTCAGTTTTAGATTTAGGAGCTGCTCCAGGAAGTTGGACAGAAGTTGCTCTTGATAGGGCTGGTGGAGTAACAGTTGCAGTAGATATTTTAGAAATGGAAGATATTAAGAATGCAATTATCCTTAAAGCAGATTTATCGGATGAAAATTCTTCAAATTTAATAAAAAAACTGAATAATGAAAAATTTGATATTGTCTTATCGGATATGGCAGCTTCAACAACTGGTCATAAACAAACAGATCATATTAGAACTCAAGCTTTAGCAGAGCTCGCAGCTTTATATGCTATAGAGTTTTTGAAGCCTGGCGGAATATTTTGTGCAAAAGTTTTTCAAGGTGGAACCCATGGAGATCTCTTGCTTAATCTGAAAAGTAATTTTAAGTCAATCAAGCATTTTAAACCTGATGCAAGTAGAAAAGGATCACCTGAAACATATGTAATTGCAAAAGATTTTAAAGGTTGATTTTAAAATTATAAAAATTTATTTGAACTTATTTCAGGATAGGTTATAAGCAGACGTCAACAACCTATTTAAGGAGTTGATATGAAGATTCGTGAAGGTATTACTTTTGATGATGTTTTACTTGAACCTGCAAAATCTTCAGTCTTGCCAGCAGAGGCAGACGTAAAAACTAAAATTACAAAAAAAATTAGCTTATCTATTCCTTTAATTTCTGCTGCGATGGACACTGTTACTGAGTCAAAAATGGCTATAGCTATTGCTCAAGCAGGTGGACTTGGTGTCATTCATAGAAACCTATCTATAGAAGAACAGGCAAACGAAGTTAAAAAAGTTAAAAAATTTGAGTCAGGTATGGTTGTAGACCCTGTAACAATTAGTCCTAATCAATCTCTTAAAGAAGCACTTAGTCTTATGGAAACTCATAACATTTCTGGTATTCCGGTAACCGACTCAAAAACAAAAGAACTTAAAGGAATAATTACTAATCGAGACGTTAGGTTTGCATCCAACCAAGATCAAAAAGTTTCTGAGCTTATGACCAAAGAAAATTTAGTAACCGTTAGTGAAGGTGTAACTCAAAAAAGAGCAAAGGCAGAACTTCATAAACATCGTATCGAAAAATTAATAGTTGTTGATAAAAAATATAGATGTATTGGCTTGATAACTGTAAAAGACATGGAAAAATCTCAATTACATCCTACTGCCTGTAAAGACGATCAAGGTAGATTAAGAGTTGCTGCAGCAACATCTGTAGGAGAAAAGGGTTTAGCCAGAGCCCAGGCTCTTATTGATGCCGATGTAGATGTAATTGTGGTTGATACTGCTCACGGTCATTCATCTCAGGTCGTAGACGTTGTAAAAAAAATAAAGAAAATATCAAAATCTGTTCAGCTAATTGCAGGTAATGTTGCAACAAAAGAGGCTACTCGATCATTAATTGATGCTGGCGCCGATTGTATTAAAGTGGGTATTGGACCAGGGTCAATTTGTACTACAAGAATTGTTGCTGGGGTTGGTGTGCCTCAACTTTCAGCAATAGTGGATTGTGCAAATGAAGCTCATAAGTCTGGAGTACCAATTATAGCTGATGGTGGCATAAAATTTTCTGGTGATTTTGCGAAAGCATTAGCAGCAGGTGCAGATGTAGCAATGATAGGCTCTCTATTTGCAGGTACAGAAGAAGCCCCAGGTGAAATTTTCTTATACCAAGGTAGAAGATTTAAATCATATAGAGGAATGGGTTCAGTTGCTGCAATGGCAGAAGGATCCGCTGATAGATATTTCCAATCTGATATGGGAGGTACTGAGAAATTAGTTCCTGAAGGTGTTGAAGGTCAGGTTCCGTACACAGGGTCAGTACAAGATATTATTCATCAAATGATAGGTGGTTTAAGAGCTTCTATGGGATATACAGGCTGTAAGACAATTAAGAATTTTCAAACAAAAACTAAATTCATAAGAATTTCTCCAGCTTCATTAACAGAAAGTCATACCCATGATGTCTTAGTTACTCGCGAAGCACCAAATTATCCTGTTAGAGGTTAAGCTTGAATATTATAAAACTCTCTCTTTTTCTAAGCTTTTTTACTTTCATTTTGTCTGGGCAAACATCTTTAAATCAAATATCAAATGATATATCGAATAATGCTTTATTGATTTATGAAACTGATAAAGATGAGGCTATTTTATTATCAAGGCAGGCATTAGTAGCTGATCCATCAAATGCGTATGCTTGGGCAGTAGCTGGAAACATCTTAAGAAAGAATAACGAATTTAAGAAAGCAGAGAATTTTTTTAAAAAATCATTAGAACTTAACCCGTTATTAAAAGATGGATTATATTGGAGTGCAGAAAATAATATTTCTTTAAACCAACTTGATGAAGCTAATCAAAAATTAAAAATTCTTATAAATTCCTGTTCAGGTTGTAATGAATCAGTAATGTTAAAATTATCTTTAGATAAGAAAAAAGAGCAAACGAATAGCAATAATATTTCTACAAAAGACAAACTAGATGAATAACAGCAATAATAATGAAAAAATATTAATTTTAGATTTTGGAAGTCAAGTTACCCAATTAATAGCACGAAGAGTTAGAGAAAGTGGTGTTTATTCAGAAATTTTTCCATACACAAAATGGGAAGAGGGTCTGAAAAAAATTAAACCCAAGGGTATTATATTATCGGGTGGTCCTGCTTCAACTATCGATGGTTCTTCACCTCAAGTCTCTTTAGAAATCTTAAATTCAGGTGTTCCTGTTTTAGGAATTTGTTATGGGCAACAAACACTATGCTCACAACTTGGTGGAAAAGTTGAGCATTCAAAAAAACGAGAATTTGGCCGCGCAAATATAAAATTTATTGGAAAGTCTGATTTTTTTAAGGATTTTGAAGATAATACTGAGCTAGTTTGGATGAGCCATGGCGATAAAGTAACAGAATTACCAGATGGTTTTTCTGTAATAGCTGAAAGTGAAAATGCACCATTTGCGGCTATAGCTAATGAGGACAAACGAATTTATGGTGTTCAGTTTCATCCTGAGGTTGTTCATACCCCAAATGGTTCAAAAATGTTGGAAAATTTTACTCACTATATTTGTGGATGTTCTGGCGAGTGGACAATTGAGTCTTTTAAAGAAATTGCTATTGAAAGAATAAAAAAACAAGTTGGTGATGGAACGGTAGTTTGCGGCTTATCTGGTGGAGTGGACTCCTCTGTCGCAGCAGTTCTTCTTCATGAAGCAATAGGAAAACAATTAACGTGTATTTATGTAGATACTGGCCTTATGCGAGAGAATGAAACTGAAGAAGTAGTTGGTATGTTCAGAGATCATTTTAATATCCCTTTGATACACGTTGATGCTCGAGAGGATTTCTTGGTCGATTTAAATGGCGTTAGCGATCCTGAAAGAAAAAGAAAAATCATCGGTTCTAAATTTATAGATATTTTTGATGAGGAGGCTAATAAAATTGGTGGCGCTGACTTTTTGGCTCAAGGAACATTATATCCAGATGTAATTGAAAGTGTTTCTTTTATTGGTGGACCATCAGTGACAATTAAAAGTCATCATAATGTTGGAGGCTTACCAGAAAGAATGAAAATGGATTTAGTTGAGCCATTAAGAGAGCTATTTAAGGACGAGGTAAGAGATTTGGGACGAGACTTAGGTATACCAGATCATTTTATTGATAGACATCCATTTCCTGGTCCAGGTTTAGCAATACGAATACCTGGTGAAATTACAAGTGATAAAGTTGATATTCTTCGTAAGGCGGATACAATTTATATAGATGAAATTAAGAAAGCAGGTCTCTATAAAGAAATTTGGCAGGCATTCGCTGTTCTCTTGCCAGTGCAAACTGTAGGAGTAATGGGTGATGAAAGAACTTATGAGTATGTTTGTGCTTTAAGAGCCGTTACCTCTTTAGATGGCATGACAGCAGATTACTATCCTTATGATCAGTCATTTTTGGCCAATGTTAGTACAAGAATTATTAATGAAGTAAAGGGTATTAATAGAGTTGTATATGATATTACTTCAAAACCACCTGGAACTATTGAGTGGGAATAGAATGATTTGTATTAAGACAGATATACCACAAGAAATTTGCGATATAGATGATGAGCTAAAAGCTATCTATCACAGCAAAGACACAGTATGTATTTGGGTATTTAAAAATAGGGAAGATAGAAATAGGTTTATGGACGAGACTGCTGGAATGCATAAAGACGACAGAGAAAAGTATTTCGAATCTTTTTACGGTTAGTTATCCACTGAAAAATATGATGAAATTGTTAAAGTTCTAAAAAGATAAAAAAGCTAGCGTATTTTCAGTCTTTCAATAAAATTTTCATGCGATACTATAAATAAAATTGGAAAGCTTACAGACCAGACTAGAACAAGGATAAGTATCGAGAAAAGGTAAGGCTCGCCGAAAGTAACAGCACCTAAGCGTTCACCAACCGTGTAATTAAAAGGTAAGGCAGTTGCACCAAGTCCAAATGCAACTAGTTTGTTCTTACCTATAAACGAAAGAGATAGGTTAAGAGTGGTGCTAAAATTAATCCACAATACGATTAGCCAGAAGGGAACAATTAAGCTTGATTTAGTAAAGATGAAAATTCCGAAAAAGGTAAGACTGCTGTCGATCATAATTCCGATTAAGGCTGGGAGTAATATCTGATGTAATTTAAGATCACCAATTCGTAAAAGACATGCTAAATAAATTAGTAAACTAGGTAGTGTTAAGTGTATTAAGGAGTCTCTTCCTAGAACCAAGCCTATCCACAACAAATTAAAAACAATAATGTTGAGAAATTTAGAAGTAATAATTTGTTTAAATTGAATTTTTACTGGCATTTTAAAATTTTTCTTAATCATATAAATTTTTAGGAGCTTTCCTTGAATGTTCTTTTATATAAGTTTTCGCAAAATTGAGAGAAGTTTAATGAAAAACTATCTTAATATCACCTATTTTCTCTAAGTCGTGCTCTCATTTCAATATGTTTCTCTTCTAGAATCTTCTTATACTCAACTAACTGATCTTTGTTCAGAACTTTTACAAGTTTTTTTTCAATTTCTTTATTTATTTTATCCATATCTTTTTTAATCTCTCGCAGTTGACGAAATCCAATTTTTTTCTTTGATAAATTTGATTCTCGGCTGATACCATGTTTTTTCATAACAGCCATACGTTTTTCCCACTGATATAAAATAATTGGCTCAAATTTTTCGGATTGCTCTTCCGTTAAATTTAATCGATCTTTAATTAACGAATAAACATCGTCTGCAGCAGTGACATCAATCGAAAGGCTAGTAAAAATAATAGCGATAATGACTAAATATTTTATCTTTAAAAAGAACACTCTAATTATTTAACTTGAGTAATTAGAATTTCATTTGAATCTACTGGTAATACGGCCATAGTTCCATCATGAGATGCTGTCCAATTTTTACTTATTTCATCCACACCTCTGTACATAATATTTTCCATCAAACTAGTTCTTGGAGCTGGAAGATGATGATAAAAAATTAAATGTCCTACATTTGCTTTATTTGCAGCCTCAACAACTTCAAGTATCGGTGTGTGATAGTCTTGAACATCAATAGTAACTACTTCTCCAACCATATTACCTACTTTCTTTGAAACTCTATTTAAAATATTTAAAAGTTCTATCGACATAGATTCATGAAATAAGACATCCACATTATTTGAGTTTTTGATAAGATTTTCATCATATGTGGTGTCTCCACTAATACTTATTGATCTACCTTTATAATCAATTCTGAAACCAAGTGCTGGGTCAACAGGATCATGAGTAACGCTATACGCAGTAATTTTTAAACTACCATTGTCTATTAAAACAGGATTACTCAAGTCAACTGTATGGGCATTAAATCCAGCTACATTAAGAGGGGCTATGGTATCTCCGTGGTGCTCGTTTCTAAAAATGAAGTCTTTCGTATACGCTAATTCTATTCCATCGGTAAGCATTTGAACTCCCTCTGGACCATATACTTTAAGCTTTTCACTTCTTCTACCTGCAATCCAGGTATTAAGATGAAATTCATTTAATTCAGATATATGATCTGAGTGAAGATGGGTGTAAAAAATAGCTTTTACCTTGCTCCATGGAATACTCCAATCTGTAAGATTTTTTAAACTACCATTACCTGTATCAAATATATAAATATCATCTCCAGCTTGCACCAGTATACATGCCTCAGCTCTATTTGGGTCATAAATTGGAGCTCTTGAGCCACATACCAATCCTGTTAAGGCATCATTTTGTGGAAGAACTGATTTAGGCGTAGCTAAACTTCCAATAGCTCTATCTAGAAGTTTATCTTGAAACCATGGTTGCCTAAGCAAAATAAAAATAGTTACACCTAATAAAAGAGTAATAAAAAATAAATATTTAATTAATTTTTTCATGACTTATTCTCAATTAGTTCGGCTAGAGAGTATTTCCATTATTTTATAAGAAATTTCGTTACCAGCATTTTGATTTTGTCCGGTAACAAATCTTCTTTCATCATCAACTACAGTTAGATTAGCAAATGCATCTCTAAATTTAGTTTGACTCTGAAAAATAACTCCAGCTTTTTTCAACTCTGTTTCTGGGTGTTGAGGTGTTATATCAATACCAAGTTCTTTAATTTGTTTATCTGTCACACCAGTCATTTTTCTACCTTTGATTAGTAGATTATTGTTTCTATCTTTGGCTTTAATAAACCCAAGAACGCCGTGGCAAATACCGCCTATAATTGGCTTTTTTTCGGAGTAGTATGCTAATGAAATTTTCTCACCTAGTAATTCTGAAAAACCTAGATCATAAGCAGCGCCCCAACCACCTGATAAAAATACAATATCATATTCTTCAAAGTTTACATACTCTATAGATATAGAGTTATTCAATTTAGACAACAGATCTTTATTATTTAAAAATTCTTTATCTTCATTGGTTTTAATAAAGTACGGAAGGGGTTCCAAAGGAATTTTACCGCCTTTTATGCTCGCAATATCAACCGTAATACCTGATTCAATAAATCTAAAATATGGAACAGAGAGCTCTGAAAGAAATAATCCAGTAGCCTTTCCATTAGTTTCATTAGGTTTATTTAATACACCATGATTGGTTGCAATAATTAGAGCTCTTTTATCATTTAATGCAAAAACCTCTTCTTTATATTCTGGATGTAATCCAAAAAAAGTAAGCATTATTGGAAGAGATAAAAGTATAAGGGGTATTATTAATATTATACCTATAATAGCATTTCTAAAAACTCTAATCATTGCAACATCTCTATATAATTTATTATTAAAAAATTATTAGAAGTTTATGCGTGCTGTTAATTCTACAGTACGCGGGGGATCTATCATTTTAAAATAAGCACCATTAAAACCAAGACTTCCAAGTGGAATATCATTACCCCACATAAAAGTTTTTTCATCAGTTAGATTTTTACCTATTAATGCAATTTGCCACTGATCGCTTTTAGCTAATGATATACGTGCATTAAGTTTACCATAGCTCTCTTGAATCAAGTTTTCGTCCATATCCGCAGCCACAATTACATCATCTGTCCAGTTATAATCTAATGCAACATTTAATAATAGACCTGAGGTTAATTGAGTATCATAAGAGATACCAATATTTGCAGTTAATTCAGGTGCAAATTGTAATTGTTGCCCGCTTAGGTCTTGTGTACATCCTGCAGGGCCACCATTAGCTATTGCTTGAGCGACATTACATCCTGCTCCAGGGAATGACTTATAAATTGCATCCATGTAAGCAAATGCACCATTAAAAGTAATTTCTTCAGTTGCTCTATAGTAAATGTCTGTTTCAATACCCTGTACTTCAGACTCAGCAGCATTACCTACTATAAATCCAGCAGTTCCATCAAAAGTAGAAACTTGAACATCTTCATAAGTACTTGAAAATGCAGAAATATTTAAACGGCCTCTGCCGTCAGCAAGATCGATTTTGGCGCCAATCTCAATTGTTTCTACAGTTTCATCTTCAAAATCAGCTAAATCATCAGTAATACCGTTTACTGTTTCAAACTCGCGCCCCATACCATTATCTTCATCAAATCCGCCGGCTTTATACCCATTACCCAATTCAAGATAAACCATTGTTTCGTCATTTACATCCCATTGAAAATTAACATGACCTGTAACATGATCCTCACTTCTATCACGGCTGTAGGCATGATTTTGAGCAAGTCTTAGAGCCAGACCATACACTGCATTTAATTGAGCAGGTGCTAATCTTGCATTAGGGGCGGATGGATCTAAGTAAGAAATAGTAGCATTCTTTGACATTTCTTTTTCATCCTCTGAATAACGTAAACCAGCTGTAATGCGGAAGGTATCACTTACATTATAAGTTCCATCGAAAAAGACTGACCAACTATCAGAATCTTGCTGAAGGTTATTATCAGCTCTGCCGTCTAAAATACCATTATCAATCATTGGATTTAGGTTACCACCTAAAAATACTTGAGCAAAACTTGCACCACGGAAAGCCGGGTTAGGGGTATTTAATAACCCAAATATACCATTTTGAAGGACAGGTGCACCTGATACGTTAACCATACTATAACGAATATGAGATAATTCTTCAGTTTGATAATAGGCACCAGCAGTGTATTCAAAAATTCTATCGCTTGGAGAAGTAATGATTAGCTCAGCACTTATTTGTTCATGCTCCTCATTACGTCCACGATTAATTAGTCTTAGTGGTCCGTAGTCAGAATCTAAACTATTTGTAAATTCATATTCTGTATAAGCAATAATACCTTTAATATCATGTTTCCCTATAGCGCCGTCGATATTAAGTTGTAATATTTTTGACTCAGTATCATCAAAAATAGGAAGATCTTTAATATTTTGTTGGTAGTTTTTGTAATCAAAACCAGCCTCAAAGTTTGTTGCGCCAAAAGGAGATCCATAGAGTCCTACCGCAGGTCCAAGACGAGGATTTACCTGCGCTATTACTTCTTGACGACCTAAAACATCATAATTTCCATGTTCAGCTTTAAGTGTTGCAGTCCAATCTTCGTTCAAATCAATCGCAAGAGTTCCTCGAACATATAGACTATCGTTCTGAGGACCATCGACTCCCGATTCAGTGAGATTTTTGACATAACCCTCATCTTCATAACTACGTATAGCTAAACGCCCTCTAACTGTATCACTTAGTGGACCAGAAATAACAGTAGTTAATGTTTTAGCCTCAAGTTCAGTTGTATAACCTGCGCTTATATAACCCTCGAACTCATCAGTAGGTTGTGCTGTAGTAATATTAATAGCCCCAGCAATGGTATTTTTACCAAATAAAGTTGATTGAGGCCCTTTTAAGACTTCTACACGTTCAAGATCAAGAAATTTACCACGAGCACTTCGACCACGTCCAAAATAGACACCATCAACAAATGTACCGACAGACTGTTCAAATCCATAATTAACACCTGAGCCTATACCTCTTATAAAGAGTTGTGTTCCTCCACTTGCTTCAGCGACATGAACATTTGGCATGTATGCAGAGAGATCCTCCATTTTTGTGAGACCTTTAGCTTCTATATCTTCGCCACTCATTACTGAAATAGAAATAGGAACTTCTTGAAGCCCCTCAGCACGCTTTGTTGCTGTAACTATTATTTCCTCAAGTACTAAATCTTGGGATTGCGCAGGAGTAGCAACAACCATGGATAGACTTATAATTATTATGTAAAGATTTATAATTTTTATTTTCATTTTATTCCCCATCAACATTCGTTTATTAATCTTTTAAAAGTAATTTTTTGAAGACATTTATTTTCAATTCTATAGCTTCATCTACAGTAAGCATTTGAGTTTCTCTAAGCTCAACCCAATAACCTGTTGAATTTATTGAATTAAGGTGAGTTTGATATGAATTATCTAAATCTTTAATTTCTGGAAGCCACTTGTACAGAATGAATTTCAGATCTTTTTGAACTTTCAGGTAATTACTTTGTAATACATTGTACTTAAACTTTAGGCTTAATGTTGATTTAATATACTGTAAATTATCTTCAAATATTTTAGCTTCCAAGGTTATTAGGCCGTTTATTCTTTGTGATAAATCTCCTTTTGGTTCGAAGTTATCAATCATTTCTTTATTTGAGAGTTTTATTTTCTCATTCATTTTAGAAAAAAGAGTTTCAATATCCTCTATTTGTCTGAAAACAGTTCTAATGCTAATTCCTGCTTCGTTCGCAATCTGTTGAGCTGTAGGCTCAAGAATTCCTCTTTTGAGTAATACCAATAAGGCATCAACTATAATAGTTTGGCTAGTTAAACTTCTTAACCTTCTACCATCCTGTTTAAAATTTTTTTGAATTTTAGTATTCAGCATTAGACAATTATTAACTAATGACATACTATATGTCAATTAAATAGGAGAGAATTTATGGAAGTAAAAAATGCTGTTTTACCTAATGAAAATCAAATAAAAGAGTTTAATGAACAAATAGAAGATAAGCCGATTTATATGATTAACCTCCTAAAATTTAGAGAAAAAGCAATATACCCTGATAAAAGAGAAACCAATCTTACTGGAGAAGAGGCTTATGCAATATATACCAAAGAAGTCGAGGAACATCTTTTAAATGTTGGAGGAAAACCTGTATTTGGAGGAAATATTGAAAGACTTATGTTGGGTGAGGTAGAGGATTTATGGGATAAAATTTATATCGCTATGTATCCTTCGAGAAAGGCTATGCTTCAAATGATTACTAATCCAGACTATATTAAAAGTGCTCAGCACAGGGTAGCAGGGTTAGAAGGTCAATTAAATATTGAAACTTCATTAAATTTTTTAGACTAAGATGATTAATAAAGACAGAATTACTTTGATAGGGTTACCTCCTTCTCCTTATACAAGAAAAATGATTGCTTTATTGCGATATAGACAAATTCCTTATCAAGTGATTTGGGGAAGCCCGCATGATACATTTAAAAATGAGGGTATTTTTAATGATTTAGGGATCGAAGCACCTAAACCTGCTCTCTTACCAACATTTATTTTACCAAATGATAAAGGAGAGTTTGAATCAGTTACTGACTCAACCCCCATCATAAGAAGGCTTGAAGATGATTTTAAGAAAAGAAGTGTTATACCGGAAAATCCAGCGCTATGCTTTTTGAATTATCTTCTTGAGGACTTTGGCGACGAATGGGTTACTAAGTATATGTTTCATTATAGATGGCATTTTGACGAAGATGCGGACAATGCATCATCTATTTTGCCTTTGCATAACAAAGTTTATCTTGCAGATGACGCTTGGCAGTTGTTTAAGGATAGCATTGGCTCCAGACAAATTGAAAGGCTTCGTGTTGTAGGTTCGAATGATGCTACCGCACCTATTATTGAGAAAAGTTATAAACGTTTTCTTAAAATCATGGAAAATCATTTGAGTAATTTTCCATTTCTTTTTGGATATAGACCTAGTTCTGCAGATTTTGCTATTTATGGTCAGCTTACTCAATTGATTGGATTAGATCCTACCTCTAGAGCAATTGCTCACAAATTATCACTTAGAACTACAGCTTGGGTAGATAATATGGAGGACATGTCCGGTTTAAATCCTAATGACAATCCATGGGAAACTTTTGAAACCTTATCTGAAAATATGAAGCCTATTTTAGAAGAAATAGGTCGTGCTTATGTACCTGCTTTATTAGCTAATAGAAGGGCAATAGAAAGTGGAGAAGAAGTTTGGGAAACTGAAATTGATGGATCAAAATGGTCTCAAAATACATTCAATTATCAAGCTAAATGTCTTCAATGGATAAACGCTGAGTTTTTTAGCCTAAGCAGTGATGATCAAAAAAGAATACTAGATCTTTTTAACGGAACTGGATGTGAAAAACTACTAATAAAAGAGCAATAAAATGAAAATATTAAGAACACCTGATGAATATTTTAAAGTAGTTACTGATTTTAACTATGAGCCTTGTTACACAAATATAAAAACTAAAGATGGAAGTGAATTACGAATACATCATATAGATGAAGGACCGAGAGATGGGCCTATTTTATTGGTGATGCATGGTCAGCCAGTATGGTGTTATCTTTATTCAAGGATGTTACCTTTTTTGACTGAAGCGGGAATAAGAGTTATTGCTCCAGATTTACCAGGTTATGGAAAGTCTGATAAACCAGCATCTATAGATGATTATAGCTACCAAAATCAGGTTGATTGGATGGTTTCTTGGTTACAAAAAAATGATTTTAAAAATTTAACTTTCTTCGGTCAAGATTGGGGTGGCCTAATAGGTTTAAGGATGATAGCAGAAGATCCAGATAGATTTACAAGAGTCGCAATGGGTAACACAGGACTTCCTTACAATCCAAATACTCCAAAAGAAGTGGTTGATAAGGTAAAGAAGTTTAGATGCTCGAGTAAAAAAATTACACTATTCTCTGTGGCAGCTGCATTGAATAAAATGGATAGTAAAAGCTTGTCAGTTGATAAAAAAGAAAAACATCATCCGGCTACTAAATTTATGTATTGGCAAAAATTTACTTGGGAAACAAAAAATTTACCAATTGGTATGATTAACGCCATGCAAATGGATAAAGTGTTTAAATCAAAATTTTCAACTCTTATTCATTATGTTTTACAAAGGATTGGACTTGAAAAAATTTCACCTTTTTATTCTTATCTAATGAAAGTTTATGAGGCTCCTTTTCCTAACTCATCTTATAAAATGGGACCAAGAGCTATGCCAAGCCATGTTCCAACAATTCCAGATCAGTCACTAGAGGCTCAGAAAAAAGCTAGAGAATTTTTTAAAAAATCAGATAAACCATTTTTATCTGTTTTTGCAGGAGATGATCCTGTAACAAATGGAATTGAAAAAGATGTTTTAGAAATGGCACCAAATGCAAAAAGTGCCCCACATATTGGCGGAGGTCATTTTTTTCAATGGACTAGACCAAAGCAACTATCTGATGTTCTTATTAATTTTATGAAGGAAAAGAAATGAACAGAGTGATCAAGCATACGGGAGCTAAATACCCAATTATTCAAGCACCAATGGGATGGATTGCCAGAAGCCAGTTGGCATCTGCAGTTTGTAATGCTGGAGGTCTAGGAGTAATTGAAACATCTTCAGGTGAGGTAGATAACTGTAAAGCAGAAATAGAAAAGATGTCTGAATTAACAGACCAGCCTTTTGGAGTAAATTTGCCTTTGCTCTTTTTAAAGGATGATAGCATGCTTGAATTTTGTGTTCAGCATGGTGTTAATTTTGTGACTACTTCAGCAGGTGATCCTTCAAAGTATATAGATAAATTAAAAAATGCTGGAATAATTGTTTATCATGCAGTTCCAAGTGTTGAGGGAGCTTTAAAAGCAGCAAATTGTGGTGTTGATGGACTTGTTGTGGAAGGTACCGAGGGTGGTGGATTTAAAAGCCCTGAGGAAGTAGGTCTTTTCGTATTGATACAGGCAATAAGAAAACAAGTAGACTTACCAATTATTGCCGCAGGTGGAATTGCAGATGGGGCTGGAATGGCAGCAGCTTTTGCAGTTGGTGCTGAGGGTATTCAAATGGGAACTAGATTTGTTTCTAGTAAAGAAAGCCCTGTTCATGAAAATTTTAAGAATTATATATTTGAATCTCCCCTTAACGGTACTTGGATACTAAATAAAAATTCTAAACCAGTAATAAGAGCCCTTCGAACAGATTTTACAAAAGAAATACTTGATGCTGGGGAGATGGATATGACTGCTATGAAAAAAATCCAAGAGCTTTATTTTGGAGGAAATATGAATGCAGCTCCTGCTCTCTCAGGACAATCAGTAGGCATCATTGATAGTATAAAATCAGCTGAAGATATAATTAATGATACAATAAAAGAGTTTAATGAAACCTGTTCTAAGCTTGGAGGATTAAAACTATGAGGAGTTTTAATTTTAATTTATTACCTTCTCCAGCTGACAATATATACAGTGGACATACGGTTGCTTTTTGGTTTTTTATTGCTTTCAACGCCTTAATGACATGGAGATCTATAATCCATATGTTTTTCGAAGAATTTGGAGCTCATGGAATTGCTAATCTAATTGTCTTATCAGGCGATCCTGATCCAATGCCTCTAATTTATTCATTTTTTTCTTTATGGGGATTTGCACAATTAATTTTTTGTTGTGTTTCTTGGATCGTTATATTTAGATACAAATCTCTAATATCTCTGATGTATTTATTTTATTTGATTGAATGGTTCATAAGGGGATTTTTATATCCTTTTCTTCAAAAATCTGCAGTAGCTAGTGGTATATATTCCTCTGGAAAAACACCTGGAATTGAATTAGCTCCATATATAACTTTCTTATTAATTTTAATGTTTACTCTCTCAATAAGAGAAAAATATGAGAAATAGACAATGATCAAAAA
>Ga0066825_10000167_pt1 | contig 22531 bp, 14 predicted proteins | sample ETNtaG_6_FD_65608 | JGI IMG/M metagenome (GOLD analysis project Ga0066825, IMG submission 65608) | Marine microbial and viral communities from oxygen minimum zone, Eastern Pacific Ocean - ETNP201306SV45 | ecosystem: Environmental > Aquatic > Marine > Oceanic | place: Pacific Ocean: Eastern...
GAAATCCACTGCTCTATAAGGACGATCTCCTCTTCCGGCAGAGGATCGGCATCGTAAGGCATCCGAAACTCCGGATCCGATTCTCGGAGCACCTCTATAATGAAACTCTCATCGGGCTTGCCCACCTCGATGCCGGGAATGCCGCTGTCTCCACCGGTAATCAAGGCGCCCCGGCTATCGACGCGCATGCCCGCTTTCTCTTTGTCTGGGCCGTGACACTCGATACAGCTTCTTTCAAGAATAGGCAGGATCTGAGTTTCGAAATCGACGGCAGCGCAAACGGTGGCGCTGAATATCGACGCAAAAATGAGGTATGAGCGTAGCATCGCCCAATATATTGCCTTGGCCGGCCAAATCTAACGAGGTTTTTTTCCCAACCTAGACCGGACAACCGTTCACAAACCAAGACCGAGCGCGCCCGGAAGGGTTTGGACGCGATCTATTCTACGAGCTGAAAGGCAGCCCTTGCTGCCTAACAATCGATCGGGCAGAACCCAAAGGCGGCAAGAGTCCAACTGTTTTACCAGGCAACGCTATCCAAAGCCCAGAAACGCCCTTGCTGGGTATTCGCCAGGAGTCGACAATAGCCCGTAGCCGGGAAACTCGTTCCTGCAGGAGCGATCGCAGACCATCGATGCGTCCCCTCCGCAAACTTGCCGCTAACGGAGCCTTCCCATTTAGACGGCTGATCATTGTCTTCGAAGATGAGCGTCAAGCCATCCTCGTTCCCAAAATGGAGCTCAACATCCGCGGGTTTCCCATTTCCAATCAGTTCTAATTCGATTTCCAATCGACGCGCGTCCAATCGTTTTACGCTCTTTGTCGCAATCGATATGGGGTAACTCAGGAAATCTTCCAGAGCCTCTTTCTCCATGTAGTCCGGCAATTCGAAATCGGGCCTGTGAACGATTCCATTGTCGCTCGACTTGAAGCGTCGATAGATCATGCCGCCCGTAGTTAAGCGAAACCAACCCTCATCATCCAGTTCCCATCGCTTAGGAGCAATCTCGCCGACCTTCGTTCTTCCGGACATCGTATCGATCGCGCTCCAATTGCCTTGGGAATCCAAAAGCCATCCTCGATAGCTCGCGCTGCGCAACGATTGATGTGTCCGCTGCGTTACCACGCGACCAGGAACTTCAACAAAGGAACCTGGGGCTCGCAAACCGCCGTAACGGCCCGGATCGTCCGTGAACTTGCGTCCGGAGGCGTAAAGGCGCCACTCCCGAGTCTGCGGGTCCAAGAAGTAGGCATGGTAAGTACGGTACGGATACTCGTCCCTTGGATCGGGAGCATCGAAACGCATCCCCAAAATCAGGCTTTCCATCGGCTTCCCTTCGATTTCCGGCAAAGGACCGCGCGGCTTTACGCCCGTTCCTTCATGATGGTATCCGCCGAAAATCCGATTCGGATCTCCGATCGCCAAAAGGTGGCTGAGCTCGCCAATCGGCGGTTCATTGGCTCCACGCTTGTACGACCAGAGCGAGAAATTCATCGGTTTCGCTGTAAAGACGGTCGAGGTCGACTCGTCAGTCGGCATAAAAGTCGACCCATAGTAGCCGAACTCCGTCGTGACGGGCGCATAAAATTGAAAGGGATCCCCTTTGAAATCGAAATGCGGTCGAACTTCAACGATCCACGCCGCCAGTCCTAGCCCAGCCTTCTCTATCTCCGTATTGCCGAAACGCGTGTGCACAGCTTGCGGGCGCCATCGGGATCGAAGGGCATAAGCGCCGCGCATGGCCTCCCCCTTCAACTCGACCTTCAGTAAAGCGCCTGTCTCGAGGTGACCCGAACCTGGGCTTTCCAGTTCGAGCGTTACAAATTGAACCGCTGATGTTTTCGGACCCGATTCATTAATCTTGCCCTTCAAAGACCATGGCTGCGGAGAGCTCCCATCCGAAACCTGGGCTGTGACGCGCCGTTCTAGATCGCCGCAGCGGGCGATCCAGCGCGAACCCGCTTCCTGCTTGCCGACCCTGAGATAAACATCCACCTCGAACGCGCCGTCGCGCATCGGCAAAATGGGCCACTTTATTTGCTGTCCAGGGTTTCGAATCGAACCGATCTCCTCATACCGCTCTCCCTTGTTGAAGAGCGCCGCTTCTTCGTCGCCAGCGACTTTGCCGCCCTTCTGCAATCGCGGGCCAATCGGATAGAAGAAGCTTTCGTTCGCTCCGAGCGACAAAGCATCTCCACGCGATCGCTGACCATAGACTACCTCGTCGTATCGCTCGCTTTCGGACAAAACGACCACCTCTATCTCGGCGTCCACTTGATCATCGCCTCGCGCCAACAAACTCCACTCCAATCCCAGGAATGCTGCTAGAATGAGGGTAAAACGCTGCATCCCCGAAACATGACCATGCAGTCGCTCCGCTTAAAGCGAATTCAACGTCATAGACAACTCCACCAATCAACCACAGCCTTGTACACTTTCGGCGATTTCTAGCACGTCATTGCCATCCCCACTCCTTTCCTATTGATCCAGCGCCCGCCATGCGATCAGCTCGCTTCAGCCCCTAACCACACACCCCTGTCCCAAGTTATCGCATTGCTCATGAAATCCCTCCTCAAACTCGCCTTATTTCTCCATTCCACATTCATCATTCACCATTTCGCCGCGCATGGCGCTCCAAACGTCCTCTTTATCGCGATCGACGACCAAAACGACTGGATCGGCTGCCTCGACGGCCATCCGATGGTCAAGACGCCGCACATCGACCGTTTGGCCGAACGAGGCACCGTATTCACCAACGCCCACTGCCAAGCCCCGCTTTGCAATCCCTCTCGCACCAGCTTGATGGTAGGACTGCGTCCCAGCACCACCGGCATTCACGGACTGCGTCCTTGGTTTCGCGACGTGCCCCAGTGGGCCGACCTCGTCTCCCTGCCGCAGCACTTCGAGGCCAACGGCTACCAAACCTACAACAACGGCAAGATCTACCACAGCATTCGATCCCAGCCCAAAGATCACCCGAATCCCGAGTTTCAGAACTACGGCTCGCGCGGCGGCGTCGGTTCCAAGCCGCCGCAAAAGCTGATCCCTACCACGCCCTTCGGCAATCACCCGCTAATGGACTGGGGAGTCTGGCCTGACAACAACGACGACTCCACTAAGGGCGACTACGACGTGGCCGATCACGCGATCCGCCAGATCGAAAATATGCCCGAGGACAAACCCTTCTTTCTAGCCGCCGGTTTCTTCCTCCCCCACGTTCCTTGCTACGCGACCCAGAAGTGGTTCGATCTCTATCCCGACGACGCCTCCGTACTCCCAGAGATGCCCGAGGGCGACCGGGCCGATACGCCGCGATCCTCCTGGTGGATACATTGGAAGCTTCCCGAGCCCCGCAAGCGTTGGCTCGACGAGAACGATCAGCAGATCAACCTCGTCCGCTCCTACCTCGCCTCAACCAGCTTCGTCGACGATCAAGTAGGACGCATCCTCGGAGCGCTCGAGAAGTCCGGTCACGCCGACAACACCATCGTCGTCCTGTGGAGCGACCACGGCTATCATCTCGGCGAGAAGGATATCACCGGCAAGAATACGCTCTGGCGCAACTCGACCCGCGTGCCCCTTATCTTTGCCGGACCCGGCGTCAAAGCAGGCCAGAAGACCAACCGCCCTGCCGAGCTGCTCGACATTTATCCCACACTCGTAGAACTCTGCGACCTTCCCTCGTTGGATCACCTAGAAGGCCTCTCCCTCGGGCCGCAGCTACGCAATGCCAATGCGCCCCGCGAACGCCCCGCAATCACTTCGCACAACCAAAGCAACTTCTCAATCGTATCCGAAAAGTGGAGGTACATCCGCTACATGGATGGAGCGGAGGAACTTTACGACATCGTAAACGATCCGCATGAGTGGACCAATATCGCCGCCGAGCGCAAAGGCGTCGTACAGAGCATGCGAAAATGGCTGCCCAAGATAAACAACGGCCCCGTTCCCGGCAGCGGGGCCCGCGTCCTCACCTACTACGACCGAACCCCCGTCTGGGAAGGCGAGGTTATCGGAGAAGACGATCCCATCCCCCACGACCGATAATTCGGTAGCGCCGCTTGTTCCCAAGCAGCCGCATCAAACCTTCGCAACGGACGATCGAACCGATCGTCCCTACCTCATCATGCCATGAAGTCGTTCCTCAAACTCATTTTAATTCCACATTTCGCATTCATCATTCCACATTTCGCCGCGGGCGACAGCGACGCCCCTCCGAATGTGATCTTTATCCTCGCCGACGACCTAGGTTACTCCGATCTCGGTTCCTACGGCGGCGAGATCGAAACGCCCCATCTCGATGCGCTCGCAGCCAACGGACTGCGCTATACCCAGTTTTACAATACGGGACGCTGCTGGCCTTCTCGGGCGGCGCTTATGACCGGCTACTATCCGCATGAAATCCACCGGGATCACTTGCCCGATCACGGAGGGGGCGGCGGCAACCGAGGGCGACGGCAGGATTGGGCCAAGCTATTGCCCGAGTACTTGAAGCCTCTCGGCTATCGGGCTTACCACAGCGGCAAATGGCACATCGACGGCGATGTTCTCGATGGCGGATTCGATCGTTCTTTCAACACCAGGAACCAGGGAGACTTTTTTACGATCAAGGGCTGCTACATTGACGACAAGCCCGTCAACGTCCCCGAAGACGAGTCCGACTACTACGTCACTACCGCTACCGCGGACCACGCCATCGAATGCCTGCAAGACCACGCAGCCAACCACTCAGACAAGCCCTTTTTTCACTACCTGGCATTCATCGCTCCGCACTTCCCTCTTCACGCCCTGCCCGAGGATATCGAGAAATACCGCGATCGCTACCTGGACGGATGGGATGCCTTGCGGGCGGAGCGCCACGAGCGATTAACCGATATGGGAATCGTGAATACGCCACTCTCCGAGATGGAACTCGACGTGGGCCCGCCCTATCATTTCCCTGTTGATCTGCACAAGCTTGGTCCCGAGGAAGTCTATCGTCCCTTTCCATGGGAGAGCTTAGGTGAGGAGCAAAAGCGTTTCCAGGCGACCAAGATGGCCATTCACGCTGCCATGGTCGACCGCATGGATCAGGATATCGGACGCGTCATCAATCAACTCAAGGCGATGGGCGAATTCGAGAACACGCTCATTTGCTTCGCTTCCGATAATGGAGCCAGCGCCGAAATCATGGTCCGTTCCAATGGACACGATCCCAGTGTTCCGCTCGGCAGCGCCGCCAGCTACCTGTGCTTAGGCCCTGGCTTCTCCAGCGCGAGCAATACGCCCTTTCGCCGTCACAAGACCTGGACTCATGAAGGCGGTACTGCCACCCCCTTTATCGCCCATTGGCCCCAGGGCATTTCGGCCAAAGGCGATTTGCGGCACACTCCCGCTCATTTCATCGACTTCTTTCCCACCATTCTGGAGCTTGCCCAAGCTAAGCGATCCGAACCCGAGGCGCCGTCCCTTCCCGGACGCAGCCTCGTCCCATCGTTTCAAAGCGATGCCACCATCGAACGCGAGTCGATCTGGTGGATGCACGACGGCCACCGGGCGATTCGCATAGGCGACTGGAAACTCGTCGCCGCAAAGGGAGATCCATGGGAACTCTACAACCTCAAGACCGATCGCGCCGAATCGCTCGACCTTGCGGAAGAAGAGCCTGAACGAGTCAAACGGTTGCAACGGGCCTGGCGCCAGCAACTTGAAAGCATGGCTGCCACTGTCGCAAAGACGCCCGAACTCGCAGGACCTATTCGCAAAGCGAGATAACACTAGAAGCCTAGTCACTCGCGCCCGATACCCTCTAAACGGATTTCCGACCCTACGAGCTGCAGGGCTACTTTGCCCATGGGCGGGCGCATAGCGATTCAAAATCAGCTCGAAAGAAGACTTTGACGGTCGGCCATCCTTACATTCGCTTGATCAGCTCGAGCCATTGCCACTGTTTTTGCGACAGCTTGGACAACGACTTCCCAGCGATCGGGTTGAGCATCTCGGTCCAATGGATACAGGTGTATCCAATTCGCCCGGACTCTAGCGTCGTATTACTGCAAAAGAAAACCCCTGCCCACCCAGGCAGGGGTTCCTTTGTGTAGGGCAAATGAATAAGACCCTACCTAGAAAAATCCGAGCTTAGAAGCTGAATGTATTTGTCAGGAAGTACTGCTGTTCGACCGGAATGCGCACGAAGGTAGTCGATCCGTCCGGATTGAACTCGATCGGAATGTCTTCGTCGCCGTTCTTGCGATACAGATTGCGCGCATTAAGCTGAATGCTCCAATTAACGCGATCGTCCATGATAGGACGCGTGTAACGGAAGAAGGCATCGCCATTGATATCGTCCGGACCGAACCATGGATTAGCTATGTCAGGAATGACATCGCCATCGTCGTTGAGAAGATTCGGGTAACCGCCTGCAATCTTGTCCTGATAGCGCAAGCTGCCTCCAACCGACATTCCTTTCAAAGGACCTTCGCGGAAGTCGTAACGCGCGGTCACATTGATGCGCCATTCGCGTTGCTCCGGAAGCTGGGTGCCGTCCAAAGAGCGAGCCAAGGTCATGGGACGTAGAACCTGGTTGGTGAAACGCTGACCGATCTGGTCCGACTCGCGCTGGAAGGGCGAACCGCGAAGATCCCACAGGCTGTAGCCGCTCGGGCCAAGCGTCTGCTGCAAGCGGGCTGCCTGCTCAAGCGCTAGATCCCATGCGATCGGACCCGTATTCGACGTGACCGTCTTCTGCTTTCCAATATTAGCGGAAAGCGTCAGGTTCTTGGTAACTTGGCCTACGATATCGACTTCCTTACCGGTCGCAACGAAGTCGCGCGTTGAACTCAAGCCGGGCTGTGGGTCTCTCAGATCCACGCGCTCGCCGCTTTCCAGGATCTCGACACGGTGGTTGTTTATCGCTTGAAGCTCGGGAACAACCGCAGCGATGATCGCGTCATAATACTCTTCCCAAGACGTAACGCCGATCAAGTCTGCGCCGGTTCCGCTCAAACGCTGACGGTTGTCAGGAGTAGTATCCGGCTTCTTGGCAGCGTCGCTCTCTATGGGATCGCCCCCATCGTCGTAATTGCCAGGATTGGCGAAGAAGTCCGCATAGTCGCCCGTCACATTCGGATCCGGCGTATAGCCATCCGGGAAGAGATTGGTCGACGTGTCATTCTCAGCCGAGGTGATACGATCGAGATAAAAGCCGATGCGACCCGCTAGGTTTCCAACGCCACCGCCGAGATTGGTGCGGTCATTAGAGAGAGATGTCTCGAAGTCGTTGTAGCGAATCGAAAGCTTGCCTTCGAACAAGGTAACCTGGAAGCCCTTTTCTTCGGTCGTGCCCAATGGCGGAGGAAGCGGCTGGTTGAGTAGATTGACCGATACGCCTGCTGGCTGGAAGCTATCCGCTTCGTACCAATGCGCTTGCAGGTCCATGCCCCAAGGCAACTCGAAGAGATACTCCTCGGGGAACTTCACAACCAAACTTTTGGTGCTCGTATCCCCCGCATTGATACTATCAGGCGTGTCGCGGAAGTAGAGCAGATCCGCATTGTAGGTGCCGTCGAGCTCATTAAGACCCGGCAAGTCGAGGCGAGTAGCGCCATCGGGACCGGCGGCGCCATATCCGCCAGGATTCGGGGCCAAGAACGCATCCTGCGTATCCGAGCGTTCGGCGTAAAGAGCGACAATGTTGCCATTCAAGAAGGTACTCTGGAGAGAGAAGGCTTCCGACTCGAGAATGCTTTTGTTGAAGCTTGCTGGGTTCTCGTTTTCGATAATACGCCAAACCGCTTGCTGATCTTGCTTCAAGGCATTGTCGAAGTACCAAATACCGTACTCGTCACCGACCCTCGGGAACGGCACTGTAATATAGCCGTCGATACGCACTTGATCCGGGCTAGTGAAGCCACGCGCGTCCGGCCCAACGTAGACCTGAGTCTTAACGATGCGGCGGAAGTTGTTACTCAAACCATTTGAGATAGCCGCATCGCCTGGCCACTTGCTGTTATCCGCCCACCATGAGCCGCGGAATTGACGGGTCAAGTTTACGTTCTCGCGTTCTTCGTAAAGGCCAGTTAAGGTATGCTTGCCGAAGATTTTCGACAGGCCGTCATTGCTCATGACATCGGCGAAGTCGAAACTCGCGAACGCCGTAGCGCGGAACGTATCCTGCTCGTTGCGGCGAAAGCGCTCCCAGTTATCGCCCCAATAGACGACTGGGCGACCCAAGTTCTCATTGAACAAACGATCGGCAAAACCATCAAAATCCGAGTCACCCGCAGACAAGTTCTGCGTGATATCCAAATTGATGCCCTTATCGCTGCCCGTATCGAACGGCGTGAATTCGTATTGCGTACGCGTCTGCTCGTCGAATGCGAGCTCGATACCGCCTTTGCCGTCCCAGAATTCTTGAACCAAGAACACCTGATTCATGTCAAACTCGGTGTTAACATTGTTGGTCGTGCCCATCCAGAGCATGTTGTGATAGTCGAAGACATCGCGATTACGCAAAGACTTGGGCGAGAAGCCCGTTCCTCCGGTCGCCGCGTTGGTCCACTGCACATCCTGGGTAGCGAAACCTCTTGGACGCCAACGACCCATGACGCCTTGGATACCGAAGCCGTCTAAGGCATTCGCCAAAAGCGGATCGTTCCATCCAGGAGTTTGGGCATCGTGAGAGTTGAAATTGATCGCTGGATACAAAAAGTATGGGTGTCGACTCACTTGGCTATTGCGTCCGCCCGCAGTCGGATCGTTATTGAAGGGGTCGCCCCACTTGAATCGGTCGATCGTCGTGCGCGGCACGAACTGGCCTTCCAATGCGATAAACTCCTCGCGGGTTCCATCGAAGGTATCGGGGATCGTTTCGATTCCCGCATCCAGAAGCGCAGCTACATTGGCCTGAGTCAAAGCGCCGTTGTTGATGTCGTCCAGATCCGTACCCGGCACGCTGAGAATACGATTGATTTCTTCCTGCGTACCGAGACCGTTCCACCACGAAGAGTACAAGTCCGTCGGCGGGATGACGTCTGGCGGATTCGAATCGATCTCGCCCGTTTCAAAGCTGCCGCGCATCGAGGTGCGGCCCAGCCAGTTCGAGCCCTCGTTCTTGGACAAGGTCAAATCCCATGCCGCAAACAATCGCGTATCTTCCGTGTAAGTAGGCTTTTGCTTGTACTTGATTTCCTCCATCAAGCCTGCCACGCGTACGGCCAAGCGATCTTCGATGACGGTACGACCGATGTCGAAGGTGCCGCGAACCGTGCCGCGATGCCCGAAACGGAAGGAGATCTCGTTAGTGTCCTGACCGATGTAGGCGCGCTTGAGACCGTTGTTGATGACGCCCCCAGGAGATCCGAGTCCGAATAGAATCGAGTTCGGTCCGCGATTCACCGTCACACGAGTCGTGTTGTAGGAATCGAAGGGAATGTCGGTTTGGAAATAGTCGCGAGTCAAGTTAGCGCTAACCAGACCGCGGACGCGTTGGCCGCGCTGCGGGTTGACGCGAGACTCGACCGTGCCGTTATCGCCATTCGAATTCGAGAAGTTACCGAGCACGCCGCCGACTTCCATGTTGCCCACGAAAGCGAGCAAGGACTCGCCGTCAGTGGCGCCGGTGTCCTTCATGAACTCTTCGGTGATAACGGAAATCGAAGCGCCCAGGTCTCCGATATTCGAACGAACACGCGAACCGGCGAGTGTTGTCGTCGCGCGATAGCCGACGTCCTCTGCGGCATCGACAGAGAAGGGCGACAACTCGAAGATCTCGTCGTCGTCCTCCTGGGCCTGCAACAGCAGACCCGTAGTTAGAAAGCCAGCTATCGCCAGCTTGGTCTTATTCATTTTCATCATAGATAGATGGGTGGTTTGGTGTAGGTTGGATAAGCGTCCAGAGACGCAATAGCGTCCTCAAGAACGACTCCAAATGTTTGAAACGACAGAGTTGGAGGGAAAGGGAGTGTGATAAGGCGAGGGAGGCTTCTCCGTTTATTAATGGCAAAATCTTATTTTTTGCACACAAAGTCAATTAAATTTTCGATGAATTTTACTGGAACTGACCACCGTGAGCCCACACTTTCGTCGCCCCCCTAAGAATTCAGCTGTCCTGGCAGCGCCATTCCAACTCAACCGCTAATGCAATACCTCATAAAGCCCGATGCCCACGCTGTCAGCGGGGGCCCGGTTGAAATTCGAATCGAGGCCAATTTCAGCTGGTCCAAGCGGCTGGTCCAACTATGATCCCGCATTTCCTGTGAAGATATCCGAGTACATCGAAAAAGACCTCATCGATAAAATCCGCCACAATGGACCTTTGCCCGAGAAACTGACGCTCGCATCGGTCGCATCGATGTACGAGGTGAGTTTGACGCCCGTCAGAACTGCATTCGAAAATCTGATCGCATCGGAGTTCATCTTCAAAGGGGCCAACGGGCGGCTCAGCGTGAATCCCAGGAAACGATCCACGTCTTCGTCGAAGAAAAAAAACAACGCCCCCCCTCAACTCCCGAAAAAGGACCTGGATTCGAAAATTGCCGAAGATGTAATCAATTTGAGCGTTCAAGGAGGACCGACTTATCTTCGGGAGGAATCAGCCGCTCAACGCTACGATGTCGGCCGGACCGTCATCAGACAGGCTTTCAATCGGCTCGCCGGGTCTGGGCTCATCGACCACGTCCCTCGTCGCGGCTGGCAAGTGCATCCTTACCGCGAACAAGATCTCCTCGACTACATCGACGTGCGCGAAACGCTGGAGCTAAAGGCGCTATCTCTAGCAAGAAAGCGCCTCGAGCCCCATCGACTCGAAGAATTCATCATCGCCAACTCGCCTGATTCCGACGGCAAACCTCAACTGGACAACAAGCTTCACCAATATTGGATCGAACTCTCGGATAACCGATACATCCAAAAATTCTTTGCCCAGAACGGCATCTATTTTACCTATCTATTCGACTACTCGACAGAGGCGATCGCCGACATTGAGGACAAAGCTGCCGAGCATCGGTGTATTCTCAGGGCGCTTCTCAAAAAGGATTGGAAGGCGGCCAACAATACCCTTTCCCAACATATAAGAGCCCAGAAGCCCAATGTAACACGCTTTTTCGAGCGCATCCAAGAACGCTCGCCGGAAACCTAAACGCTCACAGCGTCTAAAATCCGAGTACGACGACATTCACATAGCATCCAAAACCTGACCCTATCCAAGCAATGAAACGCTTTCTCGCCCTCGCCTTCATTTCGCATTTCGCATTTCTCATTCCCCATTTCGCCGCCCGCGGCGACACCCCAAACGCGCTCTTCATCGCCATCGACGATCTGAATGACTGGATCGGTTGCCTGGATGAACACCCCCAAGCGAAGACGCCCAACATGGATCGCCTCGCTGCCCGAGGTACGCTTTTTACGAACGCTCATTGCCAAGCCCCTATTTGCGGTCCCTCGCGCGGGTCCCTGCTTTCCGGACGCTACCCGCACGAAACCGGACTCTACAATCAGCCGAGCGGCAACCGCCTCGCCGAGGACGCCAAGAACTTCCACCAGCAACTCTTGCCTCAGTACTTCGCTCAGAACGGATACGCGACTTTCGGCGTGGGCAAGATCACGCACGGCTACGAGATGAAGGATACCTTTCAGACTTACGGCTCCAGAGGCAGCTCAGGTCCTAAGCCCAAGGGACCCAAGGCGCCGCACGACGTTCGCTTCCGCTATCGCCCCGACTACAGTCAACCCTACACGGGCACCCAAACCGATTGGGGCGTATTCCCGGACCGCAACGATCAGATGCCCGACTTTCAAACCGCTGCTTGGGCCGTCGAAAAGCTGGCTGAAGAACACGACAAGCCCTTCTTCATGGCAGTCGGCTTTCACCGTCCGCACGTGCCCTTCTACGCTCCTCAGGAATGGTTCAACCTGTACCCGCTGGACGAAATCGTTCTTCCTGAAATCCCCAACGACGATCTGGAAGACGTACCCGAGACCGGACGCCGCATCCACGAGCTCCCGCGCTACCCCGCGCTCGATTGGCTGCGGGCCGACAACGACGAAGAGCTGCGCCGCTGCGTTCAAGCCTACTTGGCTTGTATCAGCTTTGTCGATGCGCAAGTCGGCAAAGTCCTCAACGCCCTAGAAGCGTCTCCCCATGCCGACAACACCGTGATCGTTCTCTTCAGCGATCATGGCTACCACATCGGCGAAAAGGGACGTGTCTCCAAGCAAGGACTCTGGGAAGAATCGACGCGCGTTCCCATGATCGTCTCTCTCCCCGGCCAAACAAAAGGGCAAGTCACCAACCGCCCAGTCGGCCTCATCGACATCTACCCGACCCTGGTCGATCTCTGCGACTTGCCCGATCGGAAGGCTAACTCTGGACGCAGCTTAGCGCCGCTATTGAATGACCCAGATGCCTCTTGGAGACACTCCGTTCTCACCACCTACGCGCTTGGCAACCATGCATTGCGCTCCGAGCAGTACCGATATATCCGATACGACGATGGCTCGGAAGAACTATACAACCACGAAGCGGATCCGCACGAATGGACCAACCTCGCCAGCAATCCCGAATACGCCAAGGTCGTGGCCCGTTTCCGCCAAGAACTTCCGGTCAATGAAGCGCCCTATCATCCATCCGTTCGCAGCGGCCCCATCAACGAGTGGTTCGTCGAACATTACAAAGTCCACGGCGTTGCCGACGGAAAGTAAGACTGATAGCCCGCATATTGCTCGACGGCGAGCGAAGACTTCTCTCAAGAAAGCTCAACAAATCCGCCGTCGCAAGGTCGTCGATCGCAGCGACCGCGCAATATGACTCAAGGCCTTCAGCCTTCAGCCTTCCCAATATACTCGTCGACCATCTGTTCCAACACGGTCAAGGGCAGCGGTCCTCCCCCCAGCACCACATCGTGAAACTCGCGTATATCGAATCGGTCGCCTAGCGCCGTCTTCGCTTTTTCCCTCAATTCCAGAATCTTAAGCATGCCCACCTTGTAAGCCGTTGCCTGGGAAGCCATGACGATGTGGCGTTCGACCATGCGCACGCAATCGCGCTCGGTATCCGGCGTATTATCCATGTAATAGGCGATGCCCTGCTCGCGCGTCCATCGCTTGGCATGAATGCCCGTATCCACGACTAGCCGACAGGCTCGCCATAGCTCCATGCTGAGTCGACCGAAGTCGGAGTAAGGATCTTGATACAGTCCCATCTCCTTGGGAATTAGCTCGCAATAGAGCCCCCAGCCTTCGATGTATGCCGTGTATCCGCCGAGCTTTCGAAACTTGGGAATCCCTTCCAGCTGCTGGGCCAAGGCCAACTGCATATGATGTCCCGGCACGCCTTCGTGATAGGCCAAGCCCTCCAATTTATACTTCGGCATATTCGCCGTATTGTAGAGATTGGCATAGTAGATCCCAGGGCGACTGCCATCGGGCGCGGGACGCTGATAGAACGCCGTACCTGCCGACTTTTCACGAAAGGCCTCGACGCGCTTCACTATCAAGTCCGCCTCAGGCTTGACCAAGAACAACGCATCCAATCGCTCCTTCATGTCGTCGATGACTTCGACCGCGCGATCGATATAGGCCTGCTTGCCCTCATCCGTATTCGGATAATAGAATTGCGGATCGGTTCGCATGAACTCGAAGAAGGCCTTCAGATCGCCCTCAAAGCCTACCTTGTCTTTGATCTCTCGCATCTCATCGTGGATACGGGCCACTTCGCTGAGTCCGATCTGGTGAATCTCTTCCGCGGAAAGCTCCGTGGTCGTCGTCAGCCGAAGCGACTCGTCATAGAAAGCCTCACCATCCTTGAATTTCCAAACCCCCGCATCCGCTGTCGCCCGTTTCTCCTGGTCCTCCAAGAAAGCGATCAGACGGTCGTAGGCTGGCTTGACTACTTCTACCAGAGCCTTGCTCGCTTCATTCTGAAGCTTAACCTTCATCGGCTCCTCGATGTCCAAAGCTTGGAGTTTCTTGCGAAAGTCGCCCCACAAGGCCGAATCCTCTCCCGATTCGTCGAAGGGAGCTCCGGTGATGATATTTCGACTGGACTCGATCGCGCGTGGAAACACGAACTTCGGCGGAACGATTCCAATCGCTTCTCGGATCTTCAGATTCTCCAGCAGCTGATCGAAAACCTCATCCACTCCATTCAAGCGAGACACATAGGCCTGAGCATCGCTCGTCTCCTTCACCTGATGCATATTGATCAGAAAGGAAGCCACTTGTGTATGGCGTCCGAACATCTGATTAACCGGGTAGTTGTAGAGCCGATACTTAAAATTACTAATCGCGTCTTCCGCATTTTGGACGAAAAGCCGGTAGCTAATCTTGGTCTGCCGATCGAGCAAGTCGTAGCCTATCGATTCCTTGAGCCAGTTGACGTTCTCCTTTGTAATCGCCAGCTCTCGAACTTCTATCTCATCGGAGCTGTCGTTCCACTCGCCGTAATCATTCTTAATCCCCAAATAAGTCTGCCACTCCGGATAGCGGGCAACCTTTTCATCATAGACGCGTTCGAAGAATTCATTCGCCTTCTTCGATTCGGCAACGATTCGTGGATCGTCGGTCGCCGCGGCGACAACGGTCACGATTGAAACGAGGAGCGGCGCGAAGAAAGGCAAGAGGGGCTTCATGCCGGCACCCTATTAGCCGAACCCGGAATGGCAAGCTTGCCTGCAAGAAGTCGACCGCGCTCTAGTCCGAAAATCCCGCCCGCCGCGCGTGGCGACTCATCTCTTCTTGAAAGGTCACCACCATGCCGAGCAACTTGCGATTGATTTCTCGATTTCCGACCGGCTTCGATTCGCCTGGATCCGCTTCCAAATCGAACAGCTGTTTTCTGGGATTTAAGACCATTTTCCACTTATCCCATCTAATAGCCGCCAAGGCCCCGTGACTGCCGTGATAAAAGAAGGCGTCGTTATACTCATTCACAGTCATCAAAGGAGCCCATTCGCCTGCCAGTTGAATATTCCGCCTCAAAGGAAGATCCGCATTCAACGACATGCCCGCCGACGGGGGTGGCACGCTGTCCGATTTTCCTAGAAGCAAGGGACTGATATCCCGTCCGTCGATCACGCGCCCTTCGGGAACGCGAATGCCCGCAAAGGTGGCCAGCGTCGGGTACCAATCCATCGCTCTAACCACTGCGCTTGATTCATGGCCCGAGCGAATGCCCAGACCCGGTCCCCAAACGATTCCCGGAACGCGCAAGCCCCCTTCGTAGGTCGAAATCTTGCCGCCCCGAATCGGTTGGCTCTTATTCCGTCCGGGTCCACGACCATTGTCCGAGGCATATACCACGATCGTTTCATCTTCGATATCAAGCCGCTCCAATGCGTCGAAAATGCGACCTACGTTAAAATCCAACTCATGGATCGCATCGCCGTATTCGCCCCATTGCGACGTTCCCTGGAATTCTTCGCTCACTCCGAGCGGATTGTGCAGCATAGTGTGCGGCAAATAGATGAAAAATGGCTCATCCCCGGCCCGCTCCATAACGGCAATCGCTTCATCCGTATAAATTCGCGTCAACTCGGCGGCATCGGCAGGACGCTTCACTTCATCATGATCGCGCATCAACGGAACGCCTCCTTCATCCTCGAAATAGATCACCTCGACTGGATCCAGATTGTGCAGAAGGCCGAAATAAGAATCGAATCCCTGGCTCAGCGGGTGGAACTGCGGACCGAATCCCAGATGCCATTTCCCGATACACGCAGTCGCGTATCCATTTTCCTTAAACAACTCTGCGATGGTCAGTTCGTCCGGATTCAAGCCACGATTCGAATCCGCCCGTTGGACCCAAGTCTCCATGCCCACGCGTCGCGGATAGCAACCTGTCAGCAATCCCGCCCGCGAGGGACTGCAAATCGGGGCTGCCGAATAATAGTCGGTAAAGCGAATGCCTTCCTTAGCCATCCCATCGATACGTGGCGTTTCGATTTCCGTCGCTCCATAGCAACTCAGATCGTAGTAGCCTTGATCGTCGATGAAGATGATAATGACGTTCGGCTTTTCAGCGAGCGACACAAAGAGCAGAGAAAAGAAAAGAAGGATACCAAGGGGCGCTTTCATTGCTCCATTACTGCGCCTTCGCCCACCGATTCCAAGCGCATTGTCGCTTTAAACAGGTCCTTTCGATCCGAATTTTCAGGCGACTTTCACAATAAAGGCGACTTGATTTCGAATACACGCGCCAAGCGAAAACCAGCCCGCATAACATAAGACGACGCGTTCCCTCTTCCCTATTTTTCGTAAACGCGCTTCCATTCAAATATGACCCCAGAGCAAATAGCCCAGATTCGCTCGAAAGTAGAAGCGCGCATAGCGGAAATCGAACAAAGCTTGGCCGAAGATGACCCCGAATCCAAGCCCGTCGCTCCCGACGTTGCCATCGGTCGCCTGTCACGGCTCGACTCTATGCAGGCCCAGCAAATGAATCTTGCCCAACAGCGTCGTCAGCAAGAAGAGCTGGAACGCCTGCAAAACGCGATCGAACGCATGGATAAGGGCAGCTATGGAACCTGCGCCTATTGCATGATGCCGATTGGCTTCGAACGACTCGAAGCCATGCCCGACGCCGTCGTCTGCATGAGCTGCGCCCGCTGAAGGATGAATTAACAATCTAGAAATACAAATCGCTCAGCCACTGTCCGCCGCGCTGCACGTCATAGGCGACAGCCTGGTGAATCAATACGATGAGCCAAAACACGAGCTGATAGCTTCGCTTGGCAGTCTTGTGCCTCAAGTTGCGTTGAGCCAGCCAAGCCCCCGGCCAACCGCCGATCAATTCGAGGCCATGCAGAGTCCACTCGCGTGTACGACGCTTGCCCGTTTTGGCTCGCCGCTTGTCCCACCAATAGAATCCATAGGTCAACGCGGAAACCAAGAGGAAGTATCCAAGAATCAATGTCCATTCCGTCGTTAAGGCTACCCGATAGATAGCCAGGGCTGGAAAGATCGCCAAAGCGACCATGACGATCTTTCCGTAACGAAATTCTAATCGATTGGACATGTAAAACCACCAATTACACGGAAATCCCAGATCAACGGTCTGATATATCCGTCACCTCCCCAATCATCCGTGTTAATCCGCGATCATCCGTGGTTTCAAAGCCTATCTCGAAACAGAAATCGTCAATTTCTTCTTCGATCCTTCGCTAACGGATTGCACGCCGCTGACGGATTTGAGGATCGGCCGTCCTTCGCCCACGCGTATCGTGTATTTGCCGTTCGCGTACACTTTCGGACGATAGCTCTTCCCTTGAACGCGTGTCGTGTAAAGCGTCTCGCCCGTCGACTCGCTTACCACCTGCACAACAGGGTTCGAGATTCCCTTGAAGTTCAATTCAGGCAAATAGGCGACGGCATCCCTGCCATCGTTCTCGCTCATATTGAAAGTCAATGGCCAACCGGGGTATTGTCCTGCAGCGCCTTTGCTCAAATCGGCAAAACGTGGCCAACATTCGAATACAACAGTTTGCGATTTCTTATCGAAGCGGACAAGTCCATAGCCATCCGCCCAATCTTCATTCGGATCGCGTTCGCCGCGACGGTTAGATTCGGGATCAGGATTCGCATAGGAGATCATGGTGATCTTGTTGCCTAGACCGTCCAGATAATCGCCCGTCCAAGGCAATGGGCTGTCTTCAATCGGATTGCCCCCCGCCAAGCCGCCTTCGGGCCACCACCAACGCGAATAGTAGTTGTTGACGATTGCGGGACTGACGAAACTGATCGGCCCGTCTCGATAATTTTCGATACCATGATGGGTCACGACCGACAAATGCTGGTCGCCCGCCAAATGGAAAGCCATGCCCTTGCGCATTTCCTTGAGCGCATTGCGTCGTCCCGTTTGCGGCCAGCCATTGCTGTCCAAGTCGGCCAACAGGCGATTTTCGAAGCTGCCGTGCAAGTGAACCGCGCCCGCGAAATTAGTTTGCGAAAGCACGCACTTCATATCCGCATCCGTCCAGTCTTCCGACCAATTGGCGAGGAAAGACAACTGACGATCGCCAAGCAGCTTCAGCCCCGGAACATCCACTGCCTCACGCTTATAGGTCGGCTCGTTGATGTGATCCGGGCGAGGCCCCATATCGGGAATCTCCCCATTGGGTCCTGTCTTGAATTTGCGATCCTCGATAATGGCGAAATCCACGCCACCTACATTGTAGCTCGTATAGTAAACTCCAATTCCCTGGGCAATCGGAGCCGGATCGAAAGCGTCTGGCAAGTGCCAGGTCTGACAACGTTCGACCATGCGGACGAAGTCAGCCGGATAATAATAGCCGCCATCGTTGCCCGCTCTGATCTCCGCGACAACGCCCCCTTCGCCCCAGAGATTGCCTTGGCCAATGTCGTGATCGTCAGGGATGGTAACGACTGGTCGGTCCTTGATGATCTCCTTGAACTGCGTTCCCCACAACAGCCAGCCTGCCGTGTGCTCGGTATGATCGTAGGTCTGGTCGCCCGCGAAAAAGAGCATATCCGGATCCTGCTTCTTCAAGTTCGCCACGATCGCATCGCGATTGCCGCGATCTCGATTCGAATTGCAGGAAAGCGACGCGATCACGATTTCGTTTTTGTCATGCGGATTCCGCCGTACTGTTCCCTCGAATACGGAGCTCTTTCCGTGCCTCACGCGATAGGGAACGCTTCGACTCTCATCCCAGCCTTCGAGGCGAAAGTGAGCCGACCAACCCAATTCGTAGACCGGCGCTGTCGCCACTTCCTGCCACTTTCCATCGATCTTCAACTCGAGACGCGCCAAACGCGCTTCATCCGGCTTGAGCGGAAACAGCTGGGCCGTCATTTTGAGCGTCGATCGATCCACGGTGTACACAGCGAATGCGACAACCTCGTCGCGAGGAACCTTAACCATCTCCAGCCAAGCGTTCCTGCCCTCGTGTTTCTTGTTCCACCATTCTCCGGTAGAAGCCGTTTCCAAGTTCGCCCAATCAGGGCCAAAGACCGACGCAGGGCAGACGGTGGTTATCAAGGCAGCAGCGATTGCCAATGACAGAGTATTCAATTTCATAAGTAGGGTCTGTTTGAGAGACGATCGCCCTGTAGACGACGGGTAGAATCGAGCCCCTTTTTCAAAGCAAGGCCTGAGGCTTGTCAAAAGAGTTCGCAGCTCGACCGCCCTCCTTTCGTATCGTAAGTCGATTCTTCTGGAACCGTTCCCGCGAATGCCGTTCGAATAGTCCCAACAACGCTGTGAATAATTCGGCCCTTAAGCTCCTCGCAATTCTCGCCTTCGGATTGGTGCCCATCCGAGCGGAACAATCCCTAAGCCACGAAGCGCTCTTCGCTCCGAACAAGGAATTTCCCTATTTCGAGGCCAATCCCTTTCCATCCAACGCGGCCAGAGATCGTTTCGACCTTTCCCTGGGGCGCTTTCTCGCCGAAGCCAGCCTGCTTTGCTATGTCAAAGAAACCGATTTCATTGAATCCGCCCTCCTCGAATCCGGCTTCGATGAAGTCCTATTTTTCGCCGAAAAGAACACTTTCGCCTTTCTAGCCATGGACTCCGAAAACTTGGTTCTGGTGTTTCGAGGCAGCGAAGCTTCCGATCCCGCCGATTTCTTCACCAATACGAAGACGATTCAAAAGCCTTTTCTGGATCTCGGGACCGCTCATTCGGGCTTCATCGAAGCGCTCGACTGGGTCAGCGACGACTTGCGCAGCGCCATCGAAGGGAGAGGTTCTCGGAACCTGTGGATAAGCGGCCACAGCCTGGGCGGGGCTTTGGCAACCCTGTTCGCGCTGAGGGAAAGCGAGAAAACAAGCGGCGTCTATACTTTTGGGGCGCCGCGCATTGGCGGCATTAAACTCGCCCAAAACGCCGATAGGGAAATCTCGCTGTATCGGATCGTCTACGACAACGACATCATTCCACGCGTTCCCTCTCCTCCTTTTTACCGCCATTTTGGGACGACTCACTTCATCAGTTCGGACCACGAATTGATCCAAGATCCGCCCTTTGCTGAAAAATGGGAAAGCCGCCGCAAAGGCCATGCCGAACTGATCGAGTCGCTCTTCAAAGACCACTGGCTGGAAGGCGACTTCAAAACCATTCCCAGCGACTATGTCGTCGATCATTCCCCACGCCGCTACGTCGAGGCGCTCGCTTCCGCCAAATCACCGAAGAACTGAACAACCGAGGCATTTCAATTTCCTGAGCTGCGTCGCGCCCCGCTTCGGCCCGAAAGACTAAGCTATCGACCATGATTAAAGCCTGGGCAACCGAACTCTTCAGCAATTTGAAGAGCGTATCCCGCTAATTTCCCTCTTCCACAAACTCCAGCAAATCGCTGGGCTGGCAATCTAACTCTCGGCACAGAGCTTCCAGCCTCCAGGACGCCCCTCCTCCTTCAGCCTTCAGCCCTAAGCCTTCAACCTTCAGCCTTACCCCAATATCCCTGTATCTTTCCCGTCCAAGCTAGTCGTATTCGTATCTCGCCAATACGCTTCCACGCCCTCTTGACCTTTGTTCTCGGCCCACTTCGTCAAGGTCGGCCGCTCGCCTTTCAGTTCCATGTAGGGAACAGCGTAGCCGCAGGACGTCTGGACCATTTCCAGGTCGAGTTCGAACACTTGGCGCGCCCCCAGCAAATCCGGGAAAAGACCGGTCAGTTCATCCCATCGGTCGTCACGAGGATGGATCGTGGTCGCTTTGCCGTAGAGTCTCAAAATGAGCGGCTTCGCGCCGAAAGAACAGAACATCACCGTCATGCGTCCATTTTCCCTTACATGGGCCGCCGACTCGTTGCCGCTGCCGGTCAAGTTGAGCCAGGCCACTTTCGTTTCGTCGACCACGCGAAAGCTATCCATCCCCTTCGGCGATACATTGACGAAGCCTTCGGAACCCGCCGTGCCCACGAAGAAGATGCATTGCTCGCCGATAAACTCGATGAGAGTTTCGTTCAATTTCTCGAATCGCTTAGCCATGACCTTCGTAGTTCAAATGAAGCGCTCGCCTTTGGGCGACGATTTTCTCGAAGTTTCAACGAACTAAGAAATCGCCTAATACTCGGTAGAAACGCTTCTCGCGGGCAGACGCTTCATTGAGACTGTCCTCTCGACAAGCGTCGCCCCTTTTCGCAAATTCGTGCCCATCATGGATGCTCTCCGCGCCTACTTTTCCGAGACCTGGCTGCTCATCGCCGAGATGGGACCCTACCTGCTGCTCGGATTCCTCGTGTCCGGACTGCTCCATCGATGGATTCGCGAGAGCTGGATTCAATCGAAGCTGGGCCAGCCCGGCTTTCGCTCGATCGCCCTGGCCTCGCTATTCGGAGTGCCCATGCCGCTTTGCTCGTGCGGCGTCATTCCCGTAACCGCGAGCCTAAGAGATAAAGGGGCGAGCAAAGGCGCCGCCGCCTCCTTCCTCACCTCTACTCCCCAAACCGGAATCGACAGCATTCTGGCCACCTACGGCATGCTGGGACCGGTCTTCGCCCTCTATCGGGTGATAGTCGCTTTCCTCTCCGGGTTCGCGGTTGGAACCGCTATCGAACGATTCGGCAAGCCAGACGCAAATTCCTCTTCGGTCGACGCTCGCGCGTCAAACGACACTCGCCCCACTTGGAGCGAAAGCCTTCGCTACGGCGTAATCACCTTGCCCGCCGACATCGCTTCTTCGCTGACCATCGGCTTCTTGCTCGCCGGATTGATCAGCGCCTTGGCTCCCGACAATCTACTGGCGAATCTGCCGGGAGGCGTCTACTCGAGCATCGCCTTGACCACCCTCATCGCCGTTCCCTTCTACATCTGCTCGACGGGTTCCATTCCCCTCGCTCTGGCTTTGATTGCCAGCGGTCTGCCCGTTTCCGCCGCCCTCGTTTTGCTCATCGCCGGCCCCGCCACCAACATCGCGACCATCGCCACCATGCGCAAAACACTCGGCAATTGGGAAACCACGCTCTACGTGGCGAGCCTCGTGATCGCCTCCTGGATAGCCGCGCTCGCCTATCACCTATTTTTGGATACAGGTGATTTCAGTGGACACCATTTGCACGAAATGGAACCCGGTCTCTGGAAACACCTTTCCGGCATCGCCTTGCTCGCGTTGCTAGCCAATGCCTACCTAACTCAAAGAAAAAGCAGCGAAGCGATAAGCTCACCCATGACGTCTCCAGCCAATTCCAATCTCGACACAGCGACTCTGCAAATCGATGGCATGTCCTGCAGCCATTGCCAAGCAAGCGTCCTCGAAGGCTTGCAGAGCTTACCCTTCGCTGAATCCGTCAAAGTCGATCTGAATTCCGGTCAAGCCGAAGTCCAAGGAAACAAGATCGACCGAGATCAGATTGCTGCCAAGCTCGATAGTTTGGGCTTCGAGTTGAAAGCGTTTTCCGTACAGGGTCGATAAATCGAAATGAAGGCGTTTTCGCTTAACCACGGAAGAACGGAGAACACTCTGGGTAGCGGCCGATCTCCGAGCGGCCAAGTCGGTATTATGACGGCTCGGAGATCCGCCGCTACCTTGAAAACTCTTGCAAGATTCACTCGCAGTCTCCCTTCCTCCCTGCCAAAAATCGCGCTCGCATT
>Ga0066825_10000168_pt1 | contig 22302 bp, 20 predicted proteins | sample ETNtaG_6_FD_65608 | JGI IMG/M metagenome (GOLD analysis project Ga0066825, IMG submission 65608) | Marine microbial and viral communities from oxygen minimum zone, Eastern Pacific Ocean - ETNP201306SV45 | ecosystem: Environmental > Aquatic > Marine > Oceanic | place: Pacific Ocean: Eastern...
AGGAAAAACAGTCATCATATTTATTTGAACGCTTTTGGATAGTTGATGGAAAAATTACGACCATTGTCCAGTATAAAAGGGAATCTGCTAAAAATTACGATGAAATAGAGCTTTAAATTTTCACAACAGGGTGCTTAAACATGTAAAAAATTAATGCTTCCCAAGCGAGGAAAAAATATAGTTGTATAAAAGTTTTTTAACCTAAATTAATTTATCCGTTCAGGGCTTCGGCACCACCTACAATCTCTAGGATTTCGTTGGTAATCGCCGCCTGACGTGCTTTGTTGTATGTAAGCTTCAATTGGTCGCGAAGCTCGGTTGCATTATCTGTAGCTTTGTGCATGGCGGTCATACGCGCTCCGTGCTCACTAGCAAAGGAATCACGAAGTGCCTTAAACAATTGCATTTTAAGCGCTTTTGGGAGCAAGGTATTGAAAATGGCATCTTTGCCAGGCTCGTAGATATAATCTGTTTCTGTTTGGCCTTCATTAGCTTCAGCAACGAGGGGTAAAAAGGGCTCTACAGTCACCAGTTGTGTAGCTGCATTTTTGAAGCTGTTGTATACCAAGTGTACTTCGTCATAAGCTTCATTTACAAAACCATCCATGAGTTTTTGCGCCAGTTTAACGGCATTGGCATATGTCAAATCATCGTATATGGCAGTTTCATGGCCTTCTATCTCCAAATCTTTGCTTAATATGTCATGGCCTTTTTTACCAATGGTAAATACAGCAGTAGCTGTTTCGGATGTTGTAGCACGAGCCTTGAGTTCTTTGACGATGTTTGCGTTAAATCCACCACAAAGCCCACGGTTTGATGTGATTGCGACATAAAGCACGCGTTTAACAGGGCGTTCAGTTGTATATGGACTTTCGTTGTCTTGCGCACCACTTAAGTTCTGTAGCAATTCGGTAAGCTTTGCGGCATAAGGACGCATAGCCGTAATGGCGTCTTGCGCTTTTTTAAGCTTGGCCGCCGACACCATTTTCATGGCACTGGTAATCTGCATTGTAGACGATACAGAGCTTATCCGGTTGCGTATTTCCTTAAGATTTGCCATTTGTTATGCGTATTGAGCGGATAAATCAGCAGCTACTTTAGTTAACGTTTCTGTAACCTCATCAGTGAGCTTTCCTGCTTTAAGCGTATCAAGTACACCTTGGTGTTTGGCTTTTAGCAACTCCAAATAGCTTTGTTCAAACTCTTTTACCTTGTTGACGGGAACTTGGCGTAATAGGTTTTTTGATCCAGCAAAAATAATTGCAATCTGATCCTCAACCGTAAACGGGTCATTTTGGGCTTGTTTTAGGATTTCCACATTGCGTTTTCCTTTTTCAATTACGTTCATGGTTGCTGCATCTAGGTCAGAACCAAACTTGGCAAAGGCTTCCAACTCACGGAACTGAGCTTGGTCAAGCTTTAATGTACCAGCTACTTTTTTCATGGACTTAATCTGTGCTGAACCACCCACACGTGATACAGAAATACCAACGTTAATAGCTGGACGTACACCAGAGTTAAATAGGTCAGACTCCAAAAATATTTGACCGTCAGTAATTGAAATTACATTAGTTGGGATGTAAGCAGATACATCACCTGCTTGTGTCTCAATGATAGGTAATGCTGTGAGTGAACCGCCCCCCTTAACTTTAGACTTAAGCCCATCAGGCAAGTCGTTCATTTTCTTGGCGATGCTATCGTCAGCAATTACTTTAGCCGCACGCTCTAACAAACGCGAGTGTAGGTAAAAAACATCTCCTGGATACGCTTCACGACCAGGTGGACGACGAAGCAAAAGAGAAACTTCTCGATAAGCAACAGCCTGCTTTGACAAATCATCATAGATAATCAGCGCAGGACGACCTGTATCACGGAAATATTCTCCAATAGCCGCACCAGCAAATGGAGCGTAAACCTGCATTGGAGCAGGGTCCGATGCGTTTGCTGCTACAATAGTTGTATAAGCCATAGCACCCTTTTCTTGTAGTGTATTGGCAATTCCAGCAACTGTAGATGCCTTTTGACCAATAGCTACATAGATACAGTACACAGGCTCACCTGCGTCGTAAAATTCTTTTTGATTTAAGATGGTGTCAATACAAACTGTGGTTTTACCCGTTTGGCGATCACCAATAACCAATTCACGTTGTCCACGTCCTACTGGAATCATGGCATCAATTGATTTAATTCCAGTTTGAAGTGGCTCGTTTACCGGCTGGCGATAAATTACTCCTGGCGCCTTGCGCTCCAATGGCATTTCAATGGTTTCTCCTTCAATAGGACCTTTACCATCAATTGGCATACCAAGTGTGTTAACGACACGACCTACAACACCCTCACCTACATTAATGGAAGCAATGCGTTGTGTGCGCTTAACTGTATCTCCTTCTCTAATTCCTTTAGACGGACCCAAGAGTACTACTCCCACATTATCTTCCTCAAGGTTAAGTACAATTCCTTCTAAACCAGAGTTGAAAGTCACCAATTCGCCATATTGCGCATTCGATAAACCATATACACGGGCAATACCATCACCCACTTGGAGTACTGACCCTACTTCGTCAAGAGAGACACTGCTGTCAAATCCTGTTAATTGCTGTTTTAATATCGCGGATACTTCCGCGGCTTTTACTTCTGCCATGATATTGCGTTTGAACGTAACGTTTGTTTTAATGAGTTGAGTTGATAAGCGACACTCGCATTGAGCGCTACATCATCAAGTCTTAATATAAACCCACCAATAATGGTAGGGTCTACTTTATTGACCAGGGTCACTTTCTTATCTGTGAGTGTGGCCACTTTAATCAAAATTTCTTTTTCTAATTCGGGAGTGATGGGCACTGCTGTTGTGGCAATTGCTTCAACCAACCCCAAATGGTCTTGGTATAGCTCTTTAACCTTAAACGCAATACCATCAAGGTTGTGCGTACGGTTGTTTTCAGCAACAAGGCGTAATAGGTTTTTACCGGCATCGCTACACTGTGCAAAAACAGCTTGAAGCATATTGTGCTTCAAATCACTGTTGATTATAGGGCTTTGCAAAACAGCTTCTAAGTCACGGTTATTCTGTACGGTATAATATACCGTTTCCATGTCTTTGGCAAGTGCATCCAATTGACCATCTTCGATGGCCTTTTGCACGGCTGCTTTGGCATAACGTAATGCTGCTCTAGTTCCTATCATGCTTTGAGATCAACATCTTTAAGTAACTTCTGTACCAGTTCGGTTTGCTTTTTGTCTGAAGAAAGCTGCTCTTTGGTAATTGTTTCTGCTATTTGAAGTGATAGGTCGGCTACTTCATTTTTCAGAGAAGTAATGGCCACTTGCTTTTCACTTTCAATCGCTTCTTTGGCTTGTGCAATAAGCAGTTCTGCTTGAACTTTCGCTTCGCCCTTTGCATCGTCAATCATTTTTTGACGTAGCTCGCGCGCCTCTTTTAGTAAGCCATCTCTTTCAGCACGTGCTTCCTTGAGAATTCGCTCATTGTCAGATTGAAGGTTTTGCATTTCTGCACGTGCCTCTTCTGCCGATTTCATAGCCGAGCGAATGCCTTCTTCCCTTTCGTTTATGGTGTTTAGTATGGGTTTCCAAGCAAATTTGCGGAGCAATAAAAGAAGTGCAACCACAATTGCTGTTTGCCATATAAACAAGCCAAACGAAAATTCGCCTAATAATTTTTCCATAGGGTTATATTTAAGTAAGATAAGCAGCAGCCTAGCCGCTGCTTATCTAAAACTTGTGTTCTTACTATACAGCAAATAGCGCTGCAAAACCAATCCCTTCAATAAGAGCGGCTGCAATCAACATAGCTGTTTGAATTTTCCCGTATGCTTCAGGTTGACGAGCAATAGCTTCCATAGCTGAACCACCGATTCTACCGATTCCCATACCTACGCCGATTACGACGAGACCTGCACCTACGATTACTGGAATTTCCATGTGTATATATTTAATTGTTAATGTTTGTGTTTAATGCGCTTCATCATGATGTTCTTCCACGGCAAACCCAAAATAGAGCGCCGATAGCATGGTGAATATATAGGCCTGCAATGCGGCCACTAATAATTCGATTAAGGAGATAGCAAAAGCCAATAAAAAAGACAAACTGCTACCTAACCAATTGTTAAAAATAAACATAAGCCCAATGAGGCTCATTAATACGATATGTCCCGCTTGCATGTTGGCATATAAACGAATCAACAAAGAAAAAGGTTTGATAATCACACCCAATAGCTCAATTGGCATCAGGAGTATTTTCATGGGAATAGGTACGCCTGGCATCCAAAAGATGTGTGCCCAATAGTTCTTATTGGCGGTCAAATTGGTCAACAAAAATGTAAGCAGCGCCAATCCAAATGTGACGGCAATATTTCCAGTAACGTTAATACCTAGTGGCGTAAGCCCCAAAAGGTTCAAAAACCAGATAAAGAAAAATACAGTTAGCAAAAAACTCATGTAACGGCCGTGGTGTTTTTCTCCAATGTTTGGGATGGCGATATCGTCGCGGACATATAAAATTATTGGCTCAAAGAAGCGACCTATACCAGCAGCAACGCCGCCGTTTTTAGCATAAGATTGTGCTAGAGAGCGGAACAATAAAAACATTAATAATGCTGTAAACAGCATGGTCATAACGCTTTTGGTCATGGAAAGGTCAAGTGGCTTTTCATTTGTAGCATGGTGCTCGTCATCATAGTTGATGGTGCCCTCCTCATTTGTTTTATAAATTTTTCCGTGATAGAGTTTATAGTGATTACTACCTTTTGACACAACCGCCTTGCCATGCTTGAATTTAGCGGATGAAAATATCACAAGCCCGTTGTCCCAAAGAATTACGGGCAGACCGATATAACCAATGTATTTTTTTTTGTCACCTTCCTTGTAAGAACCCAAATAGAAATCGTGAGAGTCTTTTAGGTGATGTTGGATGTATGCTTTGATTTCCTCTTTTAGCGAACCCTTTTTTTCAGGCTCCTTATCATTAGAAATGGCAAACGCATGGCATGCTAAAACAAGCGTAAAAAATACAAGAAGTGCTCTTTTCAATGGTTTTGCTTTTATCTTGACATTTCGTCGAAATTTAAACGCAGCAAATGTACACTTTTAGCTACAAGAAAAAAAGATAATAAGTCGAAAAAATTAAGCTGTGTTTTTTATTTTAATCCTGCCGAAAATCAAAAAATAAAACCTAAAAAACCAAAGCTTAAGCCTATTCGTAACGATTTAAGAATTTTACTAGCCCGTATATGTTAACCGCTAAGACCAACATGAGCAGAAGCAAGGTTACAGTTTTACCTGTTTCCCATCGCATATCAAGAGTTTTTCCAGCAATTGACGCAAGATACAGACTAACGCCCATTTGAATGGTTAGTCCAGAAAGGACTGCCCAAGTCTTAGGCCGTTTTTTCGGCTTTTTGGGATTTTTCATCAACCATTGACTTTACTGATGGAGCTTTCATACTACATTGTGCGTTTAGTGTGGCACCAGATTCAACAGCTAGCTTACCAACAGTAACTTGTCCTTCCACAATACCATCAGATTTTATGGTTAGCAGTCCGTCCACAGAAAGGTTTCCATTGAAATTGCCAATAATATCGGCATAGCCACAATGTACTTCGCCATTAACAGTCCCTTCTTTGCCAATTACTACACGGCCTGAGGTATTTATTTTACCCTCTAAAGCCCCATCTATGCGAAAGTCAGACTTTGATTCAATTTCACCAATAATTTTAGTATTGGGTTCTACAAAATTGATTTTTACATTATTCTTCGAATCCATATTTTTTTGTTTTTTTTCTGAAAACATGTCATTTAATTTTCCAATTGTTCTAGCCGTTTACTTACAAACGCATTACGATATTGGGAAGCCGAAATTACAATATTTTTGGATGCCAACAAACGCGGATTGTTTTTGCGCAAAATCCCAACAGTTTGTTTTGCGCTATTTATTGATAGGAAACCGTGAATTACCAATGTCTCAACATCTCGATCAAAAACATCAATTGATACACGCAATAAGTCTTCAATACCTTCTTCAGCTAACCAAGCCTCTAGCCACACCTTGTCTGCTTCTGATTGCTCACGATCTTTAAAGGACCTTATGATAATAAACTTAGCCTTTTCGTTTGTTCCCAATGCTATATCGTTATAAACATCAAAGCCATCAATTTGCGCTTGTGCTTTTTGAGCACCATTGGTTTTTGGATAGGTTTGCACAATAGAGGTCAAAGCATCCTTGTAGGCTTTTAGCCCATCGAGCCTGCCTATGGCCGTAGCGCGTAGCAATGCCCACTCCGCTTGTAATTCTTTATCTGTAAGTTGAGGAATAAAATGTTCACTTTGTGCAATGACAGCTTTAAACTCTTGTGCTCTAAATTGGGCCTTAGCAGCATTTATTTCAGCCTGATTGGCCAATAATGTTTCTGCCAAAATATCGGGTCTCTGAATTATTTTGGCATAATCACTCTCCGGATAAGAGGCTAATATTTTAGAACGCCATTTGCGTTGTTGCGCAGGATTGTCATTATATAATTTATACATATGGTATAATGTAGGCGGAATATAACGCACATCCGGATTGGCAGCCAAGAGAGAATTGAATCTGTCAATGGCAAAGCTTTTGATTAAAAATTGTTCTTTATAAGCCAAGCCCGCTTGAAAATAGGCTTCGTTTTGAAGTTGCTGTAGGCTATCGCGCGCCTCAGGGGGTGGGATTTGTGACAAATAGGTCTCTGGATTTAATTTGGGGTCAATGACTTCAGCTATACTTTTAACTTCTGACGTTTCTTCTTCAGTAGTGATGCTTTTTGTAGGGTCATACTTCCAATTATCAGCCAATGCTATATTTGCCCATTTTTGTTGAAAGTCAATCTTTCCCTTGGATACTTGACGGCTATTGTAAAAGTAGAAATCACCGAGCTTAGTTGCTAAAATATTGTTTCCTCCACTGGCTTGAGCTTCAGCCTTTTCTTTTTCTGCAGTTATTTTTTCGATATATGCATTCACAACAGCTTTTTGTGCTTCTTCCGGCATATCAATAAGACGCAGCAGACTATCGGTTTCTGTAATTGTTTTTTCGTAATTGATGATATCATCAAGTTTTTTACGTTTTCGAGCTACTCTCCTATAACGCTTAGTCTCAGATGTAAGGTTTTGAAGAGTGCTGTCTAAATAAGCACCAGCTTTAACAAAAGCCACTTGGTCTAGGCGGTTGAGGGCCAATTGCTCATAAATTAATGATTTGAGATACTTATCATTGGTATTGGTTTGCAGTGATGCTTTTAGTTCAGTTTCTGCGTTAATGGTGTCTTTGCCTTTGAGCAAGTAAGTTCCATAGAAATAGTGAATTTTATCTCTAAACCTTCTGTCTTCATCGCTCCGTAACAGCCGTTTATAAGCCTTTAGAGTTTCTTCATCTTTGGGCTTGTTGTTTTTAAGTTGTGCTAGGCGTGCGTGAATCCATAATTTACGAGGAAGCCGACGGTTCAGGTCCAATACATGTTGGTAAGAAACAATAGCTGAATCTGCATAGTTGAGATCTTCATAAATCTGTCCCAACAGGTAGGCATACCTACCTCTTTTGGACGCTGATTTTTCTGTGGCGAAAGCTTTTGTCAGGAACTCAGTAGCCAAACTATCTTTTCCTTCTCTAAGCAATGCATCTGCGAGCGCAGCCTGACTGATTGCATATTGATTGTTGTTGAGTAAGCCCGACTGGGCAATATTTTTTAGTTCTCGTGCCGCTCTTTCGTGTTGTCCTAGGGCCAAATAACTTTTTGCACGCCAGAGTTCAGCTACAATAGCCAAATCATCACCTGACATATTTTTAATCAAATAAGTGAAAGCTTCAATGGCTTGAAGATATTTACCACTGTAATATCTACCCTTACCCAACAATAAATATGCTCTTGCAATTTGATTGTTGCGTTGTTCTCCTTTGATGAGCATGGAGTGTTTCTGTACCGTAAGCACCGCTTTGTCCTGTACGCGATCAAAAAATTCGTTTGGGGCCACATCTTCTGCTGCATATGCTTCTGGCAAGACATATGGGTCAACAGGCAAGCGCAACCAATAATTATCGTTGTGATTTAGTGTGATGTCCAGAAGCCCGTATCTAAGCGCTTCTTCTGCATTAAAAAGGGGGTTGAACTTAGCGGTAGTTTTGTGGTAGAAGCGGTTCACAGCAGCATCTTTTTTGGTAGAACACCCAATGGCGACCAAAATAATTACGCAAAAAAGAATGGCGTTTCTCATGTTGTAAACCTATGATAAAAACTTAAAATATCAGACTTTAGTATACACAAACTACAACTGCGTACAAACAAACTATAGCTGCTCTTGGAAAAAAGCTTCAAGTTCTTTAAGTGTTTTGGAAGATGTTTTTTCATCACGAACTATTTTTCCTTTGTTAAGGACCACTATTCTGTCACAAACATCTGTTACATGCTGCAGGTCATGACTGGAAATTAGAAATGTTTTTCCAGTTGCGCTGGCTTCCTCTTTTAACAGTTTCTTTAGTCTAATTTGTGTTGTGGGGTCTAGGTTAGCAAAAGGCTCATCCAAAATGACCAAGGGGGTATTGGACAACAGTGTTCCAACAATACCCACCTTTTTCTGATTTCCTTTAGACAGATCACGTATATACTTTTTTTGTCCTAATATTTCGCCGTGGAAAAAGTCTTCGTAAGGTTCCAAAGCAGCTTTAATTGCGTCCTTTTTCATGTTTCGTAACCCGCCCACAAAATAAAAATACTCTTCGGGGGTTAGGTAGCCAATAAGGAATTGTTCATCTACAAAAGCAGCAGTATGCGTTTTCCAGCTTTCATCTTTTGAAACCACTACCTCATTATTTTTTACTTCACCAGTTGTGGGTTCAATCAGATCTAGGATAAGACTAAAGAGTGTTGTCTTTCCAGCACCATTATTCCCTACCAACCCAAAGGTTTGTCCACTTGGGATTTTTAAAACATCTATATCGAGCACTGTTTGTTCAGCGTATTTTTTTGAAAGGAAGTTGATATCAATCATGTGTTTTTTTGTTTATAAGCGGCAAGTGTTTCGTATTTTTCTTCTTGGTATACTTTTTCAATCCAACCAAAAACAAGATTTCTAAATGCAAACCCTAGTAGACCAACGACAGCGATTAGTATAAAGCCCATAAGCTTGCTATGCACCAAAACCCCGATGTAAAAAATAAACATGGGCAAAAATATTTTTGGTATACCAAGCAGGATTGTTTTTACATTAAAAGATTTTTTATCACCAAAGGCACGCTGCATTGAATTAAGGTCAATGGGTGTTCTTGTGTAGGCTCCCGAAAGCAGGACCATATGAGCATTTACGCCAATGTTATAGATGCCTCCAGCTATGATGGCAAAGTAGCTTTCCCAACTAAAAAAGATGTAGAAGCTTGCTAGAGGAATGCTAACTAAAGTACCAACAACAACTAACCACCACTTGGATTTTAAGTATTCCTTATAAGGTACATTTTGTGTCATCATTAGTGCGTAATATCCGCTATCCCAACTCGGAACAAACTGACCAAAACTGAATAGAAAACCTCCACTGACAAAAACACCTACGAAAACCTTGATTACGGGCGTATCGTAAATATCCATCATAAAAATAAGCCCATAAAACAAGAAGGCAAAGCCCATCCAAACGGCCATACGAGCACGTTTATTTCTTACAATGAGTCGAATGTCATTTTTTAGAAAAAAGGAAGTGCGCCCGAAACCATCCAACCATTTGAGCTCGGTTGCGCGCTGTACTTCATTCTTAGGACGCATTTCATCGCTGTCCATGTACAATTTCTTTAGAAAGTGATTAAAACTCCAACGGTACGAAAACAACATAAGCACTATAGGAACCAAAGCCCAAAGTGGCTGGTTGTAAGGCGCCATAAATACAGGCTCTGAAAAAGCGGTGATGTCAAAAATTTCGTAATACTGTAGCCCAAACAGTGCTATCAAAATGAAGGCTGTTATTAATAATAATTTGTCTTGACTATTGAGTAACACATTCAAAAAATTGGTTGCCAAAATGATACTGCCAATACTTACCCACCAGCTAATAACCCCCCAGAGGCTGTATTCTTCATTGATGAGAATAAAGCCAAACGGGATAAAAAAGAACAGGTTAACAATATTAAAAAAACTGATAATGCTCTTGGTTAGTCCAAAATGCACAATACTCTTTTTGGAAAAGGGCATTGCCAATAAGGGCTTAACATGCACCATAGGCATTTTTTGAATAAAATAGCGGATTACTACCCACAGCACAAAAGCATAAATCAAAAACCCACTTACAGTTGGTAAGGGATCCAAGTCAAAATCATTTTGAATACTGTAAAATGCAATTACAGCCAAACTCGCAAAAAGAAATCCAAAATATGCCCAGACGACAACAATCAATATTTTTTGCGCAAGCTTAGACGCAACACCAGCCGCTCTAAAAAAAGACTTCCATTGCAGATAAATAAATTTTTTAAACATAAAAAGGTGCGTTCAGACAAATATAGATTTTTTGATCCTTATTTTTTACCCAATATTTCTCGCGCCAGTTCTATTACTGTTTTTGGATCTATGGTTCGCATGGCATCTTCATAACCACGACGGATTTTATTGCCGTAGACAGAAGTAGGCAAGAAGGGATATTGCAAACGGTCTGCCGATAGGCTGTTGGTCTCTGCCTGCCCAAAAGGGGCAAACCCCAAAAAAGGATGTGTAGCCCCCCAAAGGCTAATGACTGGCACTCCGTAATTAGCAGCCAAGTGTCCATTAGCAGAATCCATGGAAATCATCAAATGGAGTTGGGCAATTAGCCGTAGTTCAGCATCAAAAGCATATACGCTGGTTGCGTTTACTACATTCTGATAGGCCTTTGCCCATACGTCTAGTTGTTCACGCTCTACACGTCCAAAACCAAATAAAATAATTTGATATTCTTGTTGTAAAAATGCAACTACCTTTTGCATTAGGTCTAGCGGATATTGCTTGCCTTTGTGGGCAGCGAAAGGTGCTATACCAATCCACTTTTTGCTTTGGTCTAGCTTTAACGCTTCCGTATTTGGGCAAATTGGTTTTGGCGGGAATTCGTGTGTATCTAGTGATATTGGAAAGCCCAATTGCTCAAATACTTGGGCATAACGGTGGATTTGTGGAACCAATGGAACCAAGGTTTTTTGACGTGGTTTTGTAAGCTTTTTTTTTGCTTTTCTGCCTTTGTTAAGCACTGCTTTTCGTATCCAAAAACGAGGCCCGAACAAGCTAAGAAGTATTTTAGTACGCAATACATTATGCAAATCAGCAATGGCGTTGGGTTGCGCTGCAAGTAATATTTTAAAGAGTCGGTAAAGTCCATCAATTCCTTTCTTGGCACCATTAAAATCAGGGCAGAAAACAGTAGTATTAGGTAGCTCTTCGAAAAGAGGGGCAAAGCGATTACGCGTCACTATTGTTATTCGTAATTTTGGATATGTTTGGATCAAGCACCTCAATACAGGTAAACACATTGCTACATCGCCCAAAGCCGAGAAACGAAGTACCACAATGTGTTTGGTTGCCATTAAGATTTGTTCTGGTACAGGACGGGGTTTAAAGATTCGTCATTGTACATTTTCATTTGCTTGTACACTTTCATGTACTTTTTGCCAGCTTTCATGTCAGTAAGTAGCTGGTCAATGGCAGTTGATAAATCTGTTTTTTGCTCCATTAAAACAGCAAGCTTTTTGGCACAAGTAGCACGGTGTTTTTCCGACGCGGAGGGACGGTGGGCTTCCTCTTTCATATGGTAAATTTTTAATGCCAAAATAGACAATCGGTCTATAGCCCAAGCCGGACTTTCGGTATTAATGGTAGCATCATCTAGATTTTCAACAGAACTAAATTCTTTTAAAAAATAGCTGTCAATATATTCCACCATGTCAGTACGCTCTTGGTTTGAAGCATCAATTTTACGTTTCAGTTCTAAGGCCGATACGGGATCTATACTAGGCTCGCGAATTAGGTCTTCATAGTGCCATTGTGTCGTATCGATCCAATTTTTGCGATATAGTAAATGATCAAGGCTTTTGGGTTCATAGGGATTTTCAAAAGGCTGATCTACACTGTCTAAAATGTGATATTGTGAAATACTTTCTTCAAAAATTTTAAACGCGTGAGCGGTATTCATGGTAGAAATTTTCTTCAAAGATAGCGCAAAATCTAAAAGCTATCTTGTATTTGCTTTGTGCCAACATTAGGTGTATTTTTGCATGGTAAAATTAATTTTATGAAATCCGTTTTTGAAGCCATTGCGTTCCTGTTCGAAGAAATTCTTTTTATCCCACTTAACATGCTTCGTGATTTGGGCGCCAGCAATTGGTTTGCTGCTAATGCCTTTAACTGGCTCTTTTTGATGATTGGTTTTGCAGGCTTGTTCTACTGGTTACGTCAGTTAAAGAAATTTAATGACAACAACGAAGAGGACTTTGATTCTACTTCCCACTCGTTTCTATAAATCGAAACCTAAATCTTTTCGGAAATACATTCCCTCGAATGATATGTTTGACAGCTTGCTGTATGCATCCGTGAGTGCTTCTTGCACATCAGTACCGAAGCCTGTTGATGCCAAGACCCGTCCACCATTGGTTACTATTTGACCATCAACTTCATTAGTTCCCGCTTGAAAAATAAGTCCATCGCCAGTTAAACCAGAAATGACCTTTCCTTTTTCGTAGGCTTCTGGGTAGCCACCAGACACACCTACTACGGTTGCCGCAGCTTGTTTACTGATTTGGAGTTCGATTTCATCTAGACGTTTTTCACCAGTAGCTAAAAGTAGCTCTGCTAAATCGTTTTGGATACGGGGCAATACCACTTGGGTTTCGGGATCTCCCATACGTACATTGTATTCAATCACAAAGGGATCGTCACCAACACGAATAAGACCAATAAACACAAAACCAACAAAATCAAGCTTATCTTTTTTAAGCCCCTCCATGGTGGGAGTTATGATACGATCGTGAATTTTTTGTTTGAAAACAGGGTCATTAAATGGAACCGGAGAAACAGCCCCCATACCCCCAGTGTTGAGTCCAGTATCGCCTTCACCTATGCGTTTGTAATCTTTGGCAAAGGGAAAGGTTACATGGCTTTCACCATCGGTAAGCACAAAACAAGAAAGCTCAATGCCGTCCAAAAACCCCTCAATAACAACTTGCTCGCTTGCAGCACCAAACTTCTCATTGGCCAGCATATCTGTAAGTGCCGCTTTAGCTTCATTGAGTTCATGGATGATGAGTACCCCTTTACCAGCTGCAAGACCGTCGGCCTTAAGTACGTAGGGCGCAGGGATGGTTTCCAAATAGGCCAATCCATCATTTAGTGATTGTTTGTCAAATTGTTTATAGGGCGCAGTGGGGATGTTGTGCCGCTGCATAAAGGCCTTGGCATAGGCCTTACTACCTTCAAGCTGTGCGGCCTCCTCTTTTGGACCTATCACGGGAATATGACTTAAGGTTGGATGGTTAGCAATATGATCGTGAATACCTGCGACAAGGGGCGCTTCGGGTCCTACTAAAATAAGATCAATGGCATGGCTGCTAACAGCTTTTGCTACAGCCTCAAGTTCTGTAGGAACGATTTCAATATTGGTGCCTAGTTGAGCAGTGCCCGCATTTCCAGGGGCAATAAACAAATTGGGTTTTAGTGCGCTTTGGGAAAGCTTCCAACAAAAGGTGTGCTCTCTACCGCCGTTGCCAAGGATAAGAATGTTCATCTAAAGGTTTTGGCAAAAATAGAAAAACGAAGGGGATTAATAGTTGTATTTACAGCTTGAACTATTTACCCTGCTCAGGTTCTTTAAATCACATACAAATACACCATAAAGAAATGGCAGCTCGCACCACCCAAAACAAACAGGTGCCAAATAAAATGGTTGTATGGTATTCGTTCTATGGAGTAGAATAGCACCCCAACCGTGTAAGCTACACCTCCGCCAAATAACAAAGTTAAGGCTTTGGCATCTAGTGCTTTATTGAGTTCATCATAGGGGATAATGGCCAACCAGCCCATAGCTAGGTACAAGAAAGTTGAAAACCGCTCAAATTTGCCTGTGAAAAAAAGCTTTAAGACCAGCCCAAAAATTGCAATGCCCCACACCACCCAAAATAGAATCCAGCCCAAACCATTGGGAATCGATATTAACAGCAACGGCGTATATGTACCTGCAATTAGGAGGTAAATACTGATGTGATCGGCAACCCTAAAGAAGTGTTTGTGCTTGCTTGTTGACATTGCGTGATAGCAAGTTGATGCCAGAAACAATAAGATAATGGATATACCATAGACAATAACGCTAAAAAGACCAAAGGGATTAGATTGATCTACGCCCAAAAGCATTAAGACCAAACCAGCTATGCCTAAACCAACACCTATGCCGTGTGACCACGCATTGAGCTTTTCTTCAATCAACATAAATAAATATATTTATTTTTTGTAGTTAATTTCCACCATGACCTCATTGCGACGGTTGTAGAATTTATAAGGGCTATCATATCCCAAAAATTCAATCTCTCCTTTGGGTTCAATGCTGTTATTTTCAAGTATCTTCATTAGGCGCTTTGTGTATTTTACTTCTTTGCTTGCACTAGTATATCCACTATAACGTATGGCAGCGACATAGCGCGGTTCTGTAATGCGAAGTCTAACATTCTCACCCGTGGGTTCGGGAGCTCCTTTTTGATGTACATCAAGTGGCATCACAAAAGCCATTTCTGATTTGTCTTCATTCATGTATACTGGTGCTGTCATGGCAATTTTTTCTTCAGCTTGATTACTGCCTGAGATGTAGCGAAATAGCTTTCCGAAGTTGCCGCCACCACTTGTTTGGACCAAAGTTGCACTTGGATAAAATCGAATTTCAACACTGTCGATTTTCTTAACGACTTCGTAGGGTTGTATTTCGGTGTTTTGTGCCAAAGCTATTGAATGAACACTCAATATAGCTGAAAATAGTATCACAAATATCTTTTTCATACGTTCTATTTTATTTTTCTAATGTCGCGCTGCACGTCTTTGCTTACTATTTTTAGATACTTTTTACGCTTTGCATCAGAAACAAAAGGTACTGACCAAAACTGTTTGGTTTTGGTAAAGAGTGCAAGTTTCCACCCAAATACAAACGAATATACCCCCATAACTAGACGCAATTTTACGGAGTTGAGGTATAAGGTTTTTACAGGGAGTGCAGGTGCCCCATGTGTTACATAAGTACGCACTTTTTTGTCACTTAAAAACGACTTTGGATAGGCATATAGTTTGGTCAAATTGACAAACTGATAGGCAAAGCCAGGTGTTAGCACCTCGTCAAAAAATATTTCCATCCGAGGTGTAAGCCTGAACCACCACACAGGCGAAACAAAATAAATACGATCAGACCATGTAACCAATTCTTTATACTTTCCAATTACCGCATCTCTTGGACGGGTAAAACTGTCTCGATATAGGTCGATAATTTCGATATCCTCGTCAGCTTTTTCTAAACTGTCGACGATGGTTTTAAAGATTCCATTATAACAGAAAGATGATTGGTCTGGGTGACCAATGATAACCAGATTTTTCATAAGCAATTTTCACAAAGGTACCAATTTTGTGATAGCTCAGTTATTGAAACTAACCAGTTTAAAATTGCGAATGATTTTAGTACATTTACATTGCTATGAAATTAAACTTGTCCGCTGCTGGGATTACATTTACGCGACACATACCCAAGCACCAAACACCATTCGAGCGTCTTTTTGAAATTTTCAAGGAGCTCATTACGCATACTTCTGGCGATTTTGACGAAGCCATTGATTGGTTGCGCGAACTGGATAAAGAGTACGGGCTAACCAATTCAGAATATACAATAGACGATTTTATCGAAGACCTTTTAAAACGCGCCTACATTCAGCCAAAGGGAGATGGAACGGGTGATGGCGATGGCATGTCACTTACTGCCAAAACAGAAAAGCTCTTGCGTAAACACGCCCTAAAGCAAATTTTTGGTAAACTTAAAAAAGCAGGAAGCGGCAGCCACAAAACCAAAAATACAGGACAGGGTGCAGACGATACGGGCGAATTTAAAGCCTACCAATTTGGAGATCCTCTTGAAAAAATATCCATGACCGAAAGCCTGCGTAATGCGCAAATACGCACTGCAGGAGACGACTTTACTTTGCATCACGATGACCTAGTGGTAGAAGAAAGCTTTTATAACACACAAATGAGTACTGTTTTGATGATTGATATCAGCCACAGCATGATTTTGTATGGTGAAGACCGTATTACTCCAGCCAAAAAAGTAGCCATGGCACTGGCTGAGTTTATCACCACACGATACCCCAAAGACACCTTAGATATTTTGGTGTTTGGAAACGATGCCTGGCCCATTGCCTTAAAAGACATTCCCTACTTGCAAGTTGGGCCATATCATACCAACACAGTTGCGGGTCTTACTTTGGCTATGGATTTATTGCGGCGAAGAAAAAACAGCAACAAGCAAATTTTTATGATTACTGACGGTAAACCAAGCTGCCTCAAGAATTCAGATGGGAGTTACTATAAAAATAGCATGGGACTAGACGATTATATAGTGGATAAGTGCTACAATATGGCACGGCAGGCACGAAAGCTTCACATTCCCATCACCACATTTATGATTGCGCAAGATTCTTATTTAAAAGAATTTGTACGCAATTTTACAGAAGCTAACAAAGGCAAGGCATTTTTTACAGGTTTAAAAGGATTGGGTGAAATGATTTTTGAAGACTATGAACAAAACAGAAAAAAAAGATTGAAATAAATGAAAAAGAGTAATACACTAGGTGCCTTAAAAAAAACAACTTACGCGCCTCTTTCCATTCAACAAGAACTGGCCCAAAACTTAAGAGCCCGTATGCAAAGTGGACAGCAAACTTTTGAAGGACTTTTGGGTTATGAAAATACGGTTATTCCCGACGTAGAACGAGCATTACTTTCGGGTCATAGTATCAATCTGCTCGGATTGAGAGGCCAAGCTAAAACAAGACTGGCGAGACAAATCACCTATCTACTAGATGAATGGGTGCCTGTGGTTAAGGGCTCTGAAATAAACGATGATCCCTTAGCACCTATAAGTAGTTTTGCTAAGGCACTTATTGCAGAAAAAGGTGACGATACCCCGATAACTTGGTTGCATCGCGACGATCGCTTTTTTGAAAAACTAGCCACACCAGACGTAAGCGTAGCCGATCTTATTGGTGACGTTGACCCAATTAAAGCCGCTAATCTTAAACTGTCGTATGCCGATGAGCGCGTAATTCATTTTGGTATGATTCCAAGAGCTCACAGGTGTATTTTTGTTTTAAATGAATTACCTGACTTACAGGCACGAATTCAAGTGGCACTTTTTTCCATTTTACAAGAAAAAGAAATTCAAATCCGTGGATTCAAACTTCGATTGCCAATTGAAACTCAGTTTGTCTTTACCGCCAACCCAGAAGATTATACCAACCGCGGGAGTATTGTAACCCCACTTAAAGACCGTATTGGATCTCAAATTTTAACGCATTACCCACACAATCTTGAGACAGCCAAGGCCATAACTCGGCAGGAGATCCAAACCAACAAGGCAGTTCAACAGGCCATTCACGTTCCGGAATTGGCGCGTGACATTCTGGAGCAGATTGGTTTTGAGGCAAGAAAAAGTGAATATGTTGATTCCAAAAGTGGTGTAAGTGCTCGGATGAGTATCACAGCTTTTGAGAACCTTATTAGTGCTGCAGAACGCCGCATGCTTTTGTCTGGCGAACAAATGACCTGCATTAGAATGTCTGACTTTTTAGGGATTATCCCTGCCATAAATGGAAAAGTAGAATTAGTCTATGAGGGCGAACAAGAAGGAGCTGAACAGATATCTTTTCATTTAATAAACCAAGCTGTAAAAACCTTATTTCCAACCTATTTTCCTGAAATAAAAAAGCTTGAGAAGCAAGATGAAGAAGGTCCTTATGACCAGTTGTTGGGTTGGTTTTATGGGGATAACGAATTGTTTTTGGAAGATAGTCTTCCTGACAATGTATACCACGATACCTTAAGGGGTGTCCCTAACCTGGAAAAACTAGTGGCAACCCACCAATCGGATTGTCTTGCTGAAGATCAATTTTTTATGATGGAGTTTTTGCTTTGGGGGCTTGAAGCAAACAAGAAGCTAAACAAATACAGAACCATGGAAGGCTTTCAATTTAAAGACGGCCTTGGAAATTTATTGGCGGGGCTTTAGGGATTGTTAATCAGGCATTGAAATTAAGTGCATTATCAATAAGCGCCAGGTGAGAATAGGCTTGGGGAAAATTTCCGAGTAGTCGTTTTGAGTTAAAGTCAATGTCCTCACTAAACAGCCCTAAGTGGTTGCTGTATCCTAGTAATTTGTCAAAAAGCGACTTGGCTTTATCTTCTTCACCAATTTTATACAAGCTGTTGATGAACCAAAATGTACAAACTGTAAATGATGAGCTTGGGAGGCCAAAATCGTCTTCATTTTTGTAGCGAAACAAAAGGCCTTCATGCATCAATTCTTTTTCAATGGCTTTCACTGTTTTGATATATTTGGGGTCTTTACCCTCAATAAAACCATAATATTCCATCAACAATACAGATGCGTCAAGGTGTTCAGATTGGTACGACTGGGTAAAGGCTTGTTTTTTTGTATTCCATGCATTTTCCATAATATCGTTGTGGATTTCTTCCCGCAACGACTTCCATTTAGACGCGGATTTACCCCCTTCAATGATATTTGAAATTTTAATTGCCCTATCAACTGCCACCCAGCACAATAACTTAGAAAAGGTAAAATGGCGGTCTTCGTGTCTAAACTCCCAAATTCCCTTATCTGCCAATCGCCAATTTTTACGGACCACCCATACTATAGATTTTACAATGGTCCACAGCTCTTCGTGCTTTTCATCATCTTGAGTGTAACTTTCAATTTGGTAATGAATCACGTCCATTAAAATTCCATAGATGTCGTTTTGTTTTTGGATATAAGCAGCATTACCAACTCGCACAGGTCTTGAACCTTGGTAACCATCAAGGTGCTCTAGCGTTTCTTCGGTCAGTGTTTTTTCTCCACTAATACCATACATGATTTGTAACTTTTCGTTTTTATCTGGAACTAAATCAATAATGTATCGTATAAAGTTTTTCACAATTTGAGTGTGGCCTAGCTTGGCAATAACCTTTATCACCATTGAAGCATCTCGAATCCAGCAGAAACGGTAGTCCCAATTGCGTACTTCTCCAATTGTTTCGGGTAACGAGGTAGTTGCAGCCGCCAATACCGCCCCCGTTTTTTCAAATGTGAGCAATTTCAGGGTCATTGCGCTACGTAATATTTCTTCATTATAGTGTTCAAATGAAGGCGTCTTATGACACCAATTTAACCAATAGACTTTAGTGCGTTCAAATTCAAATAGGATATGATTCAAGCTTGGAATCTGTATTTTTTCGTTATAAGAAACACTCATAAAGTGATCTTCAGTGAGCGTGAGTTCTGTTGCATTAAGAATTGCATTCTTGTCTAAATCAGTATATAAAAACAGGGTGTCGTAGTTTTTGTCGTCTACTACACTTACAAGAAAATGCTTTTTTACATAATTTTTTGTTTCACCAACGGCATATTCCAATTTCGGATCATAAATAACGCGGTATTTGGGCGCTCCTTTAAGATGTTTTAAAACACGTGTGATTTCTGGAGGCGCATAATATATATTGTTGTCTTTTTTGTAGCGCGGCATAAAATCAATGACTTCAAAAGCGTCATCACCGTTAGAAAAACGTGTGCAAAGTATACTTGTATTTTTAATATAAGACTGTGATATCACATAATTTTCATCACAGGAAATTTTGAATTGTCCACCTATATTATCGTCTAGAATTTTTCCAAAAACAGATGCAGAATCAAATTGTGGCAAACAACACCAATCTATTGAGGAATCTTCATTTATCAAGGCCGCAGATTTGCAATTTCCAATTATCCCTAAGTTTAGGCTATCGGAATGCATTGCACCATTTTTTTTTGACATACATTGTGGTTCTAAATGTTTAATTAAAAGTCGCTAATGGCCAAGAACATTATCGTTTCAAATCGACTTCCCATTAGAATATCTAAGGTAGAAAATTCTTTTAAATTTACCGCAACAAGCGGAGGATTAGCTACAGGAATGAAATCTGTACACGAACACGAGAATTCTTTGTGGATTGGATGGCCAGGAATTGGCATTGATGAAATAGATTCTGGAGCATGGGCTCCTCTAGCCAAAGGACTTGAAGAAAACAACTATGCCCCCGTGCTTTTGGTCAAAGAAGAGGTGGAAAATTTCTATTATGGACTTGCCAATAAATGCCTTTGGCCATTGTTTCATTATTTTATTGAGATTTCAACTTTCAGCGAGTCGCATTGGGAAACTTATGTGGAGGTAAACAAAAAATTCAGTCAAACAGTAATTGAGAAAATAGCGCCTGGAGATACGGTTTGGATACACGACTATCAATTGTTGTTGTGTCCAAAAATGATAAAAGATGCACGACCAGATGTAAACATTGGTTTTTTTCTTCACATTCCTTTTCCATCATTCGAAATTTTTAGAACATTCCCCTGCCGAGAAGCCCTATTGGAGGGGCTACTTGGTGCTGACTTGATAGGCTTCCATACCTATGACTACGAACGCCATTTTTTGAGTTCTGTGAAACGAATCCTTCGTAAGGAAGTGCAATTCAATAGAGTAATCAATGGGCTACGCGAAGTAGTGGTAGACACTTTCCCAATGGGAATAGATTATGATAAATTTTATACTAAAGCCAAAGAACACTTAGCTCAAAAAGAAACGGAGAAATCTGAATTAAAAAAACAATTAGAGCTTCATAAAAAAGGTGCTGAATCTGGCAAATTGATACTATCTATTGATCGCCTCGACTACACCAAAGGAGTAGTAAATCGCATTAAGGCTTTTGATCTTTTCCTGACCAAATACCCTGAATACTTGGAGAAGGTTCGCCTGCTGATGCTCACCGTTCCTTCTCGATCAGATGTGCCTGAATATGCAAAATTAAAGAAAGAAACCGACGAGCTGGTGGGAAGAATTAATGGCAAATATGCAACGGTCAATTGGACCCCAGTTTGGTACTATTACCGCGCCATGAGTTTTGATGATTTAATTGACTTATATATGACATCAGACATCGCAATGATAACCCCTGTTCGGGATGGTATGAATCTAGTTGCTAAAGAATTCATTGCTACTCGAGTTTCGGGAGATGGTGTCTTAATTTTGAGTGAAATGGCAGGTGCTTCCAAAGAATTATTCGAGGCTATTCTTATCAATCCTTTTGATAAAAATGCCATGGCAGATGCGCTTCTCAAAGCCATTACCATGCCAATTGAGGAACAAAAGCAACGCAACTTTGGTATGCAAAAACGGTTAAGTCGCTATACAGTGGAATATTGGGCAAAAGATTTTATGAAAGCACTTCAATTTAAAGCCGAAACTAAAGAAGAAATACACATCCCAAAAATTCAAAATGGCCTTAAGCAGCAGTTGATAAAAGTCTTTAAAAAGGCAAACAAAAAGATTATTTTTTTGGATTATGACGGCACTTTAGTTGTCTTTAATGAAAAACCAGATTTAGCAATTCCAGACGCTAATTTGTTACAATTGATAGATGCCTTATGCGCCCTTCCTAATACGGATGTTGCCATAGTAAGCGGCAGAGACCAAGCCTTTTTGGATAAGTGGTTTGCAAGCCTTCCTGTCACACTAGTAGCAGAGCACGGACACTACATTAAAAAAAGCGGTGCAGGTTGGAAGGGGACCGTTATTGGCAAAAAGGATTGGATGGCAGATGTGATGCCTATTTTTGAAACTTTTACAGATAGAACACCGGGGACCTTTATTGAAGAAAAACAAAATAGTTTGGTTTGGCACTACAGAAAAACGGATCCTGAATTGGCTTCAGGCAGGGTAGTAGAAATCAAAACTGTTTTATCTAGCCTAATATCAGACGAGTTGACAATATTGGATATGGACAAAGCTCTTGAAGTAGTTGATCGCCAAGTTAATAAAGGAAGTGCCGTATTTGAAATCAATAATCAAAATACATATGATTTTATACTTTGCATTGGAGATGATGTTACAGATGAAAATATGTTTGTTAGTCTGCCTGATCACGCACATACCATTAAAGTGGGGCGCAAACCTACTTCTGCAAAATATTACATAGAAAACGTTACCCAAGTGAAAAAAC
>Ga0066825_10000173_pt1 | contig 21914 bp, 21 predicted proteins | sample ETNtaG_6_FD_65608 | JGI IMG/M metagenome (GOLD analysis project Ga0066825, IMG submission 65608) | Marine microbial and viral communities from oxygen minimum zone, Eastern Pacific Ocean - ETNP201306SV45 | ecosystem: Environmental > Aquatic > Marine > Oceanic | place: Pacific Ocean: Eastern...
ATATTCTATTTCTAGGCGGTTTTTCCATGGCAGAAGCAGATATGGCCGCATTCGGTTCAGCAATTGGCGTAGCAATCGCATTAGCAGTAGTTACATTTGCACTTAGAGGCAAAGGCCACCCAGAAGAACCAGGCGAATAAACTAAAACCAAAAAGAATTTTCTTTTCTTTTTATTATTTTCAAGATGTTTCCAGCTCGGCTAAACATACATCATGAACAACTTTAAAACACCGATGGTTTCAAAATGATCTACCATGATGGGAGATCGCGACTATAGGTCGGTTATTCAAAATTCAGTTGAATCAGTTGGAAGAGAGCTGGAATATAGATTCAAAAAAGAAGACATATCAAAAATCCATGCTAGCGAGGTGACAGGATGTCTTAGAAGAGCATTTTATGATAGGACAGATGAAATTGAAAAAGACAGAACTAGTTTTTCAGATCTAATAGGAGGTATGTTTAGACAGTTAGATTATGGTGCACAACCTCAAGATTTCTCCCTAGAGGATATCAGTCTCCAAGCTCAAGCAGATTTGATTGTAGATGATTTAGTAATGATTTTCAGATCAACAGGAGATTTTCCAGAGAGTCCAAATGCAAAAGATTTGTTATACATTAACGCATGCATGTATGCATACGAAAAAGTTGATGGAGTTATAATTTACATAAATGGTAAAGGTGATGAAATATCATTTTCAGTTACAAAACACAAAAAAATGTTTGAAGAAACTATCAGAAGAGTTCGTGTTCTAAACGATTTACTAAAGGAGAAAAAAACACCAATCTTAGAGACATCTGTAGAATGTACAGATTGTCAATATTTTGAAAGATGTTATACAAATAAGAAGGCTGGAAAAACCATCAACTTCTTTGGTGCAGGAAAAGACTTCTTAGATAGCATGAAATCCTAGCTAATAGGTAATCTTGGTCGTTTTGTTGTGATATTTGTTTAAAGCTACGTGGAAAATCTGATGATTTTCAAGATAGGTGTGGACTTCTTTTCTCTCTCGTTCCTCATCTTTTATTGTTAAAATCACCACATTTTCCTCATCTGTTTCAAACGTAAAGTAGTCACTTGACATAAAGCCATGATTCTGTATTTTTTCTTCTTCTGTATTTGAAATTGATAGTAAGAATTTTGATATTTTTTCTGAGAATGCTAATAAAACAAAATGTAATCCAAATCCGATGATTGCACCAGCAACAATATTGTCAAAATTGAGTAAAAAAAACATGAATATGAGAATTGATGGAACTGTGAGAATTACAGCTAAACCTGTACTAACCCAAAGTGTATTTACAAGAAAATCTGGGGAAATTTCTTTTTTTTGTGAAAATGCTTGAGTCATTCTATTCTTCGTTTAAAATTAATTTTGACATTGTTGTTTCTACTGGAATTTTTTGTTCAACTGCAAATGCTGTTGCACTGATATTTCGTACCTCATATCCAATTAATTTTGAAATTCCAATCACTGTTGCAAAACTAAACATTTTTGAAAATGATGCATTGGTTGCTTTGTAGATCCCCATTTCTAATGAATGTTCAAATTGAGATAATACCTCAACTTCATCTTCTGCATCAGGAATAATTGATTTGTATTTTGTAGTTGAAAGTTCATCAATTGCATCTTTAACAGATTCTGCTGCAACCATTCTGTCTAGAAGATGTTTTGGAGTGGTTGCAGTTGGTGGTATTAGTAAGTCTTCGATTTTTTCATCATCTAGACCCCAGAATTTTCCCCTAACAACGCTCATAATATTGTAAAAATCAATGTCTCTTCCGTAGATTCTAGTTATATCTTGATTATTTTCACTTCTGATTGCTTTGCTAATTTGATTGTATAACATCTTGTCAAAGTAAATGTCAAAGGCTTGAATATTCTTTGTTTCATTGTACAATTCAACTGCTTTTGTAATTTCAGCAGAAAATGGTGATGTAGAAAGACTTGATATTGCTTCTTCTAGATCTTTTGCTACTAGAGCCTTCACTACGACGTCTCTTTGATTGATTAATTCTTCAGCATGAAAATTAAAGTATGTTTCAATTTCTTCTTGTGATTTTCCAAGGATTTTTCCTTTGAGAATTAACTTGAGATTTGTTATGAGGAATTTATGAAAATATGCATCTAGAATTTTTGATTTTCCTGAGGCTTTAGCTATTTTGAATTGTGCATCTGCTAAATACACTCTTAGGGCATTTTCCAATTTTTCTGCTGAATATGGTTTTTCAATTCCTGCTACTGCATCAGCATATTTTGTATTTTTAATTCTAGTAACCAATTCTTCAAGATCTCGTGATTCGGCTAAAGTCTGAATATCGGATCGTTTTAGTAACTTACCTCTTTGACTGTATGATTTTACAGTAACGAAAATTTTCTGAGAACCTCCAGAGCCCATTTAGCTTTTCTCACGTCGAACTGATTTTAAATGTTTGTTAACAATATCAGTCAATTTTCTTTAGAAAATCAATAGTTTGATCCCGATCTGACTTTGAAAGCTTGGAAAATCCTTCTAATAGCTCCATTTGGAGCTGGGCTGAGTCATCTGCTGATTTACTCACGTTTTCCACTGTGAATGGAATCAGATCGTCAATTATGTTCTCACAATATGCCTTGACATATCTCTCAAAAATTGAGAATCCAAAATGGGGTGCAATTTTAACTAATTTCTGCATAATCTCAAATGCTTGTTTTTCATGTGCATCTGCTTGGTTAACTATATCTTTGAGAATTTTTTTCTTTTCTGACATACTGTCTATTGCCAAAGAAACAATCATTCCTTTTTTTGTTAAATGATAAAATGGCATTCCATTTTGTTGCAATGCTTTAGGTCCTCTTTTTAGAGGAAGTCTCCCTTCTTCTTCAACTATGCCTAATGGAATCAAAATTTCATCTAAATCCCTGAATATTCCTGAATAGATATTCTTCCACAAAATTTTATTTTTCTCTGCAATGCTTTGAGATATGGCAGTTCTAGTCTTTGATGCGGAATTTGTTGAATTTGATAGATGATGTATGATTGCTCTTTGTCTTGATGCCTCTCCAGTTATCTGCTGAGTTTTGGTTTTGAAGGTGTCAAATATTGCCAATCGTGGTTTTTCTGATTTCATATCTCTTTTTGCCTCATTAAGTAACATAATTTATTCATTCTATGTTACTATCACAATATGCTAGAATATAATAATTTACATTAGGTACAGATTTTACATCTTAATTGTTATATACATTCATCCAGCGGATTTGATCAATGAAATCTCGAAACCATAAGTATGCTCTAATACTTATGGCCGCAGTCGCTATGACGGCAACAGGTGCTCTATCAACAGCATATGCCCAACAAACCTCTGATGGTATGGATGGGTATATTGTCGGTGATCCCGATGGAGGTGCTGGTATCTATACCGGTAACCCAAACGAATGTTGGTATGACACTGATGATGACGGCGTCCCAGACATGTACTGTTATGTAGATACAGGTGACATGGCTTGGATGCTAACTGCAAGCTCTCTAGTACTTTTCATGACTCCAGGTGTTGCATTCTTCTACGGAGGATTAGCAAGATCAAAGAACGCAGTCAATACAATTGGCATGGTCTTTGTAATCATGGGTCTCATGAGTGTACAATGGGTATTGTGGGGTTATTCACTTGCATTCGGCGGAATAGATAACGATGCAAACATGTTCATGGGCAACCTTGATTATGTTGGCTTCAACCAAGTTTCACACTGGGCACCGTTAGGTGCTCCAAGTCCATGTGAAGATACTTGGGCACACTATTACCAAATGCAAACGATGAAGGAAGGAGATGTATGTAGTGATACTTGGCCAGGAACTGTTCCTCACCAACTATTTGCTATGTTCCAAGCAACCTTCGCAATCATCACACCAGCACTCATTGTTGGTGGTTTAGTTGACCGTATGAAATTCAGTGCAATTGTAGTCTTTGTTCTCTTATGGGGAACATTCGTCTATGACCCAATTTGTCATTGGGTATGGGGCGGTGGTTACATCGGCGGAGGAAGCTTAGACTTCAACCCAGATCTATCACCATCATATGCACTTGACTTCGCTGGCGGAACTGTGGTTCACATTTCATCAGGATTTACAGCACTCGCAGGAGCCTTAATCCTCGGAAGAAGATTAGGTTACGGCAAAGTTCCAATGGAACCACACAATGTACCAATGGTAGTTCTTGGTGCATCTATTCTATGGTTCGGATGGTTCGGCTTTAACGCTGGAAGTGAAGTAATGGTAGATGGAATCACTGTAAGCGCATGGACAGTCACAAACACTGCCACCGGTATGGCGACAGTAACGTGGGTGTTGATGTCATGGGCACACACAGGCAAACCTAGTATAGTAGGTGCCGCAACAGGAGCCGTCGCAGGCTTGGTAGCAATCACACCAGCATCTGGTTGGGTTGGACCAATGGCCGCAATAATTATCGGTATTGCTGCAGGTACAGTTTGTTATGGATGTGTTGCATTCAAGAACGCTCGAAAATGGGACGATGCCCTCGATGTATGGGGAGTTCACGGTATGGGTGGTTTAACAGGTGCTATCTTAACAGGTACACTAGCTAGTCCACACATCTGGGACACAGGCGATGGTATTGGCGCATGGACCGGCACACCAGAAGGTTATGAACAACAAGCAATTTCAATAGTTGCTGCAGGAATGTCAATTGCATATGCATTTGGTGTCTCCATTGTAATCTTCAAGGTAATGGATGCAGTATGGCCTGGAGGAATCAGAGTCACTCCAAAAGAGGAGGAAATCGGACTCGACCTCTCACAGAACGGTGAAAGAGCATACGTAAACGAATAGAAAAAAACCAATTTTCTTTTTTTCTTTTTTTAATTTCACAAACAGCGGATGCTAAACTAATTTTTATTCCACATTAGAAAAGATCATTCATGTTCATTTCTACACAGGAACTAGAGAAGATATGCAAAGATGATTCAGTTTTAATCATAGATGCCCGTTCATACAAGGATTATTCTAAAGCACATATTCCTGGCTCTGTAAGTTTAGATCTATTTTCATTTCATTGGGCAGATACTTCTCAAAAAGGAATAGAAAGTTTTGGTGAGCATATGAGAAAAATTCTCTCTTATGCAGGAGTTGATGAAAATAAGAAAATCATCTTTTATGATGATGTAACTGGCATGCTTGCAGCTAGAGGCGTTTGGATGTGTCTTTACTTTTCACATCCAGATGTTCAAATGTTAGATGGCGGTTTATCAAAATGGTGCAGAGAAAACCTTCCAACTGTTTCTGAATCTACTATCTACAAACCATCTAATCTTACAACGCCCCTAAACCCTTCAATCATAATTGGCTTTGAAGAATTAAATGAAAATATTGGAAAAGTGAAAATAATTGATGCTCGTTCACCAGAAGAATTTGATGGAACCACTCCTAGAGCTGCACGTGGTGGTCATATTCCCACTGCAAAAAACATAGATTGGAATGAAAATCTTGATGAATCTGGAAAATTGAAATCTGATAATGAATTACAATCTCTATATCAAATGGACAAAGACGTTCCACTTGTTACATATTGTCAGGGTGCATATCGTGCAGCAAACAGCTATCTGTCTCTGAAAAAAATTGGCTTCAAAAATGTCAAAGTGTATTTGGGTTCTTGGGGAGAGTGGGGAAATAATCTAACACTTCCTATAGAAAAATAGCATATGATTTTTAGTTAATTTGTTGAGAGTTAGATATGTTTGAAAATGATATTGAAAAGATCAAACAAGAAATAGTAGAAATAGATCAACTAATCGTTAAGAAACAAAAAGAAATGAATGAACTTCAAAAAATATTGATGATAGAGCCCGCAAAGATCAATATCTTGGGTGAAAGTTATGAAGAATTACGTAATGAGATAAAGAGTCTAGGAGAAAAACTCAAACAACACAAACAGACGCTTCAAAAAAATTAATTATTTTTTCCACTTGAATTGATTGTACAGCATTTCTGGTACAACTTGTTTGAATGGAGCTGCTCCTCCATCATACCACTTTGTGAAAAATTCATACAAGTGAAGTCTTAGTGATTGGATGTATACAATTAATCCTTCAATCATCATGATTCCAATATTTCCTCCGATGAGTAGTGCAAGTGCTCCTGGTGATTCTGCACCGCCTAGTGATGCAAAGGAGTTGTTTACTGTCAATAATAATGCCGCATGGACAAGCAGCATAATTCCAATTCGTGCATAACTAATTGTGTGAGCAAGACACTCTACGCTTTTACCTAGTAGGACTTCCATTACGACGTTTGCAGCACTTCCTCCATCCTCGGGATGTTTCTTGTTGTGCTTTATTCCCCCAATCATCATCAAAACAATTGATGCAATAATTATGATTCCTGCAATTCTAGTAACAATCCAAACTTGTGCCCATTCTCCTAAGAAAAATGTAACCCATGGAACTGACTCTGTGTGGATTTTTGAGTACATGTTCATTACATCATATGATGCACCTATTGCACACATCATGATTACTACAATTCCGCCGTAAAGTGTGAGGTTTGGAATTGCTTCAAAGATCATTGTGTCTTTATGACCTTCTTTCCATAATTTTTTGATGTGTAATACAAATGCCCAAACTAAATGAATTATTCCAAGGAAGATTGAAACTTTGAGTATATTGATTACTTGTTCAAAGTTTAGCTGTGCTACGCTAATTGAACCTACTAAAAATGAAATCGGATGCAATGCTCCGCCCTCTTCTAGCAATCCTTTGAATGGTTGGAAGTAGTCTATGTGGAATCCAAACACCTCACCCGTTCCGACACCTGCTATAGCAGCTGCTGCACCAGAGATTGCAATTAGCATTCCCCATCTTGAGAGCGTACCTTGTCCTTTTAGTTTGAATACTAAACCTAATCCCATTAACAAAAGTCCGTGTCCTAAATCGGCAAACATTACTCCGTAGAAAATTGGCCACATCAATGCAATCATTGGTGTTGGATCGGCCTCTCCTTTTCTTGGAATTCCTTGACTTTGTGTAATTACCTCAAATGTTTTAACAAATCTTTTGTTATCAAATAATGTTGGAGTTTTCTTTTCCTCTTCTGGATCTTTAATCTCTTCAGTTACTGTCATCCATTCTTTTGTTGTTTCTGTAAACTTTCCAGCCATTTTTTTTGGAATATATCCTTGAACAACTGCAAAGTTTTTGGTTCCACCTGGTTTTCTGAGAAGCTCTAAAACATCTTTTGCAACTTCGGCTTTTTCATGTAATGTCAAAATTGACTGTCTTATTTTTTTAATAATTGAAGCAATCTCTTTGCCAATTTTTTTCTCCTTTTCTTGAAATTCTTTTAATTTTAATTCTGCAGTAGCATAGGCTTTTGTTGGGTTTTGTTCTATATTGTCAGGAATAGAAAATGGATTTGTATTGAAACTTCTCATTACTTTTAGAACTTTGTCTGTATCACTAGAATCAGCAATTATTACTAATGCAGATTCTTCTTTTGAATTTAGTTCATAATTGTCTATGGAGACATTATCTAGACTTCTCTTAATTTCATCAATGTCTTTGGTTTGTACGATGAAGAGATTTGTGTAAAATTGTTTCATTAAACCAAATCCGCCTAAATCGAGATTTAGTTTCTTTACTACATCCAAAGTCTCAATTAATGATGTTAATTCACCAATCTGTCTTCTAAATTCTTCTTGTTGATCTAACAATTTTCTAGGTTCGTCAATGATGCTTGGAGATTGTTTAACTATCTCATCAACCATATCTTTTAATTCTGATAATTCATGATTTTGTTTTTTAAATACAGTTCCTTTGAACAAAATCTCAATCATTCCTACTATTTTTTCAATACCGAGACCTTTTACCACCTCATCAATATCTTGGAATGATTGTTGTGCTTTGAGTAGAATATCGTCTACTTCTGGAGTTACAGTTTCTGATGTAGAATCAATCTTGTGAAACCATTCGAACTCTGTTAGTCTAGATATGAGGTTTGGTGTATCTGATCGCGGTAAAATTACGGTTCCAACCATTAGATCTGCTACTGCCAAGATAACCACATGACCGACGAGTGATTTTAAAATCTTTCCAAATCGATTCTGTACTAAACATTAAAATTCAATTCTTTAAAACGGCATTCATTGTCATCAAATTCTGCTTTAGAATCCACAATCGATCAAGTTTTAGAGCGAAATTCATCTGAATTTTCACAAAGTCTGAAAAATTCTCTTGAAGATGCTCAAAAAACCCTCTCTGATGCTCTTCCAATGTTAGAAGAAGAATATGAGAAAATTATCTCTGATGGTAAAAAAGAGGCAGATAAAATTGAAAAACAGATCGTTGGAAGTGCAGATTTAGAGGCAAGAAACAAGTCTCTTCTAATCGTTCAAGAATCTACTGAAAAAGTATTAGAAAAAGCCAAAGAAAAAATTGCAAATATGGAAAGAAATTCTGAATATTCAAGTTTAATCACAAAATTACTCACTGAAGCAACATCTGCATTAAACACCAGTGATGTTATAGTTTACACAAATTCTAAAGACAAAGATGTAGTTCAATCTGCAGTATCAAATATCTCTGGTGCAGAACTATCAAACGATCCAATTGATTGTATGGGTGGTGTAAAAGTCACATCCAAAGATGGTTCTATGAGTTTTGATAATACAATTGATGCAAGAATTGAATTGTTGAAACCTTTAATTAGAAAAGATATTGCAGCACAATTTAACCTAGGTAATTGATATGGTAGCACAAGGAAAAATTGTATGGATTAGTGGACCCGCAGTAAAGGCTGACGGTATGGCTGATGCAAAAATGTATGAAACCGTATCAGTGGGAGATGCAAAATTAATCGGTGAGGTAATTCGTCTTACTGGTGATGTAGCATTCATTCAAGTTTACGAATCAACAAGTGGTCTAAAACCAGGTGAACCAGTAATTGGTACCGGTAACCCACTTAGTGTTTTATTAGGACCAGGAATTATTGGTCAAATTTATGATGGAATTCAAAGACCTCTAAAGGATTTGGCAGCCAAATCAGGTTCATTCATTGGAAGAGGTATCACAACCACTCCTGTTGATATGGAAAAGCAATACCATTTCTCACCATCTGTAGCAGTTGGTGATGAAGTAGAGGCTGGAAACATCATTGGAACTGTTCCAGAAACATCATTAATTGAACATAAAATTCTAGTCCCACCAGATCACAAAGGTGGTAAAATCACAAATATTGTTTCAGAAGGTGATTATGCATTAGAAACTGAAATTGCAACTGTTGAAAAAGATGGTCAATCATTCCCATTGAAAATGTATCACAAATGGCCTGTCAGACAACCAAGACCATATCTCAAAAGATATGATCCAACAGTTCCGTTACTTACAGGTCAAAGAGTTATCGACACATTCTTCCCATTAGCAAAAGGTGGTACTGGTTCAATTCCAGGCGCATTTGGTACAGGTAAAACTGTTACATTACATCAAATTGCAAAATGGGCTGACTCTCAAGTTGTCGTCTACATTGGATGTGGTGAAAGAGGTAACGAGATGACTGAGGTACTTGTTGAATTTCCAGAACTAAAAGATCCAAGAACAGGAAAACCACTTATGGACAGAACTGTCCTTGTTGCAAATACAAGTAACATGCCAGTAGCAGCAAGAGAAGCAAGTATCTACACTGGTGTAACAATTGCAGAATATTATCGTGACATGGGTTATGACGTTGTACTTGTAGCAGATTCTACAAGTAGATGGGCTGAAGCACTTCGTGAAATGTCAGGAAGATTAGAAGAGATGCCTGCAGAAGAAGGTTATCCATCATATCTCGCATCAAGATTAGCAGAATTTTATGAAAGAGCAGGACGTGTCCGAGCAAAAGGTTCTCCTGAAAGAGACGGCTCAGTATCTCTAGTAGGTGCTGTATCTCCATCTGGTGGTGACTTTACAGAACCTGTTACCACACACACAATGAGATTTATCAAAACATTCTGGGCTTTAGATGCAAGTTTAGCATATTCAAGACATTATCCATCAATCAACTGGATGAACTCCTATTCTGGTTATCTTGCAGATATTGCAAAATGGTGGTCAGAAAATATCAGCGCTGATTGGTTAGATTTGAGAAGTGAAACCTATGGAATTTTACAAAGAGAAGATACACTCAAAGAAATCGTTAAACTCCTAGGACCTGAAGCACTTCCTGATGAAGAAAAATTAATCTTAGAAGTTGCAAGAATGATTAAGATTGGAATATTACAACAAAACTCATTTGATGATGTTGATACTTACTGTAGTCCTGAAAAACAATTCAAATTAATGAAATTACAAGTTGACTTTTACAACAAAGGTCAACAAGCACTCAAAGACGGTGCATCACTAGCTGACATTCGTTCAATGGATGTAATATCATTATTGCTAAAAGCAAGAATGGATGTTAAAGACGATGAGATGCCTAAATTAGATAAAATCGAAACTGATATGATAGAACAATTCAAAAGTATTACAGGAGTTAAGGTTCAAAATTGAGTAATCAAGGCGGAGTTCAATACAGCAAAATTGCTGAAATTAAAGGACCACTTGTAGTTGTTGATGGTGTCGACAATGCAGCATTTGATGAGCTTGTAGAAATTGAAACAACTGATGGTGAAAGACGTTTAGGTAAAGTCTTAGAGGTTGGAAACGGCAAAGCAGTTGTTCAAGTTTTTGAAGGTACAACAGGTCTTTCTGTATCTGGAACAAACGCAAAATTTGTTGGAAAAGTTATGGAAATGCCAGTATCCGAACAAGTACTCGGTAGAGTTTTTGATGGTTTAGGAAGAGCAAAAGATGGCTTACCAGAACCTGTTGCAGATTCATTTTTAGATATTAACGGCGCACCAATGAATCCTGAACAAAGAGAATATCCAAAAGATTTCATTCAAACTGGTGTATCTGTAATTGATGGAATGCTCACTCTTGTAAGAGGACAAAAACTTCCAATATTTTCGGGCTCTGGTATGTCACATAACATCTTGGCAGCACAAATTGCACGTCAAGCAGCAATTATTGGAACTGATGATAGTTTTGCTGTAGTATTTGCAGCAATTGGTGTGCAATACAGTGAGGCAGAATATTTCAAAAGAAGTTTAGAAGAATCTGGTGCACTAAAAAGAAGTGTACTATTTTTGAATCTTGCAGATGATCCTGCAATTGAGAGAATTATTACACCAAGAGTAGCACTTACAGTCGCTGAATATCTTGCATATGATTTAGGAATGCATGTACTTGTCATTCTTACTGACATGACAAATTATGCTGAAGCACTTCGTGAAATTAGTGCAGCAAGAGAAGAAGTACCAGGAAGAAAAGGTTATCCTGGTTATCTTTACACTGACCTTTCTACAATTTATGAGAGAGCAGGAAGATTAAGAGGCAAGAAAGGAAGTGTTACACAAGTACCAATCTTAACAATGCCATCTGACGATATCACACATCCAATTCCAGATCTTACTGGTTACATTACAGAAGGACAATTAGTACTTGGAAGAGATTTGTTCAGACAAGGAGTATATCCTCCAATTAACATCTTGATGAGTCTTAGTAGAATCATGAAAGATGGAATTGGTGAAGGAAGTACTCGTGCTGATCACCAAGAAATTTCAAATCAAAACTATGATGCATATTCTCGTGCTCAAGAAGTAAGAGCATTAGCTGGTATCGTAGGAAAAGCAGGACTTACACCTGTTGATCTTAATTACATGAACTTTGGCGATGAGTTTGAAAAGAAATTCTTAACACAAGCAATTGATGAAAATAGAACTATTGAAGAAACTCTTGGCTTACAATGGAATTGTGTCTCAAAACTTCCAAAGAATGAGCTAACAAAAGTCAAAGACAAATACGTAGACCAATACTATAAGGAATAATTCTAATGTCATTTGGACAAAATGTTACAGCAACAAAGATTGAACTATTCAAGTATAAACGATCTAGTCAGGTTGCATCTATGGTACAAAATATTCTAGATGATAAACGCAAAGTTTTGTTAAAAAATATTGAAGAGATGATTACTGAGGCACAAAAGACTCGAGGTGGAATATGGGATCCACTACAAGAAATTTATCAATCTGTTAACGAATCATACCTATCATTAGGTGTATCTACAGTAGATTCTGTAGCACAATCAACGCCTGGAGTAATGGAAGTTGAATCTGATGTAAAACGTGTCGTGGATGTAACTATTCCTGTACTAAGTGTAACTGAAAAAGATACTAAATCAATTCCTTATGGATTTGCAGATACAAATGCATCAATTGACCGAGGTGCAAAACTAATCAAAGATTTACTACCAAAAATCTGTAAAGCTGCAGAATATGAAAACTCCATCTTTAGTCTTGCAAAAGCACTAGAAAAAACTCAAAAATTACTTAATGCTTTAGAAAATGTAATTATTCCTCAATACAAAACTAGAGTCAGATTCATACTTGCAACTCTAGAAGAAAGAGAAAGAGAAGAATTCGCAAGGTTGAAAAAGGTGAAGGCTTCAATGGAGAAGAGACAGTAAAATGGCAAAAGACGAAATTAAAAGATTTCTTGATAATTCTAAAAAAACTTTAGATCAAGAATATGAGAATTCTGCAAAAACTATCAAAGATAAACTCCAATCTGCAAAAAAGAAAACTTTGGATAAGATCTAAGAAAATTAGGTGTTGGTTTAAATATGGTCTCAAGATTTCAAAAAATGAAAATGAAACCACTTTCAATTTTATTACTTGCAACCATGGTAGTTTCGCTATCTGGATTGACAGGTGTAGCATATGCTGCAGAAGGAGAAACAGCTTCTTCTAGTGGTGATTCATTGAAACTCTTAGGTGCAGGTCTTGCATTTGGTCTTGCTGCATTTGGTGCAGGAATTGGACTGGGTCAAGTAGGTTCTGCAGGTTTAGCAGTAATCAGTGAAAACCCAGCATTACAATCTAAGGTATTCATCTTTGTAGGTATGGTAGAATCAATTGCTATCTATGGTATCGTCATGATGTTCATTATCTTAGGACAATAATCAAAAAAATAATTTTTTTAAAATTTTTTAATTCTTTTTGCTAACTTTTAGATCATTTACATCTAAAATTCTTCCACAATATCTACACTTTAGAACTAGATTTTCCTTATCCATTACTTCCATTGTAGACTCGATGTGTTCTTGACTGTTAGTAATACAATCTGGATTTGAGCATCGAAAAATTTGTTCTATCTGATTTGGTAATGAAACTCTTCTTTTTTCTACAAGTTTGTAATCTTTGATTATATTGACCGTAGATGATGGAGCAATTACTGCTAGTTTGTTTGTATCATCGTCTTCTAGGAACCTACCTTCTACCTTTATCATGTCTTTTTTCTTTAATTTACCGCTAGGCATGTTCAAAGCAATAGTTATGACATTTCCACGACTGCCATCAATTTCTAACGCCTCTAAAACATTGAGGCCTTTTCCCTCGTTAATATGATCAATTACTGTTCCATCTTTGATACGCCTGACTAACAAATCGGATTGTTCCATAGAATAGTTTGTATATCTGCCACTATATATGATTCAAAGAATGAATAATTTTTCCCAAAATGACATTATATCTATACGTGATTTATCAAAGGATGATTTAGAAAAAATCTACTCAAAAACAAACGAAATCATGGAAATGGAGGCCGAACAGAGACGAGAAATAGCTAGAGGAAAAACTTTGGGCTATCTATTTTTTGAGCCAAGTACAAGAACTAGACTTAGTTTTCAATCTGCAATGGCTTTACTTGGGGGAACCTCATTTGGAATTGCTGATGCAACGTCTTCATCTGTTCAAAAGGGTGAAAGTTTGGCTGACACTGTAAGAATTATGTCTGGATATACTGATGCGATTGTTTTACGTCATTCTCTGGATGGTTCTAGTAAATTTGCAGCGGAGGTATCATCAAAACCTGTAATCAATGCGGGTAGTGGAACTGAAGAACATCCTACACAAGCAATTCAGGATTTGTATACGATAAAAAAGGAATTAGGTAAAATTGATGGGAAAAATATTGGAATTGTTGGTGATCTCAAATATGGTCGAACAGTTTACTCCTTGTTGTATGGACTAAGCAATTATGATGTCAATGTCCATTTGATATCTCCTGAATCATTAAAAATTAGAAGTGATTCTACATACAATCTAAAAGAAAATTTATCGTACACTGAATCTGAAAACCTAGATGAGTACATAGAAGACTTGGATGTCTTGTATGTAACAAGAATTCAAAAAGAAAGATTTCCTGATGAAGAAGAATATGTCAAAGTAAAAGGCAGTTATGTGATAGGTCAAGATGTTGTAAATAAAATGAAAGAAGATGCAATATTGTTACATCCTCTTCCAAGAATTGATGAAATTTCCACTGATGTTGATTCTTCAAAACAAGCAAAATATTTCCAGCAAGCTGAATATGGAAAATTTACACGTGCAGCAATTTTGAGCCTACTCTTACAATAGGAAAACAATAGTCATACTTGATCTATATACCCAATTATGATTAAATACAAACTTTGCAATAAGATATGGAAATGTCACTATACGACTGTAAAGGAGGAAATCTCCTAATTTGCTTTGATTGCGGTGAATCTTCAAATCAATGCAACTGCAAACAAACAAAGGTTGAACAATCTAGTTTTGTTTCAGCTTTTGAATAACCAGAATTTTTTTAACTTATTCTTATAATTCCGTCTTTGATCAAATATTCGATTCCATCAATGAATGCAGAGTCTGGTATTCGTCCATCGGCCCACCATCCAGCGTTATTTTTTATCCATTCTGGAATTCCATCTGCTTGTGATTCATTTTGTTTTGCATTTGAAACAACGATAATTCCGTCTTTGATCAAATATTCGATTCCATCAATGAATGCAGAGTCTGGTATCTGACCCTCTGCCCACCATCCAGCATTGTTCTTCACCCATTCTGGAACTGATGATGATTTTGATTCTGTTTGTCCACCCACTACAAATGCAAATTCTGTTTGCTGTCCACTTCCTGAAATGTTTGAAAATCTAGCAATTGTAAGACCTGTTTGTTCTTCTGTAAATGTAAAGTCTGTAAAGTCTGCGCCAATTTTTGCAAATCTGTCTTCAGAAAAAATTGTTTTACCATCTTGCAATATTGTAAATGTGTAATCCGAATCTCTAATTGGACCCAAGTCTGTCGTATCTCTGAATGTGTAAATGAATTTGACTTTCTCTCCAGGAACTATAACTTTAGGATCCCACGATAAATCAACTTGATATTCTTCACTAAGTGTTAAAGTTCGTAATGGAAATTCTATTTCTTTTCCTTTGTTGAGAACTAAATCAATTGAATTTGGTATTTCTTCACCCATTTTTTTCATTTGGTTCTTGATATGTCTCACATGATCTGGCAGTAATACAAAGTGAACTATGCGATTATCTTCTTCAGAATAATCATCAATGAATATGGATGATTTGAATAGTTCTATACCATTACCCGTACCCGAATAATTTGGTGAAAGAAACTCAAGTGTATTTTTTGCAAACATTATTTCTGTATGTATTACATTTGTATGTGAAATATTTGTCTCAGAAAAGTCAAATGGAAAACTAATTTTTGCAACATTTTCTTTTGTATCATACTCGAAATTGCTAACTTTATCATAGTAGGATTTCACTCTAAACTCTGCATCTTTCTGTCCTACCTTTTCTTGGTAATACATTACGTTAGTTACGCTTACTTGAACCTCAAATTCTATATCACTAATTATTCCAACTTCGTCTTGAGCATCTAGAATAATTTTGAAGGTGTATATTCCACCCTCATCAAAAATTGGCCCAGTTAAGATTAATGGTGTTGTATCAGTTTTTTCCCACAAACCAAAATCATTCTTCTCTCCTGAAATTTCAATAGTATCTCTGCTAGTGACAATTACATCCGGATCAACTTCTAAAATTAAATTTCCATCTTGTGTGTAAAACCACTCATCTAGCAATAACTGATTGTCATTAAAAATTTGAACCTTAAAACTAGCATTTGTAATGGTTTCACGATTTGTATGATCATATGCATCAATCTTAATCATTTTTTGATCTGATTTGTAAAAGTCTGCTGGAAGTAATTCTACTGTAACTTTTACTTCTCTATCATTTGTAAAAATTAATGGTGATGCTTCAATACCTGCTCCATGACCAAATGCTGTTCCAACTGAGAATGTTATAAAAAATACTAACAGTATTCCAACTATGATCTTCATATTGTAAAATGATTCTTACTCTTATTTTACTTAGTGGAAATTAACTCATCAATTTTTCTCTTATCTCTTACACTTTTGACATAAAATAATGATGTGGCAATAATTCCTGCTGCAATAATTGGTGCTACTAATTCAACATACATAATATTCTGAGGTGTTTCTTCTTGAACTGTTCCTATTTGGCTTGGTACTGCACTGATTGAAACTTTACCAAGTTTTCCTCCACGTTGTTCCACAAACCAAATATCTCCATTATCATCTGCAATTACAAATTGCGTGAATGAACCTTCAGTTGGTATGCCAATTTCAATAATTTGATTACTACTTTGATCATACACTACTAAACTATCTATGACGTGTTGTGCAACCCACATGTTGTCGTATTTATCAAATGCCATTCCAAATGGCAATGATTCTGGATTTGAAATTTTAATTTGTTCAAAGTCTTCTAAAATTGGATTAAACTTTGTTATTGCAGGACCAATATGTTCTGCAACCCAAATATTTTCTTCTTTATCAATCATTAATGCAAATGGTTCTGCCATCGGTTCTCCTTGCGGTGCAAATTCTGTGACCTCTTTTGTTTCTCCATCAATCTTACCTAATTTGCCTACTAGAGATTCTGCAAACCATACATTGTTTGAGTCGTCAATCTCAATTGCAGTTGGTCCTGCTTCAGGCGTGATTGTATTTACTATCTTGAATTTTTTTGTTGATTGGTTATACTCTAAAAGTAATGATTGATCAATTACTGCTACCCAAACATCATTTTCATTATCAACTCCTACAGATGTTGGAAGTGATTTTTTAATAGCCAAATTGAATTGTGGTAATTTGATAGTTTCAAATTCTTCTGTTTTAGGATCAAAACTTCCAATTTTTGAATTAGGTGTATCTGTAAACCAAATCTTTCCATCCTTACCCATATCCATGAAAATTGTTGTTAATCCGTCAAATGTGTATGGTGTAAACTGTTCATCTTCTATTGAAAATTTCCATAATCTTGGTTTTTGCGCATCAGAAATCCAAATATTTTTTCCATCATAAATTGGGAATAATGGTGCTGTCTCCTCTGCTGGGAACTCATACTCTGTAATTTCAGTTCTAATATCTCTGAGTGCAGGTTTTATCTGAAGACTGAATATCGCATTTTCATTTGAATTTTCTGCTCTTTGGGCTTCTAATTCAATTTGCCAATTTCCTGCAAATCCAAATGTAGCATCTGCAGAATATTTTGTAATTGAATCTTGTACGTCTTCTGTAACTTCAGCTTCTATTGGTGAAATATTTTTTTGTGGATTTGAAACTTTAACCTTCAATCCTGAAATATCTGCAAGCGGTTTGTCATCATATGATGTAACTATAACTGAAATTGTATTTGATCCAATTCCTGCTGGCAATACTTTGACGTCAAATTTTGCATTTTCAGAAAATAATACTGATTCATAACCAAATGTTCCTTGCAATGCATCTGCAGATTGAATTTCTCCTGCAGGTAGTGATGAATTTACCAAAAGTGCAACAACTGCTAGTAGTGCAATTCCTAATCCCGCTTCAATTTTTAATGGCTTGCCAATTTTTTTTGAAATGTCTAATTTCTCAAAATCATACGTATCCCTCATGAATTTTACCTGATACAAGCCTCCAAATGCAATCATCACAGCGGCAATTCCAATTTTTATTAAAATCAATTTTCCATATGTAGAATCAGTTAGTGATGCTACGTTATCATCCAAAAACCATAGTAAAGTTGGACCTGTTATGATTAAAATTCCAATTGCGATAATGAATAATCCTGAAAATCTTGGAATCAAACTTAGCGTAATTTTCTCTTTTATTGAATTATCCGTTTTTGCAATAGTTGGTAGTGCAATAAATGCAAAAAATATTACTCCTCCAATCCAGATTGATGATAATAGATTGTGAGCATAATCCAAAATCCATGGAGCTTCTAACTCAGTTGATGCACCATGCCCCATCATTGTGGTAGTTGCAATCAAAATTAATGATGCGATTAATAATGGAATTTGTCCTTTAATTGTAATTTCATTTTTCTTTTCTATCCAGAACCAAAGTCCAATTATGATTATTGTTATGATCATTCGAATTAGCCATGTCGTTCCAAATGTCGTTCCGATAACATCTAATGGAGACGTTTCTAATCTCCATGTCTGAACTCCTAGCATTATGAAATTTGATGCAAAAGTTGCAATTACTCCAATTCCAATAATTTTTGAAAATTTCACCTTAAATTGTTCATTAATGTCAGCAAAAACTTCTCTAAATCTAGTTTGTTGTGATGACCAAATTGTAATTGAAACTATTACTCCTCCTAGAACTATTGTTTGACCAACCAATCCCGGAAATCTTGCAATTGATTCTGGAATAAATGTAGTTTCTGAATTTTCTTGTTTTTCCAATAATGATGAATCAATTTTTACATCTCCAACTCCAAACACTATGGCTGCTTGCACTAGATGACCATCAATTTTTGATAGAACTTTACTAGTAATTGTATAAACTCCATCTTCAAGTGGTGGTGTAGTAATTATTAGTGATGTTTCTCCGCCATTGTATGCTGTGTCTTTGTTATCAATTTGATTTCCATTTGCATCATATACCCTTAATTCAGAAAAACCAATTTCAACTGCTTCAGAATAATTTGTAATTATTTGTGTAGTTCCTGCTGGTGCATTTTGACCTTGTCCTGGTTCTGAATCTAACAAAAATGGATGCGCACTAGCTAAAGGGAATCCTAAAAAGAATACTAGTACAGGTAAAATCCAAATTTTTTTCAATTGTATCGATTTTGTTTACTTATAATTTAAAGAAATGCTCTCTGAAAATTGTACTATCTTAGTAAAGATAATAATGTAATGAAGAAAATGATATTTGTTGAAAAAATCTTTTCTCTTTCTTAGTGTTCTTTTGATTTCTGGCTTTGGTATGTCTTCAGCATATGGACACACGACTATTTACCTTGAACAATATGAAATTGAGGCAGGCTGGGGTGATGAACCTCCAGTTGTTAATTTGCCTAACAAAATTGTAATTGAGGTAGCAGAATCTGGTGAGAAAGAAGGATTACGAATTGGAGTAAATAGCGCTTTCAAAAGCATGACTGCAACTTTGATGGCAGGTGGTGCAACTAAAGAATTGGATATTAATTCTGATCCTCGCCCTGGTCATTATTATGCAAAAATATTTCCAACTAAAACAGGCTCAATGTCTGTAAAATTAGTTGGTGAACTAAATGGTTTACCTGTTGATGTTGTCATTCCTATCGAAGATGTTGAAAGTCAATCAATCATTGCATTTCCACCAGTTAGTGGTTCATCTTCTGCAGGTGAAATTAGTGCAGTGAAAAATGCATTGTCCTCATTACAAAAAGATGTCTCTAACATTAAATCAAATGTTGGTGACGTAAGTCTTACCGCAGGTGGTGTTGACATTCAAAATGCTTACAACTTTGGTGTATTTGGTTTGTCATTAGGTGCTGCTGGTGTTATTCTAGCAATTATAGCAATGCTTCGAAGAAAATAAAAAGAAAAAGAGAAAAAAAGTCTTTTCTAGATTTTTGGCATAAAGCTAAGTCTTGATTTTGCAGATACTGCAATTATTGAACCAATTGCTACTACAAGAATCAATGCTGCTATTGTACCAAATTCTGGAACTGCTTGAGCATTACTGGTTAATCCAACTGGACCTGTCATTTCTTCACCTGGCATACCAAATCCTTGGAATGTTACAGTGACGTCAATTGGCAAATCGTCAGATGCATCTGCTGCGAGTGCTGATGTAACGTGGTTACCTTCTCCTGTATGTGAGTGAACATTACTCTCACTTAGGATTGTTTCACCACCATGAGTTGCAACAATGTCATAGTTGACGTGTGAACCGCCAATTGTGACATCAATTGATACTCTTTCACCTGCTTTTGCACCATCTGCGATATCAATTGCGATATCTGCTGCAGTTAGTGTTTGCATTTCCATGTCTCCATGATCACCCATGTCTCCATGATCTTCTTTCATTTCATCATGACCGTGATCGTCGTGACTTTCTTCTTCAACAATTACTAATCCTTCCATCCATGGATGTACCATGCAGAAGTAAGGATATTCACCTGCCTCTAGTGCTGGAGTTGTGTATGCTGCGCCCATCATAACTAATGAACTGTCCCATACACCACTTGGTCCATCAGCTGGAGTACCAGCTGTAGAAGTATGTGCTGCTGAATCATTGTTAGCGAATGTGACCATTCCACCAACACCAATAGTAACTGTTGCTGGGATGAAACAATCTGGTTCACATCCCGGTGTTGAAGAACCCATTGCATTCTCTACTGTTGCATTCATGCTGTGTTCAGCAAATGCACCAGGTGCTGCAGTCATTCCGATTGAAACAATTGCAAAAAGAACGAATAAGGAACTTACAGTCTTGTTATTCATTAGGTAAATTTCGAACTTTGATAATAAAAATGATCTCCAATTTTGAGCCTAATTGATAGAAAATTGTACTACTTTGACTTTTATTCAAATCATTATTCTCATAAAATATGAAAAAAATGTACCTAGTCGCTTTATTTTTGATCTCACCATTAATGCTTAATTCTGCATTTGCTCACCAAACAGACTCAGTTGGAGATTATAGAATTGAAATTGACTGGAAAAACAAACCAATTGTAACTGGCGAATCAAATGCAATTCTTGTTTATGTTAGTGTAATGGATAAAACCAAAGAAGCTGCTGACCAACCATTTAACCCTGATAAGGGAATAGAAGGCTTGAAAAAAACTTTGAAAATAAAACTAGTTGTTGAGGAACAATTCATCACTCTTCCGTTACAACCAACTGACATTCCAGGAAAATACGAGTCAGCAATCACTCCTACATTTTCTGGTTGGTCACAACTAAACTTTCTTGGAAAAATTAACGAACAAAATGTCAATCTAGCATTACATCCACTAAAGGTACAGGAACAAGAAGTTTTACAATTTCCTCCAGTTGAGACAACAGTTGTTGAATCCGGTGACTTTGAACGTGAAGTAAATGATTTGCGTGGTGATATTAGAGAATTACAAGAAACAATTGACGAATTAAAAGAACAAACTGAATCTGATGATGGAATAGATGGAATGATTATTGCAGCTATCGGACTAGGAATAGCTGGAATTGCTATAGGTGCAGCATCTCTTGCAAAGAAAAAATAATTTTATTTTCTAAGTTTGTTCTTTATTGCAATTATTACTGCTACTGGTGCTACAAAGTACATTCCTACATTTAGCAATATGATTCCAATACCATAACCTAACATTTCTTCTTCAGTATCAACGTCAACATAGTTGAGTAATGTTAGTGAGGTTAACATTGGTGTTAATGTAACTTTGACTGCTTCTTTGAAAATTGGGTTTTCTCTTTCATAGTCTGCTACATATGGTGAAAATGAATAGTAGAATTGATTGAATCCTGTCATGAATGTTGTACCTGACTGTGTTGTCATTACTGTGTTATCTCTAATTTCTCTTAGGAATTGTACTTGTGGTGCCATTTCAGAACCGAATGTTGCAGTTGCAATTAGACAACCGCCACCTTCATTGTTATTTTCTTGTAATGGCTGTGATGTTTGCCCTTCTCCAACATTAATTGTAAAGTATGTTGTTTCTAA
>Ga0066825_10000174_pt1 | contig 21849 bp, 14 predicted proteins | sample ETNtaG_6_FD_65608 | JGI IMG/M metagenome (GOLD analysis project Ga0066825, IMG submission 65608) | Marine microbial and viral communities from oxygen minimum zone, Eastern Pacific Ocean - ETNP201306SV45 | ecosystem: Environmental > Aquatic > Marine > Oceanic | place: Pacific Ocean: Eastern...
TTATTGAAAATAAAAATCAAAAATACCAACAAAAATGGGATATAGAACTGCCCACGCGGCGAGCGATATAATAATAAAATATCTTCTTAATTTTTGCTTGATTAATGGGGAGCACTACAATCCTCCTGTAATTTTCACCTTCCCGCCCCCGTAATTTTCACTCTCTTGTCATCCCAGAATTTTTTGTAAAAAAAATATCTGGGATCTCATATACTCAACTCTCTCCCCTTCAAAAACCACCAGCTTTTCCTAGTATTCCCTCATTAGTCGGGTAAAATGTGGCAGTCTGATGTTTTTATATATCCATTGTCTCCAACATTATAATCTAGTTGGCTAAGAAGTTTGATTTGATATTGTTTGTTATTTTGAGGGGTAATGAAGTATAAATATTGCCCGTAATAGAATCGTTTTTCAGTAATTTTTCCGGCTACTGAATTATCTTGCTGTTCTTTTAAGAACTCTATTTTATTAGCTCTAATAAGTAATTTTACTTGGGTTTTGTGAGTATTTATTTGAGTAATTTTGTGGGTTCCTAATATAGTATATGCGTAATTTTGTTTAATTGATGCTGGTAAAATATTAGTCATACCAAATAACCTAGCCACAAATTCATTTTGCGGGTTGTTATGTAATTCATTGATTTGGCCAGATTGTATAATTTTTCCTTTATTTAGAACGTAGATATAGTCACTAGCAAGCATCGCCTCGTGAGGGTTATGAGTGATCAATAATTTAATGGCATTTGATTTTTTTAATATAGATAGGCTCTGCCTGATTAAATTGTCTTTGTTGATAACATCTAAATTAGCATATGGTTCATCAAATAATAATATGTTAGGTTTTGATATTAAGGCTCTTACTATCGAGATTTTCTGCTGTTGTCCTATAGATAATTGATCTGGAAAAGAATCGATATATTTTTCCATAGAAATCGATTCTAATATTTCTAAGGATTGTTTCTTTTTTTGTAGATCTGAAATATTATGTAGGCCTAAAGATATGTTTTTCCATATATTGTAATATGGTAATAAGGATGGGTTTTGGGAAACATATCCTATCTTTCTTTCTGATGGCTCTAACCCTGTTATATTCTTTTTTCCTAATATAATTTGTCCAGAATCTTGTTTGATGAGGCCAGCAATGATTTTGATGATGGTTGATTTACCACTACCAGATGGGCCTAATATTGCTGTCACTTTACCTGAATTAGCAGTAAGGTTAATTTTGCTTAAAATATTGCTGTAATCTGCGCTGTAACTAATATTTTTTAGAATTAATTTACTCATATTTTTATATTTTTTTGTTTACTCATTACTCCCAATTTTAGAGTGGTTTTTGAGGAAAAATTTATTAATAAAATATATCGGTATTAAGTTAATTGCTATAATTGAAAGTGATAATGCACCGGCAGTTGAAACCATTTCATCTGAAGCAAGGAGATATGTTCTAGTGGATAAAGTATCAAAATTGAAAGGTCTCAAAATTAAAGTAGCTGGTAGTTCTTTGATAATTTCAACTGCGATTAATAATAATGAAATTGAGATTTCATAAGAAAGAAAAGGAATATAGATATTATTTAATCTTTGGAGATTGTTTTTTTGGTATATTAAAGAGATGTCATTTAACTCATTAGGAATCTTTGCCCATGAGGATTGTATATTATTGTGAGCTAGGGTGACAAAACGAACAAAATAAGCATATATTAGCCCAATAATTGCAAGTATTGATATGGATTGGTAGTTAATTCCGAATTGATTGAAAATTGATTGTAAGGTGTAAATTACCGATATTGCTATTACAGATCCTGGTACTGCATACCCTAAAGAAACTACATTTCCTAATATCTTGCCTATTTTAAGCTGGTAAGTTTTTAAGACAGTAATAATTAAAATAGTGGCAGCAACAATTGTAATTGATCCCATTAATGCCAAGAAAAGGGAGTTACTGAAGGTTTTGATAAAATCTTGGCTCAAGAAATAATGATGTTTTTCAATTCCCCAAAGCAATATTTGTGTAAAGGGAATAAAAAATGCAAATAATGGTATAGTAAGGCAAATTGATAGTAAGAAGATTGTTTTGATAAATTTAGGTTTCTTTGCTGTAGAAGAGGTGGCTCCATATTTAGGTATGGTGTATGATTTATGTAGGTTGAGAAATTTTTCTATTAGTAGAATAATGATTACGATTGCTAGTAAACATATGGATAAAAATGCTGCAGTTTCATATTGATTTTGGTAGAACCAAGCGCGATATATTTGGGTGGTGAATGTTTTAATGCCAAAAAGACTTGCTAATCCAAAATCAGCCATTACTTCCATTGCTATTAGGCTAAGTCCGGCAATGATAGCTGGTTTACTTCCAGGAATTGCTATTTTGAAAATTATTTGCCTTTCTTTTAGGCCGTGGAGTTTGGCTAAGGTAATACGTTCTTTTAATTTCTCGAAGTAATTTTTTGTTAATAAATATAAATATGGGTAAAGACCTAGAGAAAAAATAATAGATGCTCCAAGAGGGGTTCTGATTGAAAAATTACAATTTGTGTTTAACACAGTGTCACAGAAATATGGAATTTGATCTTCTCCGATATATGCGTATGTGCTTGCTAAAATATAAGATGGAATGGTAAGAGGCAATAGAATTAGGATATTGATGAGTTTTTTATATGGTAGGTCATAATATGTTGTGACCCATGCTAATGTGATGGCAATAATGCCAGATAAAACAACTGTTGTAATTACTAAGTTAAAGCTGTTTTTTAGTAATGTTAAAATAGTATGGTCTAATGCTAAGTTAGAGTATAATGCTAATGCTACGATGCTTTCTTTGGTTAAAATTAGAAAGGGAATGGTTAATAATAGCAGTAATATTGTGGCAATTATTACAATAGGTTTTAGATAATGAGATTTTATTGCCATCCTACCTGATCTGCAATTTTAATTGCTTGCCCAGCATTTTTATACAGATAATTCAATGCTGTACTATTTGCTTTATGAGTGTGGCCTGTTTCTGGTATATTTACCGATGTTTCGAAATTATTTGAGACAAAATATTGCTGCATTTTTTTTGATAATAGGAAGCTTATGAATTTTATTGCATTATCGTGATTTTTACTATGTTTTGTAATTGCTATGCTACTTAAATTGATATGGTAACCATGTGAATTTTGGTTTGGATATATTACGGAAATTTTTGCAGCGTAATTTTTCATTATCGGATCTTTAGAGGCTTTAATGCGTTTATAATAATAGTCATTTGCTATTGCTATTTTTCCTATGCCTTTAGCTAGCGCTTTTAGTTGGTCTGTATCTCCTCCCTCAGGTTGTCTTGCAAAATTATTAACTATTTTTTTTAGAATTTCTTTGGCTTCTTCTGCTCCTTTATAATGAATTAATTCAGAAATTAATGCTTGGTTATAAGGATTACTTGAAGATCTTACTAATATAGTATTTTGGTGTTCAGGTTTGGCTAAATCTGAATAGTCTTTGATTGATTTTTGTCCATCGATTAACTTATTATTATAAAAAATTAACCTTGCTCTTTGAGAAACGCCTACCCAATACCCACCTGTATCTCTATATTGTTTAGGAACAGATTTTAATATGTTAGGATCTACAATTTTTCTAAGTAGATTTTTTTCAACCGCTTTTTCTATATTTATAATATCTGATGTTAAGAATAGGTCGGCTGGTGTGTTGTGTTTTTCACTTTCAAGTTTTGCAATCAATTTTGGGGCTTTGTCTACTAATAGATTTACTTTGATTCCAGTATCTTGATAAAAAATCTCGATTATTTCAGAGATAAATTTTTCTTTTCTAGCAGAATATATATTAACAGTTTCTTCCTTTTTTGGGGTAAGTGATAAAGAAAAATATATTATACTTGATAATATAAGAAGAGTAAGAATCAGGTAAGTTTTTTTCATTTTGAAGTTTGGTATATTATTGTTTTAATATCGTGAATTAAATTAAATTTAATGTGGTTTCGTTAGAAAATAAAGATTAAGATAGGAAGTAGTAGGGAATAACTTTATATATTAATTTATATATATTAATTTTCAGATTTTATCGTTACCAAAATGATAATGATTATCAATTATTAGCTAATTGTTTTTATTTAGCAAGGATATGTTTTTTAATATACGTGTTTTATATATAGTGATTGCTTTGTTGCCGCTTAGTTGTTCTATTGCAGAAGCTAAATCTGTATATCAAAGAATTTTGGATATTGAGGTGGTTTCTAAGAATGATTTGAAGCCACCATATCATAATAAGCGTTTAGATAATTTGATAGGAAATATTCTATCGGAAAAATTAATTAATCCTAAAAATACGTATAATCCAGATGATGAAAATAATGTATTAATTACTATTGAACCTGATAGCGGAGGAGGATTTGCTAGTTATTCTGGTGTTTCTGATGAAGCAAAAAATGTTGAGTCTAAACCTAGTTCTAAGAATGTAGTAGTTGATGCTCCTGTCCCGAAAAAATCTCATGAAGGTTATAATGGGCCTGAACTTGATTCATTAATTGATAGTATTGAGTCTATTAATGAGGTAAAAAAACGAGTAATTATTATTGATGCCGGACATGGAGGTAAAGATTCAGGTACGGTTGGACATGGCCGTGTTAAGGAAAAAGATATTGTATTATTATATGCTAAGGAGTTAGCTCAAAAATTGAAACAAAAGAAAAAATATCAGGTATATTTAACAAGAGATAGGGATATATTTTTATCGCTTAGAATGCGTAATAGAATAGCAAGAAAATTTAACGCTGATTTATTTATTTCAGTTCATGCTGATGCTGCTCCGAATAAGAAAGCTAGGGGGTTGTCTATTTATACTTTATCTGAAAAAGCATCTAATAAGGAGGCGGCGCTACTTGCTAAGAAGGAAAATAAAGCAGATGTAATAGCAGGAGTTGATTTACGGGATATGGAAAAAGATGTTTCTGATACATTGATTGATTTATCAATGAGAGAAGCAAAAAATAAGTCCAGAATCTTTGCTGGAATATTAAATAAGAGGCTAAAAACGAAAGTAAGGGTTAGAGAAAATGCGCTACATTCGGCTGGTTTTGTGGTGTTGAAAAATTCTAATATGGCTTCTGTCCTATTAGAAATAGGGTTTTTATCTAATAAATATGATACGCGTAATTTACGTAAAAAGTCTTATAGGAGAGACTTGATTTCTGGAGTTATAGCATCAATAGATGAGTATTTTTTACATAGCTACTAATGTAAATAAGGTTAAAAATGATAAGGATAAAGAGCTAGGGTTTATTGGTGATATTAGCTAGCTAATAGATAACTACATACACTATTTAACAGCTTTGATCCTTTATATGTTGTGTATATATGGTTGTTATTTTGATAGATAAGTTTTTCCTTAGAGAGGGTGTCTAATTTGTCTAAAAACTTTATTTTGTTTTTTGTAAGTTGGTTAGTGTTATCATTCTGGGCTGAATTTTCTATATAGTGAAACAACCTATCCAAATTTACTCCGAATTTTGTTCTAAGACCAATCAATATGATTTCTGTAAAAATTTCTTCATTTGTTAGAGGTGTAGAAGTTTGAATAGCATTCTTGTTTTTTTCTATACTGGTCACCCATTTTTGGGGCATGTGATAATTCATTTTTTGGTAGATGCTGTATTTATTTTCTGTAAGCCTACTCATACCTCCAGATTTCTTTGTTTTGTTACTTTCTATCAATCCATCAATCTTGGTTGGTGGTGTTTGGATAGGTAGAGTGATGCGTGAATGACTTCCTGCTCCAATTCCTAGGTAATCTCTGTAATTCCAATAAGTTAGATTGTGGTGAGAGTGATAGTTGTTTTTGCAATAGTTTGATATTTCATAATTTTCTAGACCATATTCAAGACAAGTGTCATGTGTGATATCATATAATTTATTTTGTGTATCTGTGTTTGGTAATGTAAACTCTTTGTTCCTGTATGAATTAAAGAATTTCGTGCCTTTTTCTATGGTTAATTGATATAAAGATAGGTGAGGGGACCCTATTTTTAATGCTGTTTTTAACTCTGATTTCCATGATTCTGGAGTTTGATTTGGTCTTGCATATATTAGGTCAAAAGAAAAATTGTCGAAATATTTTTGTGCAATATCAATAGTAGAGTAAGCTTCGTTTTTAGAGTGTTGTCTACCAAGGAATTTTAAATCTTGGTCATTTAATGCTTGAATTCCGATAGATAATCTATTGATTCCAATGTTTTTTAAATCTTTGAATTTTTGGGATTCACTAGAAGTTGGGTTTGCTTCTAAAGTGATTTCTATATCGCTACTTAAGTTCCATAATGTGCTGATTTTTTTTAAAATTTTATCTACTGTGTTAATTGGCATTAGAGAAGGGGTTCCGCCTCCGAAAAATATTGAGGTTATATTTCTTTTGCCTATTAGCTCTTTAAAATATTCTAATTCAGTTATGTAGCAGTCAGCAAATTTTTGTTGGTCGATATTGTCATTTACGTGAGAGTTAAAGTCACAATATGGACATTTGGATTTACAGAATGGGTAGTGGATGTAGATGGCTAAATTTTTATCCATTATAAAAGAAAAGTAAAAACTGTTAATGTGTGGTTTTTACGAATAAGAAAAAGCTAGAAATAATTAATATTGGTAAAAATATACCTATATTTCCTAGATTTTGCAAAAGTAACCCTGTGATAAGACTTGCTAGGATTCCTCCTAGATTCCCTGACATACTATAACAACTATTTGCCGCTACTAGATCTTCCTTAGGAAAGTAAGAGTTTAACTCGCTATTGCAATTGATATAGACATATCCTGCAGATATTCCAAGTAGAAATATAAGAAGTAACATTAAGTAATATTTGCTAGCAAAAATATATATAAAAAACATTAGTAAGGTTGATATAAATATGATTGGTTTTAGGTGCTTTAATGGACGATTTGCTTTGTCTGAGAGATATCCTATTAATATATCGAAAATAGTACTTAAAGTATAGAAGCTGACTATTAGAGCTGCATTTTCTGCTGAAAATCCATTATTCATGCCATAAATTACCATGAATACAAATACGGTGGTTGTAATATATTCCTGGAAAAATTTCCCCAAAAAAATGTCGGGGCGTTTTTTGAGATAGTATGAAATTTTTTGATTTATGGTGCTGGAAATTTTTACTTTAATATTTGATAAAGAGATAGCGAACATTATCGCAGTAAATAAAGTTAGAGTAGCGCATATAACCCATAATGCGTAATTATTAGTACCTAACAATTTAACTATTGATGACCCTATAGTGATACCAACACATATAATAGTTGTATTAATGGATATTAGTAGGCTACGATTTTTATCATCTATATATTGGTTTAAAATGGTGTTTCCTAGAGTGAAAAAACAAAACCAAAATAACCCAAATATGACCATGTAAAATAGCCATATTATGTAGTTAATGAAAAATGGTATTAATAACACTAATATGCTGTATAAAAATAACAAAAATGTGGTTAAATAAATTGCAGAAATTTTGTTAGTAATTCTATTTAAATATGGAGCAATTAATAACCCTGCTGATAGGTCTATTACGGCACTGAATCCGATGAAAAATTCAGGAATATGGTTTTCTTTTAAAATTACGGGAAATAACACAATGTTTATTCCCATTGCAATAGTTACACATAGATTTGCAGCTGCAATTACCCATACTACCTTTTTGCTTTTTAACCTGCTGATACCTTTAGAATTATCTAGCTTTTTACCTTCAGTATGCCCATTGGATTTGGTATATGGTTCTTGAATTTTAATATTCATCAGAATGGATAGTTTGAAGAATCTTACGTTTTAAACTAGTAATATTTTGATTAGATACAGCTGATATGGTTAGAGTTTTAATATTTAACTTTTTTTCCACTTTAGTTTTAATTTTGTTTAATTCTTCTTCATCTATTAGATCTATTTTATTGAGCGCGATAAGCTCTTGTTTTTTTGCAAGAACCGGGCTGTAATCTTCTAATTCTTTTCTGATTATTTTGTATGATTGTATAATATCAGGAGTTGTGATATCAATCAGATGTAGTAAGGCTTTACATCTTTCTATATGTTTTAAGAATCTATGTCCTAGACCAGTTCCTTGGCTTGCTCCTTCGATTAATCCTGGGATGTCTGCCATTACGAATTCATATTCATCTACGTAAATTACTCCTAATTCAGGTTTTAATGTAGTAAATGGGTAATCGGCAATTTTTGGTTTTGCACGTGATATAACGCTCAGTAATGTTGATTTTCCTGCATTTGGAAAACCTATAATTCCTATATCTGAGAGGATTTTTAAATGTAGTTTGATGGTTAATTCTTGTCCTTCTCCACCTTTTTGGGTCTTTCTAGGTGCCCGGTTTAATGAAGTTTTAAATGATGCATTCCCTAAGCCGCCTTGCCCTCCTTCTAAAAGGATGATTTCTTGATCATGGTGGTCTAAATCTGTGATGATTTTATTTGATTCGGTTAATATCTGGGTTCCCACTGGTACTATTAATATGATATCTTCTCCCTTTTTCCCATTGCAATTTCTTCTGGATCCAGGACGACCATTTTCTGCTTTAAAATGCTGTTTGAAACGGTAATCTATTAATGTATTAACTGATTTGCTTGCTTTAAATATTACATTTCCTCCAGAGCCTCCAGCACCTCCATCTGGTCCTCCTAATGGGGTATGGGCTTCGCGTAAAAAACTAAGGCAGCCGCTGCCTCCATTCCCGCTTTTTACATATATTTTTGCTTCATCTATAAATTGCACTTTCTTTTTCTATTTAAGTTAAGTTGTTAAATTATGTTCCTTAAACTGTGTTTTTAGGTTAGTATTAGGTTATATAGAAAGAGAGTAATCTAACTTTTAAAATGATATATGTAAAAGTAAAAATAAAAAAACTTTCTTGATTTGATTTTTTTTTGGAGTAGTAAGGCTAATAAAGGTATAAAATTTACATGATATTCTAATGAAAGTTATAATTTGTGGTGCTGGTCAGGTAGGTAACAGTATAGCTAGGCAACTAGTTTTAGAAGACAATGATGTAACAGTTATAGATCAGTCGGAGGAGCTAATAGAAAAAATAAATAATACCTTAGATGTGAAGGCGTTTGTTGGCTTTGCGTCACATCCTACAGTTTTAGAAGAAGCTGGTGCTGCCAATGCAGATATGATCATTTCTGTAACACAATCAGATGAAATTAATATGGTGTCATGCCAGGTGGCCCATTCCATTTTTGGAATATCAAGAAAGGTAGCTAGAGTTCGTAGTCAAAGTTATTTTTCTAAAGATGTGGAAAGGCTTTTTTCTGCTAATAATATGCCAATTGATGTTATAATATCTCCGGAGATTGAGGTAGCAAATGCTATTTTGGATAGGTTGCATGTACCTGGGGCTATAGAAACGATCTTATTTGCTGATGGAAAAGTTAAGGTGATTTCTGTTAAAACTTCCAAGGAAAGCATAATTAATAATTTGAATGTTCAAGATGCAAATAAGATAATCTCTCATTTAAAAGCAAAAATTATTGGTTTTACCAAGGATGATAAATTATATCCTGATACTAGTGATATGCTATTATGTCCTGATTATGAAGTATATGTTGTATCTGAGGTAGAGGATTTAAAAGAAACAATGGCAATTTTTGGTCATGAAGAGTCTGAAGCAAGGAAGATACGTATAATAGGAGGGGGAAGGATTGGTCTTTATTTAGCGCAAAAATTAGAGCAAGAAGAGGATACTAGAGTAAAGATTATTGAAAGAAATCAGAAGAGGGCTCATGTCATTGCCGATAAGCTTAAGATGACACCGGTGATTAATGGAGATGCGTTAGAGCAAGAGATCTTGCAAGAGGTTAATATTTCTTCTAGTGATACAGTGATTGCGGTTTCTAATGATGATGAGGTAAATATATTATCAGCTTTATTAGCCAAAAAACATGGTTGTTCTACTTCTATTGTACTGGTAAATAGTAATTCATTTGCACCGTTATTTTCTTCACTTGGAATAGATATTATAGTAAATCCTAGAGAGATTACGGTTTCGTCTATTTTGCGTTATATTAGAAATTTGAAAGTACGTAATGTTCATTCTATTTGTGATTCTCAAGCAGAGATTATAGAAATAGATGCATTTGAGTCTTCATATTCTGTAGGGAAAAAGATTGCAGAATTAAATTTACCTGAAGGAATCATAATTTGTATGATTATTCGTAATGAGGAAGTGATAGTTCCTAGGCCTGATTTTGAAATCGTAGCAAAAGATAGGTTGATTGTTATGAGTAAGATGGAACAAGTTAAAAAAGTAGAAAAACTCTTCTCAGAAAAATTCAAATATTTCTAGCCAGCTTGAAGCTGGACACGGATTAACATTGATTACCTTAGAGGTGGATGAGGTAAGGTTGTTCGTTAATGGTTGGCATTTATTAAGTGTAAATAAGTATTTAAGGTCTACACGATTTTCCAACCGGAGAAGTGAGAGTATAATGCTACCAGTTATTTTAGCGGCGCTTCTAATGGAGATGGTGATGGACGTATTTCACCGGGTAATGGGTCTATAGCTGGTTCATCCGAAGTAGTTTTTGTTGCTAAGTATCTATTGGAGGCAGAGTTGGTTCAGGGAGATTTTAGTAATTAAATACTTCACGAAGTTATATAAGTTCTAAAATTGATAAAGATGGTTTTATAGTGGTGGGTTATTCCCGTTACTATTCAGCTAATGCTTCTTTTTATGATGTAAGTGGCACAACGGAGAATATCATAAAGTTTGGTAATCCTCTAGACCATGCTAATTATCAGTCGTCTACAGTATTTATGCAACAATGCTACAATTGGTATAAAAAGTCAGTTGATTGATGTTGTAATATTGTGTACAAGTTGGGTGTTAACCTAATTTGTAAAAAATGCTAAGAAAATTAGATAGCTATATATGTAATAGATTTTTTAAGTATTTTTTTATAAATCTATTAGTTATTACAGGTATTTTATGGTTTACTAAGATTGTAAAGTTTTTAGAACTTGCGACTGTAAAAAATGTATCATTTATAGATTTTATTCTTTTATCTTTGCTGACATTGTTTAATTTAGTAAGTTTCTTGATACCCCTTGTTATCTTAATAGCGTCGATCTTTACTTTATATAATTTATATCATTCTAAAGAGTTATTTATCATAAAATCGGCTGGTCTTAGTAGAATAAAAATTATCAAACCCTTTTTAATTTCATTTTCGTTTATTCTATTACTTAATTATTTGTTGTTATTCTACCTTAGTCCTCTTTCAGAAAGGCTTATGAGTTCGCTTAGTACTAAATTAGCTAATCAGTTTTTGGTTTCTGTGTTAGAAGAAGAAACTTTTAATAAAGTAGATGATAACACTACGATTTTTATAGATCGGAAGGATAGTTCAGGGGTATTTGGTAATATTGTCATATATAGCAAGGATAAAGAAAATAATGATGTTTTTATCAATTCTAAAGAGGCTAAGCTGATCAAGCATAAAGATAAGATGATTTTAGGATTGAATCAAGGTAGTAGGTATGTTGTAGAAAATAAACAAAACATCAAAGATAGTCTGATATTTGGTAAGTACCTGACGGATTTGGACTTTTTTAATGAGGATAAAGAAATCTTTAAGCCCAAAAGAAAAATATCAGAATATTACATAAATGAGCTGTTTGATAAAGAGCTTACCAAGCAATATAAAGTGAGTAAAGTAGTTAGCGAGCAGCAGCATAGGATAATGTGGCCATGGTTGGGCGTAGTATTGGGGGTTATGTCGATTACGATTTTGCTTAGTGGTGAGTATAATAGAAAAGGAAATATTGCAAAGAATATCATGGTAATCATAGCAGCCTTAATGTTTATTTTAATTTATTTCTTATTAAAAAACTTAATATCACAAAGGATAAACCTTGTTTTTGTGGGTTATGCTTATATTATATCTTCGTTAGTTTTATTATTGTGGTTAAACACAATTAATAGGATTAAATTCTTTTAATATTTCTAAATTTTAAACAGTTCTTTATATTTGATTTTCATGTCACAGATGCATTCATATCCTAAAACTAATCCTAATCCTGATTTCTCTCTTCTTGAAAAAGAAGTACAAAAATTTTGGCGAGAAAATAAAGTTTTTGAGCAGTCAGTTGAAAATAGGAAGTTGGTATCCAATGGCAAGAAAAATGAGGAATATGTCTTTTATGATGGGCCACCATTTGCTAACGGTTTGCCTCATTATGGTCATTTGCTTACAGGTTTTGTTAAAGATGTTTTTGCTAGATATCATACAATGCGTGGTGAAGTAGTAGATAGAAAATTTGGCTGGGATACGCATGGTTTGCCAGTTGAAATGGAAACAGAAAAAGAATTGTCAATTTCAGGGCGCATAGCAATAGAAGAATATGGTATAGATAAATTTAATGATGCATGTAAAACATCAGTAATGAAATATGCTAGCCAGTGGAAAGACTACGTCACCAGGCAGGGAAGATGGGTTGATTTTGATGGTGGTTATAAAACCATGGATATAAATTACATGGAGTCTGTTATTTGGGCCTTTAAAGAGCTATATAAGAAAGGTCTAATATATGAAGATATGAGAGTAATGCCATATTCATGGAAGTGCCAAACTCCATTATCTAATTTTGAAACCAGGTTAGATAATTCATATAGGGAAAAAGAAAGTAAAGCAGTAACTCTTGCGTTTGAGCTAAAAGATGCCTTGCCAGGTAAAAATTATGATAATCTATCTATTCTAGTTTGGACTACGACACCCTGGACATTACCGTCAAACTTAGCTTTAGCAGTAGGAAAAGATATAGATTATGTAATAGTAGAAAAAGATCAGAAGAATTACATAATCGCTAAAAATTTAGCTGGTAAATATGCTAAAGAATTGGCTCAAGAAAAAGAATTAAACATAATAGATAATATTAAAGGAAGCAGTTTAATTGGTTTAAATTATAAACCAGTATTTAATTATATTTCTGATAATCCTTCAAATTACGATCTGAGTAAAGCATGGAAGATCTATGCGGGGGATTTTGTAACATTGGAAGATGGAACAGGGGTGGTTCATATAGCTCCGGGTTTTGGTGAAGATGATCAGCTATTATGTAAGACCGTAGGTATACCAACAATATGTCCTGTGAATGAAGGAGGTGAGTTTACTTCGCCAATTGATGAGTTTAAAGGGCAGCAAGTATTTGAAACTAATGTTCCATTAATAAAAAAGTTAAAAGCCCAAGGGAATTGGATTAAAACAGAACAATATATTCATAATTATCCTCATTGCTGGAGAAGTGATACCCCATTAATATATAGAGCTCTTCCATCTTGGTATGTTAGAGTGACAGATTTTAAAGATCGTATGGTAGAGCTTAATCAAGAGATTAATTGGATTCCAAGCCATATTAAAGATGGATTATTTGGTAAGTGGCTTGAAAACGCACGGGACTGGTCAATATCAAGGAACAGATTCTGGGGGTGCCCTGTGCCCGTATGGCGTTCAGATGACCCTAAATATCCTAGAATAGATGTTTATGGTTCTCTAGATGAAATTGAAAAAGATTTTGGAGTTAGGCCAGATAATTTACATAGACCATATATTGACGAGTTAACCAGGCCAAACCCGGATGATCCAACAGGAAAATCTACTATGAGAAGGGTGTCTGATGTATTGGATTGCTGGTTTGAATCAGGTTCTATGCCATATGCTCAGGCGCACTATCCTTTTGAAAATAAGGATTGGTTTGAAAATAATTTTCCTGCAGATTTTATAGTGGAATATGTAGCTCAAACTAGAGGTTGGTTCTATACATTGATGGTGTTATCTACGGCTCTGTTTGATCGTCCGCCATTTCAAAATTGTATATGTCATGGGGTGATTTTAGATGAGAATTCAGAGAAATTATCAAAGCGGTTAGGAAATTACGTATCGCCAACTGTAATATTTGATAAATATGGTGCAGATAGTATGCGTGTTTTTATGGGTGCATCTACTGTGATGAAAGGAAATGAGCTTAATATAGATAAGCAAGGAGAAGTGTTTAAGGATGCTGTAAGGCTATTTATTAAGCCTATTTGGAATAGTTATCACTTTTTTTGCATGTATGCTTCGGCAGATAAAATTAAAGCTGAATTTTCATTAGAGTCTAAACATATAATGGATATTTATATTCTGTCTAAAACTAAGAAATTGGTCGAAGATATCAAACAGTCTTTAGATAAATATGATTTGCCATCTAGTTATTCGTCTATAGAGGTGTTTTTTGAATTATTAAATAATTGGTATATTAGAAGGAATAGAAATCGTTTCTGGAAAAGTGAGAAGGATGACTCTAAAGTAAGCGCCTATAACACATTATATACAGTGCTTAATATCGTTTCTAGAGCTATTGCTCCTCTAGTTCCTCATATATCTGAAGCTATATATCAAGGTTTAGAATCAAATGACAAAATTTCAGTACATTTACAAGACTATCCTAATGTTGCTTCTATAGATAATGCTTTGGATCTGGTTTCAGATATGGATAAGGTGCGTAATATTTGTAATGTTACACATAGTATTAGAAGTAAACAAAATATCAGAATTAGGCAGCCGCTCAAGAAGATAGATGTAATAGGTTTGAGCTATTCGCATTTAAATGATTATGTTAGTCTTATTTGTGATGAAGTTAATGTAAAGCAGGTTAATTTTATTACAGAAATAGGGGATTTAGCTGATCTTAAATTAAATCTTAATTTTAAATCTTTGGGAGAGAAATATGGGAAGAAAGTAAAAGAGATAATATCTTCTGCAAAGCAAGGTAAATGGGAAAGAGTTGATAATAATGTTATTAAAATATCTGAAATTCTTCTTACCCAAGGTGAATTTAATTTACTATTAGTACCAAAAAATAGTGATTCTATGAATGCGTTACCAGAACAGGATGCATTAGTGTCCTTGGATATCAAATTAGATGATGATTTAATTAAGGAAGGAATTGCTCGTGATATTGTTAGAATAGTCCAGCAAGAAAGAAAAAATTTGGATTTAGATATTACAGATCGTATCATTTTACAATTAAAAACTGAATCAAATAATGTGATAGATGCAATAGGGAAATTTACAGATTATATTAAAGAGCAGACACTTGGAGTAGAGCTAGCTGTTAATCAAAATGATATTACTCAGAGTAAACATCAATTAGATGGTAATTTGCTTGAGATTAATATTAAAAAGGCATAAATGTTAGTGAGTTGATAATATAAGCAAAAAGCAAAATATGACAGAAGTTGCGGTAATAGGAGGAGGTGCTTGGGGTACTTCAATAGCAAATTTACTAGGTACTAATGGCCATAAGGTTCATTTGTGGTGTTTTGAAGAGGAGGTTGCAAAAGAGATTAATAAATCTCATGAAAATAAATTGTTTTTGAGCGGTATTAAGTTAAGTGAAAATATTGTAGCGACTAATGATTTTAATGATTTAAAAGAGGTTAAGGCGGTATTTTCTGTTATTCCTGCTCAGTTTACTAAAGATACTTTGTCTCAAATCGTTAATATTATTGATAAAGATGTACCGATAGTAATTTGCTCTAAAGGTATAGAAAATAAATCACAGAGATTGTTAAGTGATATAATCAGAGAAGTGTTTTTGCATAATAATATTGCAGTAATGTCTGGTCCTAATTTTGCTGATGAAGTTGCAAGAGGGGAGGCGGCTATTACTACAATTGCTTGTACTGATAATGAGGTTGCTCAGTTTATTTCATATTTGCTTGAAAATGAAAAATTTGGTACATCAGTATGTAATGATATAATTGGAGCTCAGTTAGGGGGGTCGATAAAAAATGTTATGGCAATTGCTCTAGGTATAGCAACAGGTCTTGAAATGAGTCAGTCTTCTAAGGCTGCCTTATTAACTATGGCAATAAACGAAATAAATAGTTTGTCTGATGCATTAGGAGGTGATATAAAAACCGCGTCCGAACCATGTATCGTAGGAGATTTGATTCTTACCTGTTCATCTCGCAAATCACGCAATATGTCTCTTGGGTATGAATTAGGAAAAGGTAAATCTCTAGAAGAAATTATGGCAAATAGAAAAACAGTAGTAGAAGGGGTGGCAACTACAAAAGCTGCTAAATCGGTAGCTGATAAATTTAGTTTAAATCTTACCATAATTAATACAATATATGACATATTATATAATGATGTAAAAGTTTCTAAGGATTTATTTACTAAGTTTGGATAGGGGGTGAAAATGAGAATTGTAAAAATAATTGTTTCATATATAGCTCTTTTGTTTTTTGGAGGAAATGTTATGGCAGATGTTAGTTCAAATATTCAAAAAGCTACCTTTGCAGGAGGGTGTTTTTGGTGTGTTGAGGCGGAGTTTGATAAAGTCAAAGGTGTTATATCTGCGGTATCAGGATATATAGGAGGAAAGGAAAAAAATCCAACATATAAGCAAGTATCAAAAGGTCAAACTGGCCATATAGAATCAGTGGAAATTACATTTGATGCAAATAGAATTTCGTATAAACAGCTATTAGATATATATTGGAAGAATATAGACCCTCACGATGATTTTGGACAATTTTGTGATAAGGGGCCGCAATATAAATCTGCTATTTTTTATCATGATGAGTCTCAAAAAATGTTAGCAGAATCTTCTAAAAAAGAGTTAGAAGAAAAGTTTAATTTTGATATTGTAACAAAGATATTAAAAGCAGATATCTTTTATGATGCAGAAGAATATCACCAAAATTACCATATCAAAAACCCCCTTAGATATAAATTCTATCGTCATAGTTGCGGAAGGGACAAGCGTTTAAAAGAAATTTGGAAAAAAAACTGATTTCTGCCGAATATATGGGTTGAAATTAGCTGTATATGTGCATATCTAAATGTCATAACATATTTCTAGATAGCTATGCAATTTGACAAATATACAGAAAAAACTAAAGCTATTATAGCCCATTCTCAAACCTATGCACTATCAAGAGGGCATCAGGGATTTTTGCCAGAACATATAGCATATGTAATGATTGACGATAGTGAAGGATTAATAAGAAAATTAATCGTTGCTGCCAGCGGAAAGTTAGAAGAAATAAAGAGCAAATTAAAAGATAGTTTAAATTCTCAGCCTTCAGTTAAAGGATCGGGTGCAGAGAGAATTTATATTTCTCAGGACTTAGCCAAAGTGTTAACCAAAGCTGAATCTATAATGAAAAAATCAAAAGATGATTTCATTACTTTAGAAAGATTGTTCCAAGCAATGTTGCTAGAGCAAGATACTAAGATTTCACAAATTTTACGTTCTGGTGGTATAGTTGAGAGTGTATTAGAAGAAGTTATAAATATGGTTAGAAAAGGCAGTAAAGCCGATACTCCAAATGCTGAAGATAAATTTAATGCTTTATCAAAATATGCTAAAGATTTAACTAAATTGGCAAGAGACGGAAAAATTGATCCAGTAGTGGGAAGGGATGAAGAAATCAGAAGAACAATTCAGGTGCTATCAAGAAGAACTAAAAATAATCCAGTATTAATAGGTGAGCCTGGTGTAGGAAAAACTGCAATTATAGAAGGCTTAGCTCAAAGAATTGCTAGTGGAGATGTTTCAGAAGGTCTTAAAAAGCAAAGGTTAATGGCACTTGACTTGGGTGCATTATTAGCAGGCGCTAAATTTAGAGGTGAGTTCGAGGAGCGCTTAAAATCGGTAATAAATGAGATCGAGCATTCGGATAATGAAATAATATTATTTATAGATGAATTACATACTTTAGTAGGGGCAGGTGCTTCAGAAGGAGCGATTGATGCATCTAACTTATTAAAACCAGCTTTAGCTAGGGGTTATTTGCGCTGTGTTGGAGCTACTACTTTGGATGAATACCGTAAATATATTGAAAAAGATGCAGCCCTAGCTAGAAGGTTTCAGTCAGTATACGTAAAACAGCCAACCATTCCAGAAACTATTACTATATTAAGGGGAATAAAAGAAAAATATGAATTGCATCACGGAATAAAAATTGCTGATAGTGCAATAATTGCAGCAGCTGATTTATCTGAAAGATATATAACTGATCGTTTTTTACCAGATAAGGCAATAGATCTTATAGATGAAGCAGCAAGTAAGTTAAGAATAGAAATAGATAGTAAGCCTCAAGAAATTGATGAATTAGATAGAAAAATAATTCAGCTCAAAATTGAAGCCGAGACCTTAAAAAAGGAAGAGGATAATTTATCTAAGGAAAGGTTAGAAAAAATTACTCAGGAATTAAATATGCTCAATTCTAAAGTAGAAGATTTAAGCAGTAGATGGACAGCAGAAAAGTTAAAACTACAAAAATCTAAAGAAATTAAGGAAAAAATAGAAAAAGCGAAATATGAATTAGAGGTTGCGCAAAGAGAAGGAAAGTTATCCAGGGCAGGAGAGTTGAGCTATAGCATAATACCTAAGCTGCAAAAAGAACTTGAGGCAATTGATATTGATAGTGGAAAGAGCTTTATGAAAGAATCTATCACGGAAGAAGATATTGCGGCTATTATTTCTAAACATACCGGAATTCCTGTAGAAAGAATGGTAGAAAGTGAAAAACAAAAATATTTATCAATAGAAAGTAAACTTGGAGAGCGTGTAATTGGTCAAACAGATGCAATATCAGCAATTGCGAATTCTATTAGGCGGTCCAAAGCAGGCCTACAAGATACTAATAGACCTTTAGGTTCATTTTTGTTTTTAGGTCCGACCGGAGTTGGAAAAACTGAGTTAACTAAAGCATTAGCAGAATTTATTTTTAGTGATGAAACAGCATTGGTTAGGATTGATATGTCAGAATATATGGAAAAACATTCTGTATCAAGGCTTATAGGGGCGCCTCCAGGATATGTTGGTTATGACCAAGGGGGAGCTTTAACAGAAGTGGTGCGTAGACGTCCATATCAAATAGTACTATTTGATGAGGTGGAAAAGGCTCATCCTGATATATATAATGTGTTACTGCAGTTACTTGATGAAGGAAGGTTAACTGATGGACAGGGTAGGGTAGTAAATTTTAGCAATACCATTGTCATAATGACTTCTAATATTGGAGCTCATTTAATAAACAATCTGGCACCAGATAAAGACACGTCTGACATATATGGCGATATCATGGAAGAAGTAAAAAAATTCTTTCGTCCTGAATTTATTAATCGCTTGGATGAAATAATATTATTTCATAAATTGCATTATCAACATATGGATAAGATTATTGATATTCAGATGGCTTTACTACAAAAAAAGCTTGATGCGCATAAAATAAAGGTTATTCTCGACAAGTCTGGTAAAGATTTGATTTCTAATTTAGGTTATGACAATAAGTTTGGTGCTAGGCCGCTTAAAAGAGTTATACAAAAGAAATTAAAAGATTCTTTAGCTTCTTTAATCTTAGAGGGGAAGATCAGGCAAGGTACAACTGTTACAGCATCTGCTAATGGTCAAGAAATCGTTTTTAATTATTAATTTAATAATTTTTTTAATAATAATGCATCAAATACAGCAAACGGAAGCAAAAAATGAGGATGTAACTCTAAAATTTAAAATTTTAGATATAGGTAGTAAACAGATATATTATTCTCATGATGATTCTACTCCTGTTGTTACCATAGATATTGCATTTAAAAATGCAGGTTATGCATTAGACAGCGATGATAATTTAGGTTCGACATATGTTTTATTATATTTATTAAAAAAATATGAATTTGGGCAGGATACACAAAAGTTAAAAAACCTAATTGAAGAAAATGGTATTAAATTAGATTTTTCAGCAGATCAGGAGAATTTCTATATTTCTGCTAAGGTCATTAAATCAAATTTAAATATACTGACCAATATTTTAAATATGTTCTTTTCAACTAAGTTTTCCGACCAAAAAATATTAACACAAACTAAGGAGAACCTATTACAGAGCTATCAGATAAACCTAGGCAATGCTGGTTTTTTAGCTAATATAAAGCAACAGGAACTGTTATTTGAAAACTCGGACCTTAATAAAATTCCATATGGTACAGAGAAAACTCATGAAAATATAACATTAGATAGTTTGAGTGGCCTTATTCATGATAGGTTTGCAACAAGTAATATGCTTGTCAGTGTGTCGGGAAATATTAGCCAGTCAAAGGTCAAAGGTTTTTATGAGGATATTACTAAAGACTTAAAGCAGCGCTTTAGTCTAAGATATACATCATATAAAAATAGTTATACGCCAGTAAGTAAGCTTTATAAATTACCCAAAGAACAAGTGCTAATAAGAGCATATTTCCCATCTGTAGCAAAAAAGAATAATAATTTTTATCAATATTATATAGCTAATTATATAATTGGAGGTTCTGGATTAAATTCTACTTTATCTAGGGAAATTCGTGAAAAAAGAGGGTTAACATATTCTGTATATTCATATTTTGATATATATAATGACTTTTCTGTTTGGGTTTGTGAATTAAGTACTGACAAAGAAAAATACAAAGAAGCAGTAAAGGTTCTTAAGGAAGTGTTCGAGAATATAAATAAAAACGGATTTGCAGATGAAGAAATAGAAAGGGCTAAAAAATATTTAACAGGAAGCTTTAATATATATTTTAACGAAAATGAAAAGATTTCTTCTTATCTTCAAGATTCGATGTTAAGGGGGGTATCTCCGATATTAATTAGAAATCGTAATAAAATCATTAATTCCTATAGCTCAGAAGATATAAATAACATAGCTAAGAAATTTATTATTCCTGAAAATATATCTTATATTACAGTAGGAGAAATAAATCCTTGATTTTGTCTATATTATCGTTTAGAAGAACATTCTGTTCAATTCTTAACTTTTAAGGCCCCTTCGTCTAGTGGTTAGGACACAAGCCTTTCACGCTTGCAACACGGGTTCAAATCCCGTAGGGGTCACCATTTTCTTTCAGAATCACCTCATATATTCCTAAATAGCAATACTTATATAGCTTCCGCTATACTGCGCATTGCGATTTAGAAATATCTAAGGCAATTCTGAAAGAAAATGGGGCACTTTTTACTGTTTTTTGAATTTTGCTTTCTTCCTGTCATCCTGTAATTTTTTATCACCTTGTCATCCCGGAATTTTCCATCACCTTGTCATCCCGGAATTTTCTATCATCTTGTCATCCCGGAATTTTCCATCATCTTGTCATCCCGGAATTTTCCATCACCTTGTCATCCCGGAATTTTTCATCATCTTGTCATCCCGGAATTTTCCATCACCTTGTCATCCCGTAATTTTCCATCACCTTGTCATCCCAGAATTTTCTATCATCTTGTCATCCCGGAATTTTCTATCATCTTGTCATCCCGGAATTTTCTATCTTCCTGTCATCCCGGAATTTTTCGTGAGAAAAATATCCGGGATCTCCCTGGCTTGTGTTGATTAATAGGAATTTGGTTGTATTATCTGGTTCACCAAATTTATTTGGCCCCTTCGTCTAGTGGCCTAGGACACGAGCTTCTCAGGCTTGGAACACGGGTTCGAGTCCCGTAGGGGTCACCATTTTGTTTCTAATTACTTCATATTTTCTCAAATTGACATGTTTAAATATCTTCCGCTATTCGGCGCATAGCAATTAATAAAATCTAAAATCTTCATCTAGAAACAGTCTACCAGACTGTTTCTTTAACGATTTTGCTATAAAAGCAAAAGGGACAGTCTTGAAGAAATGGGGTAGGGGCATTACCATTAACGTTATACTGCCCCCCATTAAGAATTTGATTTACTAAGAGACAAATTTTTAATAATGATCTATTAATGAATTATTGGTTATTGTTGTTATGTCCTCAAGGAAGCATTGGAAGTCATCGGAG
>Ga0066825_10000179_pt1 | contig 21563 bp, 19 predicted proteins | sample ETNtaG_6_FD_65608 | JGI IMG/M metagenome (GOLD analysis project Ga0066825, IMG submission 65608) | Marine microbial and viral communities from oxygen minimum zone, Eastern Pacific Ocean - ETNP201306SV45 | ecosystem: Environmental > Aquatic > Marine > Oceanic | place: Pacific Ocean: Eastern...
CGCACAGTTATTCAGATATTAATCTTTTCTCTTGTGACCATATTATAGCGTAACAATATAATGTTCTATAACCTCCAAAAAAAGTATTTCAGCTTACTAATCTGTAAACGCTTTGCTAGGTATAACTTAGCTTATGAAATACCTTCCTGCCTTTTTAGCTATTCCGTAAAACCACCCCGGGTCATCTTCATGGGATCTAGTGCTGCATCCAAGTCCTGATCAGACAAATCCGTCATTTCCTTAGCTACTTCTTTCAAGGCACGACCCTCTGCGTAGGCTTTTTTTGCAATTTTAGCGGCCAAATCATACCCAATAATAGGATTGAGTGCCGTAACCAAAATTGGGTTTTTACCTACTTTATCGGCGATAACGTCTTCTCGAATAGTTAATCGAGAAACCGACCTATCAGCCAAATTGTTTGCGGCATTTGTTAAAAGCTCAATCGATTCAAGTAGATTGTGAGCAACTACAGGGAGCATCACATTGAGCTCAAAATTTCCTGATTGCCCCGCCACTGATACCGTAAGATCGTTACCCATAACCTGCGCACATACCATAGCCACAGATTCTTCAATAACTGGATTTACTTTGCCTGGCATGATCGATGAGCCTGGCTGTAGAGCGGCCAACTGAATCTCACATAAACCACTATTTGGGCCGGAATTCATCCACCGTAAATCATTGGCCATTTTCAACATTCCAACAGCAATAGTCTTTAATTGAGCACTCATTTCGACTGGGGCATCAACCGTAGCTTGAGCTTCAAAGTGATTTTCAGCTTCTTTAAATGATACCGCTGTTTGCTTGGTGACTTTTCGCGCAAATTCAACTCCAAAATTTGGATGCGTGTTAATACCAGTTCCTACGGCTGTTCCTCCTTGCGGTAATTCTGATAAACGAATCATTGCATCCTGAACACGATTGACTCCTAAACGCAGTTGTCGGGCATATCCACCAAATTGTTGAGCAATGGTAATCGGCATTGCATCCATCAAATGGGTTCTTCCGGTTTTAACCACATGTTCATACTCAGAACCTTTATGTTCGAAGGTCAATGCTAAGTGTTGTAATGCTGGTATTAACTTTTCTTTTAATTCAATCACCGCAGCAATTCTGATAGTAGTTGGTATAACGTCATTAGAGCTTTGGCCAAAGTTAACGTGGTCATTTGGATGTACCGGGGTAGTTAGATTAGGAAAAGACTCGTTAGCCAGTCTAGCCACAACCTCATTGGTATTCATGTTACTTGAGGTTCCTGAACCCGTTTGAAATATATCTAGAACGAACTCTGAGTCATGTTTACCATCAATAATTTCTTGTGCAGCTAACTGAATAGCCTTCGATATCTCGACATCTAAGGTTCCCAAATCGGCATTTACCTGTGCAGCATTTTTCTTGACAATTCCAAGAGCCTTTATAAATGCCCGAGTAAACCGAATCCCACTTATAGGGAAATTATCATGTGCTCTTTGTGTTTGTGCTCCATATTTAGCGTTTTCAGGGACTTTAACTTCCCCCATTGAATCTTTTTCTATTCGGTACATGATTGTTATTTGGTGAATGAAGTTCTACCCCATCCAAAAATGGAGTGGTTATTAGTTAATATAATTTCTTTGCATACATTCGATATCGCTTATCTATTCTCGCGCCCAGACGTTGGGCCAGATGAATCATCTCTGTATTGTTATCTAAAACCCAACTCAATTCAGACTCGACAAAATTTCTTTCAAGGGCGAACTCTATGGTTCTTTGATGGAAAAGCGCATCAATTCCCTTGCCTTGAAACTCAGGAAGAATACCCATCAAAGCGGTTCTTATTCGATTAATTTTACGTTTTCCCCATAGAAACTTGATAAAACCAAAAGGATATAAGTTTCCATTCATGTTCTTAAAAACCTGATTTAGATCGGGGAGTGCTATAGAAAAACCAACTGGTTTTCCTTCCCATTCTGCTACATGAGCAAAATCTTCGTCTAAAATCATTTTAAACTCTTTTGCAAGCCCTTTAATTTCCTCAAGACTAAGCGGTAAAAACCCCCAATTATTTTTCCAAGCTTCGTTATATATGTCTCGTACTATCTTAACTTCCTCATCAATATTTTTGAGTGATACAGGGCGAATATGTATTTGGGGATATCGTCTCATAATCATGCTCTTTGCTTTGCGCATGCGATCAAAATCTACATTTGATTCATCGAGTACAAAAGCCAATAAGTCACGGACTCCTTCATAACCGGCACTCAGAGCAAGTTTTTCATAATAGGGCTTAGAATAAGGCATCATGATGTAGGGATATTTATCGAACCCATCTACTAAAAAGCCTAATACATCCATCATCCCAGGATTTGTTGGGCCCAGTACTTCCTCAACTCCCTGCCCCCTTAACCAGTCCTCCGCTACACGAAATAATAAGTCGGCCGTTGGTTGATAATCAATACATTCAAAAAACGCAAAATGACCGGTATTCAATCCATGCTGCTTGTTGAAACGATCATCCACTACTGCCGCAATTCTACCCGCTATTTTACCGTCATGATGAGCCAAAAACATGGCCATCCTCGCTTGTTTGAAGAACGGATTCTTCTGTTTATTTATTAGCTTATGTTGCTCCTGACGCAATGGAGGCACAAAAAAGCCGTCGGTCATGTAATGAGTGTACAGAAATTCAATAAATTCCTTTGTTTCGGCTTCGGTACTTACAAAGGTTACACCACTTGCAGCCATGCTCATCTTAGGAAACTAGAGAATTTCCGTTTTGATCAATGATTCCATGTTTTAATCCAACTTTTCTAAAAGCCTCTAATATTCGATCTAAATGTTCATCCGTATGCGAAGCCATATAACTTGTTCGCAGCAAGGATTGGCCTTGGGGAACCGCCGGTGGGATAACCGCATTAGTATATACACCAGCCTCAAAAAGATCTTTCCAAAATTGGAAGCAAAGCATCATTTCACCAATCACAATAGGAATAATTGGAGTTTCAGAGGTCCAGACGTTGAATCCTAGTTTTCGCAATTCCGTGCGCATATAGGTTGAAATTTCGTTCAACCTACTCAATCTCCAAGGCTCCTCTGCCATTATATCCATTGCTTTAAGAACGGTCGCAACATTCGCTGGAGGCATTGAAGCACTAAAAATATGAGCTGGTGAGTGGTGGCGGATATATTCTACAACCTCACGTTGACCTACCAGAAAGCCACCTAGAGATGCAAATGACTTTGAAAAAGTACCACTAATCAAATCTACTTCCTCTAACAAACCAAAAGTAGAAGCTGATCCTCTACCTCCTTCTCCGATTACCCCTACAGCATGAGCGTCATCTAAATAGAGACGAGCTCCAAACTCCTTGGCCAGGGTTAATAATTCAGGTATTTTTGCTAGTGTACCCGACATTGAGAACACACCGTCGCTTATGATAATCTTCCCCGCATCCGGATCAGTTTTTTCTAAAAGTCTTCGCAAATGATCCATGTCATTATGATTGTAACGCATGGTTTTTGCAACTGAGCATTGGGTACCAACTACTATACAAGCATGATTATCTTTGTCAGAAAAAATAACATCATTTCTGCCCGCAATGGTTTGAATCGAGCCCTCATTGGTCTGATATCCAGTACTAAACAACACGCAAGATTCTTTATTCATGAAATCCGCAAGTCGTTCCTCCAACTCAATATGAATGTCGAGTGTACCATTAAGGTACCTAGATCCTGTACAACCCGTACCATACTTCACTATAGCCGCTTGTGCAGCATCTATGGTCCGTTGATCGTTAGTCAGACCCAAATAATTATTTGAGCCAGCCATAATAACCTCATTGCCTTCTATTTCTACAATAGTCCCGTCAGTGGCCTCTAATGGTTTGAAATAGGGATAGAGGCCCAGAGCTTTAACTTCATCGGCTTTGGTATATCCGAAGGCTTTGTCGAAAATATCTGACCGTACTAAGGGTTGTGTTTCAGCCATTCAATAAATATCAATTTCGTAGTAAATGTTGCAATATAATCAGTATAACCGAGCTATCAAATAAACGTTCCTTGAGATGTTGACGCTTAAATTGCGGTCTGGTTTGGTTTCAATCTGCGATAATATTCTTGTTCAAAATACAATTAGAAGCATTCATAGACACAGATGGTATACTGACATATCATTCGGCCGTTATACAGCACTGACCATGGAAAGATACTTAATATATTGCTCTGCTACCTTATCCCACTGGAAATTTTCCCACACATATCGGCAACCCATTAATGAAGTAGATAATAATGCGTCACTGCTAAGAAGTTTCTCTAATTCCATTACATACTCCTTTGAGTCTTCACTCTGCACTTTAATCCCGTTAACTCCTTGCTTTACTACATCTTTCATCCCCTCTAAATCCGAACAAAATACGGGGGTAAAATGTAGGTTTGCTTCTAATAATACGATACCAAAGCCTTCCATGTCTCCCTCTACTCTCACATTAGGCATCATAAAAATGTCCGCAGCAGTGTAGGCTTTATGAACCCAATGATCCGATTTACGGCCCAGTATGTGCACATGAATATTTTTTTCAGCTAGTAAATCGGCGTTCCCTTGGACTGCTTGATAAATGTTCACCCGCTCTGGACCATCTCCAATTAACAGGTAATGACATGGATGATTCAGCTGGGTAAGCACCTTTTCAATAAACCAAGCATGCCCTTTTCTAGGCACCTGTCGACCCACCGAAAGTAAAATGGGTTTATCCAACAGGTTGATGTTAATGTATTCGCCCAATTCTTTTTTTGCTGCCCTTTTTAGCCCTTTTATTTCTTCTATGGCGTCATGAGATTCTAAGGCTAAGGTCTTCTCAACATGAACCGGGTTCATATAATCCGCATCGGTTGGTAACAAATCTTCTATTTGAATCCCATTGGGTAGAGCAACACCTTTTTCAGGATTCATACCTCGTTCGATACAAGCCTTTTTGGTTGCCTGTGACACTGATATCACCCCGTCTAAATCACGTAAAACTCGGCTTACATGATTCTGATACCATCGATACGGCATCGTCACATCCTGACCATGATTAATGGTTACCATAGGCATCGATACCTTATTTTTTAACCACCTGACCATACTAGCCGTAACCATAGAAGAAAATAATATTACATCTGGATTATATGCATTCACAAACCGGGGGATCTGGCGCCGTAATTTTAACAAAAATAGTAAGGTTCTCCACTCGATACCTTTCCATGGTGCCTTTTGTATAATGGTCTGTATTTCCACCGAAGGTTTATTCTCAAGAGCTTGAACAAGTTGCATACTAACGCGTTGCATTCCTCCCATATTTTCAAGAGGTGCATGATCCGGAGGATGCGAATGCGAAATGTAGAGTACTTTAAGGGGGGAGTGGGACATAATTTGTTTCTACTGTAGGGTAGTTATTTGTTCTTGATGCCCTGATAATCAGAAATCACCGTTCTATAATCAGCAACTAGTAATTCATTTATATGATCCCACTGGTACTTTAAGGCAAACTCACGCGAGCGATGCCCCATTTGGTGTAATGAAGCTAAATTCGAAATCATTTCCTCCAATTTTTTACTAAAATCATCGATATCTCTAGACCTAGCAAGTCGGCCGTTTTCTCCATCGACAACTAAGGATGAGGAGCCTATAGCATTTGCGACCAGACAAGGAACTCCGCTCGCCATTGCTTCTAAGGTTACATTACCAAAAGTTTCTGTGTAGGAAGGGAACAAAAATAAATCTGAACTTGCATAGGCCCTAGCAAGGTTTTCTCCCGAACAAAATCCAGTAAAAACCCCATTGGGTAACTGTATTTGCGCCTCTTCTTTTGCGGGCCCATCCCCGACCACTAATGCTCTAACCTTAGGGTTTTGTTGTTGCATTCGTCGCACAGTTTTTATGTAGGTCCCCAATTCTTTTTCCCATACTAAGCGTGAAACAAAACTAACTACAATATCATCCTCAGCGAAACCCATTTTTTTTCGCCATTGTTGATCTCTTTTTTCCGGGTTAAAAAGTTGGGTATCAATACCCCTTGCCCAAATATTCATATCGCCCGTTATTCCCTCAACTCCTAACTCATCAATCATGGATTGACTCGGCACATACACTCGCTGGCATTGAGGATAGAACCATTGCATCATCTTCTTAAAAGGCCATTTTACCGGTCCTAAAAAGAGTTTATAATAATCCACATAACTCAAAAAATGAGTATGATAGGAGCTAACCACTGGGATATTTCGCTTTTTTGCCCAATTCAAAGCGCCTATCCCAAGCCCATCGGGAGTAGCTATGTGTATGAGAGTAGGCTCAAATGTCTCTAACTGCCGCCGAAATGTACGGGGGAAATGTGTGGCTACTCTATATTCCTTTCTACCAGGTACGGGCATAGATATGGAAGGCGTGACTTTCAACGTACCCTCATGAGGAACTATTGCTGGATTCGGTCCACTAGGAGCAAAAATTAGTACAGGTATGTTTTGCTGCTCTAAGTACTGAACTAACCGATTCAATGTTAGGGCTACACCATCCCTTATGTGATTATAATTACCAGTGAATAGGGCTACTCTTAGTTCGCTCATTTATAGAATCAACAGGTTTGATAACACGTTCACTGCCCATACACTCAAATAAGTACTAAATAACAATTTGCTTCTTTGTATTTTAATTGTTGTTTACTGACTAAAGACCAAAAAAATAACACATAAGTTTATTCGTGATAGAATGTTCAAATCCTATTGAATCACCAATCAACCCGTAAATATACGCATTTATGAAAGCCTTTGTTACTGGCGGAACTGGATTTGTTGGAAGTCATTTAGTGGAGCAACTTTTAAGCTTGGCAGAGTATGCAGAAATTCGAGTTTTGGTTAGAAATAAAGAAAAATGGATAAAGGGCTTGGACTATACCCCAGTAAAATCTTCATTAGAACAGGTAGAAATTATCAGAGAATCATTGCAGGGGGTGGATATACTTATTCATGGGGCCGCAGTACTCCACGCTCCTTCCTACTCGGATTTTTTTAAAGCCAATGTGGAAGCAACGAAAAAATTAGTGGAACTTGCAGTGGAAGCTGGGGTATCTAATATCATCATTCTCTCCTCCCTCGCCGCCGCCGGTCCCTCTAGCCAAACCCCCCTCACAGAAAAAGCTCCCTTGTCCCCCATCAGCGCATACGGTCGTTCCAAAAAACAAATGGAAGAAGAAATTCATCAACTCTTTTCAGAAAGAAAGTGGGATAATCACCCAAGCTTAAGCATCAAAATCATACGCCCTCCAGCGGTTTATGGACCAAGAGAAACTGATATCTATGGATTATTCAAAGCCCTTAATTATCGTATCGCCCCTGTATTAGGAAATCCCACAGAAAAAACTCTCTCTCTGGTTCACGTACAGGATCTGGTGAACGGTATCGTTGCATCTAGACTCTACAATCCAGCTGGAATTCATACCTACTTCCTCGGAGGTTGCGAAGACAGCTATTCTTGGAATGATATTTACAAGGAATGCGCAACGGTACTTGGGAAGTCTCATCTAAGGATTCGAGTGCCAAAAGGTGTGCTCATGACTATTGCAAAGGTGGCTGAAACTATGGCTCCTATTTTTGGAGTATATCCAGCCTTAAATTCAGATAAGGCAGAGGAACTTACTCGGAACTGGCTTTGTAGCTCAAATAAAGCCAGGAAAGATTGGGGGTATTCACCACAAATTAGCCTAAAAGAAGGTTTAAAATCTACGCTAAATTGGTATAAAAGCAATAATTGGCTGTAACAATAATTACAAAAGAATGGTAATTTATACTGGTGCTATCTGTGATCAGGTACAGATTTTGGAATTTGAAAAGATACGGTGCAGGTTGTCCATAAAGTAAATATAGACCTGCCTACCTATTTTGACGTATTCTATAGTCAAATTTTAGATTCAGGCAGTATTTTTGCACACACTGATTTGCACATACTGATTTACGATCATTTGTTTACGATCATTTGTTTGAACTCATTGATTAATACTTATTCATACGCGTTCAACAAAGTATATATTGTTTAGTATCAACCAACAAAAAACTTTAATGCATCCATAATGAACCCCGGGAATTCAAGTTATATCCTCTCATTAGCGCTCTCATTCCTCATTATTTGCAATCAAAATAGCTCGGCGCAAACAACAAGTCAGAACATTAGATTTACGCCATCAATGAACATAGAGAATGTGGTGGATATCGCTTCAAGCCCGAGTCATCTATATGTGCTTTCTGAGCAAGAAGGCTTAGCTGTTTTCAGAGTTAGCGAAAAGGACACTCAGTGGCTGTACACCAATAGTGGAATGCAACATCGTGGCAACACGATAGAGACTGATATTCGCTTTGCCTATTTGTTTGGTAATGGGAACCGATTAACTGTAATTGAGCCAACCTCTGTGTTAGGCGTGTATTCTTCAACGTATTTACCCTCAGAGCCTAGAGGGGTAGCCCGGCTTCGTGATCGTGTATACTTAGCCCTCGATGAAGAAGGTCTAGGCGTGTTAGGCTTACAAAATCCCGAAGCTTTTGACTCTGCTGTTGAATTTATTGCCAATGACATTCTCCAAAGAGAGCCGGTGTTAGACGTATTAAGTACTCCTCGATCGCAACAGCTATTTGTACTTAGTCCATCAACCTTACACAATTTTTCATGGACGGCGGATCAGGATACCTTAGAATGGGTTAATTCTATAAGCATTAATCAGGCTATAAATCAATTACATTTAGTAGAAAATGAGTTGTTTGGAAGTAGTGATGCAGGGGTACTTTATCGAATTAGCGAAAATGGCTCTAGCGCTCGATTAGCTGATATCGGAACGCCTATAGTGGACCTTATTGGATATCAAGATAGCTATTTTATCGAAAGTGCCAATAAAGACATATGGCGATTAAATAACGATACAATAGACCTCTGGAAGAGGGATGCCTCAGCTAACTATAAATTAACGGGAGATTTCGAACAATTATGGCTTCACGAGTTTGGAGCTATTGGTAAGGTAAATAATGATCTTAGTCAAACTAAGGAAGAACAATTAGCAGAAACCAAGCCTCTTCCTAATACACTAACACTCCTACCCTATGAACCCAAAATTGTACCCTATCCTAGTCCCATTCTTTTTGGCATTCAAGTGGTAGAAGATTGGCCTTTTGACGCCCTTCGCTTTAGTGTTAAGGGAGCACCTAGTGGAATGAAGGTGAAGGGACAGGGTATTTATTGGGAACCTCAATTCAATCAAATTGGTATTCATCGACTCAATGTTATAGCTCAAAGTTCTACAGGATTACTGGACAGCACCTTTATTCAAGTCGATATTACTAGTTTTAATAACCCACCTAGAATAAGTCCTATTCGTACTAGCACATTAATCATGGGAGATCCCTATACGGTTACCTATACCGCTATGGATCCAGAAGCTAAACACAGCCAAAAATCACTGATTCGTTTTTTGGGTGTAGATCTTCCAGAAAGTGCCCGTTTAGATGAAAAAAGTGGACAACTTTCCTGGACTCCATCGGAGAAGGATTTAGGAATTCACCGGTTTAAAGTCATAGCAACCGATGCCTTGGGCGCAGCAAGCTCGGTACAAGTGGAGCTAAACGTGATAGATTTACCTCGAGATAATAATCAATAACGGGCATGACCAGACAAGATCAGGACCCGCTTTTCGACGCTATTTGTGCCGATAATCTGCTTTCATGGTTTGAAAAGAATAAACGAAGTATGCCATGGCGAGATTCTAGAGATCCTTACGCCATATGGATTTCAGAAATAATGTTACAACAAACTAGGGTAGATCAGGCACTTCCTTTTTTCAATCGATTTATAAGGGCTTTCCCAACTGTTCACGATTTATCATCGGCATCTGCTCAACAGGTGTTAAAGCAGTGGGAAGGACTTGGCTACTACAGTAGAGCTAGAAATATCCACAAAACAGCCCAAATACTTATAAAGGACTATGAAGGGATTCTTCCCAATGACCATGAACAACTCCTTTCACTCCCAGGCATAGGACCTTACACAGCGGCTGCTATTGCAAGTATAGCTTTTGGCTTGGAACATGCGGTAATGGATGGAAATGTAATCCGAACTGTAACTCGGTTTTGCGGTATAGAACAGGATACCCGAAAAACAGGAACTCGAAAAATGGTCCAGCAGGAAGTGGACCAATGGATAAAAGGACGGCCACCCGCCGACTTTAATCAAGCCATGATGGAATTGGGCTCAACTGTCTGTACTCCAACCAAACCCGCTTGCTCAGACTGCCCACTAGCCTCAAAATGTATTGCATACCGAACGGCTAGAACCAACGAAATCCCATATACTTCAAAAAAAGCTAAACGTCCACATCAGACTATTTCGGTGGGCATTATTTTAAATGAACAGGAACAAGTATTAATTGCTCAACGTCCTGAGGAAGCTATGTTAGGTGGACTATGGGAATTTCCAGGTGGAAAAAAAGAACAAGACGAAAGTAGTCTGGTAGCATTGCACAGAGAAATCAAGGAAGAATTAGGTATTGAAATCAGTGTGATTGAAGAATTTATGAGCTTAAATCATGCCTATTCACATTTTACTATCACCCTTAGTGCCTATCTTTGTGTATTAAAGCCTACGGAAAAGACACAAATACCTATAGCCAAAGCGAGTGATCAAATTAAATGGGTTTCAATTCAAGAGTTAAAGAAATACCCCTTTCCTAAGGCTAACAAGACCTTAACTCTTGCCTTGATGAAACGATTTGCGTAAACGATCAAAAAAATATCTACTCAAGCTTAAGCCTGTCCTAGATCAATGGGTAACCAAAATGGAGGTTCCGGCCTATATAAAAGACGACCCTATTCAATTTTTACACGCTTTTGAGGATACAGAAGAAATAAACGTAGCTGGTTTTTTTGCAGCTATAATGGCGTGGGGTAGGCGTTCTATCGTCATTGCAAAGATTGATGATTTACTGTCCAGGATGGCGTATCGACCAGTTGATTTTATTGGTAATTTCACAGAGTTAGATGCTCGAAGAATAATGGGCTTTAAGCATAGAACATTTAATTCTAAGGATATGTACTGGTTTATCAAAACCATGCAAGAAATCTTAATTCAATACCATAGCTTAGAGGCTTTTTGGGCTTATTGCTATAATACGGCATTAGCTGCAAACCGGCCATTAATGGGGGTATTCCACGAAGAATTTTTTAGTTTTTTTCCTCAAATACCTCCCCGAACACGAAGACATATTTCCAATCCTGAAAAAGGTGGATCGTGTAAACGACTTTATATGTATTTACGCTGGACAATACGAAATGGCCCAGTCGATGTTGGTAGTATGAATTTTATGCCTGCATCTCAAATTTACATCCCCTTAGATGTTCACGTAGCTAGACAAAGTAGAAAACTAGGGCTAATTACAAGAAAGCAGAACGACTGGAAGGCGGTAGAAGAATTACAGGAACAACTTTTAATACTCGACCCAGAGGATCCCTCAAAGTACGATTATGCGTTATTTGGTGTAGGATTAAACCCTCATTGGTTAGATAAAAAGTGGATTTTAAATCACATCTAACATGGTATTTTTGCTGGATTCACGATTAACAACTCTCATTTGTTCCATCCTTTGTACATAGATCCACATTTTATTCTACCACAAAAAGTCTTATATTTAGTTCTCTCAATAATGAGAAATAATACAATGAAAGGAAGTGAGGCTCAATGCTAGGCGTTGAAGTTAAAGACAATGAAAGCGTTGAACGCGCGATTAATCGTTTCAAAAAGATGGTGACTCGTTCTCGTATTCTTAATGAATTTAAGGATCGTCAACAGTTTACCAAACCATCTATTGAACGACGAGAAGCCATGAAAAAGGCTGTTCGTGAGCAGCGTCGACGTCAAAGAGAAAATTTCTAGTTTTTCTTACGATTGTTATCACATAGAAGCCCTGGTTTATCTAGGGCTTTTTTTATGGCCAAAAGTATTTAGTACATCCTTAAGGTGAGATGGACTGTTCTTGGAGTTAACTTTTACTTGACCCAAACTATGTGTATAACCAAGTTTTTCCGCTTCTTTGGTGCGTCGTTCTAATTGCCCTACCCGTCTAAGTTCCCCACCCAATCCTATTTCTCCCAACCAAAGTTGATTATAGTCAAGAGATATATCTAGTAATGAAGATACCAACGCCATACATAAGGCAAGATCAGCCGCTGGATCTTTAATTTTCAAGCCACCAGCCACATTAACATACACATCCTTATCCGAAAATTTAAAACCCGTACGCTTTTCTAAGACGGCTAAGAATAGCAAGACACGATTACGGTCCATTCCAGTAACAGTACGTTGGGGAGTCCCGTATGCACTTGGGCTTACCAATGCTTGAATTTCCACCAGTATCGGACGGCTTCCCTCCATTATACAACCAATGGCACTTCCCGATACTTCTTGATTTCGTTCTGCCAAAAAATAGGCCGATGGATTGGGCACTTGATCCAAACCATCTTGCTTCATCTCGAAAACACCCACCTCATGGGCAGGTCCAAATCTATTTTTTATACTTCTCAACAGCCGGTAGGTGTAATGATCATCCCCTTCAAAACTAAGCACAGTATCCACCATGTGTTCTAACACCCGTGGCCCCGCAATATCCCCTTCTTTGGTAATGTGGCCAATTATCATAATGGACAAACTGGATTTTTTGGCCAATTGTTGAAGCAAAGCAGCGCACTCTTTTACTTGGGCAACACTACCTGGCATGCTACTTAACTGGTCTCGGTAAACTGTTTGAATAGAATCTACAATTAGTAGATCGGGGTCTAACTTTTGAGCTTGATCGATGATATATTCGATGCGTGTCTCGTTGATTAACCAGAGTTTTTCAGAGGTGACCCCCATGCGTTTGGCTCGTTGTTTTATCTGCATAACAGATTCTTCACCAGCGCAATATAAAATGGATAAGTTTGGTTCGGCCTTAGCTATTTGAAGAGTAAGTGTACTTTTACCAACCCCAGGTGCACCACCAATCAGTACATAAGACCCACGCATACAGCCCCCACCCAAGACCCTATCAAACTCTGCTATTCCCGTTTGAAAACGAGACGACTCTGTGGCTGTAATGTCCTTGAGCGTTTGTGGTGTTGGTGATTGTTCAGGATCTAATCCAGCTATTTTAGCTTTATGTGGTTTAGTCTTACCCGTTATTTTTTCTTGCTCAACGAAACTATTCCACTCTTTACAACCCGGACAGCTACCCAACCATTTCGGCGATTCATGCCCACATGATGTGCATACAAAAATTTGATTCGATTTAGCCATAAAAAATTATTCTTTGAATAATGATCGCTCCGCTCTTTAGACAGTCAATAGATGGCTGTACAACTATAATTTTAAAGAGTGTATACATCTATATTACTTACTCTGAGCTACGTTTAAACTGATTTACTTCTTGATTTACATACCACGTAGTTGCCATCATTCCCATAGCAATAGTAATGTAATAGCTAATAATACGCCATAAAAATAACGCTAAACCTATAAAAGCTTCCCTAGATATCAGTGGACCTTGAAATAGGACAAAGAGACCTTCCACTCCACCACTTCCTCCAGGAGTTGGCACCACTAAAAAGGCTAAATTCATAGCTAAGCTACGTAGCACGGAAAGTAGCTCGGGGGCGGGAAGTAAACTCAATATTACAATGGGAGCGAGTGCAACTCTAGCTAACCAAGACATGGTGGAATAAAAGAACGCTCGTAAGAGAAAACGAAATGGCTTTGCTTTGAGCTGATAAGCATATTGTTCTAGGTTAACTGCTTCTGAATGAATCTTATTCCTATGCTTTCTAAGAAATGGTAATTTAGCAAACCACTTGATAATTTTTGAAATAGCCGATGGTTTTATTAAAACACCGTATGCAAGTACACCAGCATAGGAAAGCAAGGAAACATAGAGAATAAACATGGATGCTTCACCCAGGAAACCCACCGACGGCGGAACTACATCCATATACACACCTGCTACCAGTAAAATGGGTATGGCAATAGCGAACCAAATCTGATCTAATAGTACACTATATAATATGATCGCAGTAGACTCGCCTAAGCGTAAGCCTTCTTTGGTCATCGCATAGGTTGCCATAGGTGCACCACCTATGGTAGATGGAGTTACCGCTGAAGTAAAATCCCAACTCAATTGCACCCTAAATGCTCCTATCCAACTAATAACTCCCGCGGATAAAAACCGAATTTTTGCGGCGGAGAACCATACTCTTAGTATGGAAACAACTAGAGCAATACCTAACCCAGGAAGTCTTTTGGGCGCCAAATACTCAAGGATACCCGGTGTGTAGGTGTACCAAATAACCCCAGCCATGGTCAAAAGGCTTAAGGAAACAGAAAAAAACAGATATTTTTTAGAAATGATCTGTTTTGGACTACCGAGTTGTTGCTTGTTTTGACTCATACTAAAGTATAAAAAAAGCCTTGCAGGAAACTCTACAAGGCTTAAAAAGCTTTGTGACCTAGGTTAGACACCTAAAATGACATTTTACATAGGTGTATGTACTTTTACGCAATATCTACGTCTTTGTTTAAATATACATCTTGAATCATATTCAAGAGTTCCACACCCTCACCAATAGGACGCTGGAATGCCTTACGACCACTAATAAGCCCCATTCCACCTGCACGCTTGTTAATTACGGCTGTTTTCACTGCATCGGCAAAGTCATTGGATCCAGATGCCCCACCCGAATTAATTAAACCTGCGCGCCCCATGAATGAGTTAATGACTTGATAGCGAGTTAAATCTATAGGATGATCGGTAGTCAATTCTGAATAAATGCGCTCGTCTAATTTACCATAAGAAGAATCTCCCGCATTTAAAGCCTTGTAACCTCCATTATTGGTTGGCTGCTTTTGCTTCACAATATCGGCTCCTATGGTTGTCCCAATATGATTGGCCTGACCTGTTAAATCTGCTGAGGTGTGATAATCAACCCCATCTACCTTGAATGCATCATTTCGTGTATAACACCACAAAATAGTAGCCATTCCTAGCTCGTGTGCATAGGCAAAAGCTTGGGCAACTTCTTGGATTTGTCGATTGGATTCTGCTGAGCCAAAATAAATCGTTGCACCCACTGCAGCCGCACCCATGTCATACGCTTGATCTATGGTACCATACATTATTTGATCAAATGTATTAGGGTAGGTGAGTAATTCATTGTGATTAATCTTAACGATGAATGGTATTTTATGGGCATATTTTCGTGATACACTGCGAAGCGCTCCAAAAGTAGACGCTACACCATTACACCCTGCTTCAACGGCTAACTTCACAATATTTTCAGGATCAAAATAATCAGGATTTTTTGCAAATGAAGCACCCGCAGAGTGTTCAATTCCCTGATCAACCGGAAGTATTGATACATATCCAGTACCTCCGAGTCTACCCGATTCCATTAACCATTGTAAATTACCTAAAACTCTATTGTTTCGATCAGAATGATACCATACCTGATCTACATAATCAGGGGTTGGTTGAATTAACTGATCTTTAGTAATTGTTTTACTGGTGTGATGTAATAAATAAGAGGCATCATCGCCCAGTAATTCTTCAATCTTCGATATATCCATGAGTGTATGTTTAACTTATTGTAGTAAATAGGATTAAAATATAGCAGTATTACAGTCAAATGACTAACAAAAATCCCTGCATATTTGCACAAGATGCAGATAGAAAAGTATATATTCGTATCTTAGCTGTATGAGTAAAAATGATTTTTTTAACGGACTACTAGCTAAGCAAGAACAGCCACTTTTTTTAGCTCCTATGGAAGATGTTTCAGATGCCCCATTTAGACAGATTTGCAGAAAGATGGGCGCTGATATGGTATTTACCGAATTTATTAGCTCTGAGGCACTTATACGTGATTCTGACATCGCTCTACACAAAATGAGTTTTCAGGAAGCCGAACGTCCATTAGGAATTCAAATTTTTGGTGGCAGAGAAGACGCCATGTATGGCGCAGCTAAAGTGGCAGAGGCAAGTAAGCCTGACGTGGTAGATATTAATTTTGGATGCCCTGTCTATAAAGTAGTCAATAAAGGTGCCGGTGCGGCATGCTTAAAAGACATAGGGATGATGGAACGCATGGCAGGAACCGTAGTAGATGCGGTCGAACATAAGCCAGTAACCGTAAAAACCCGTTTAGGTTGGGATGAATCTACCATAAAAATACAAGAAGTAGCTCTCATGCTGCAATCCGTTGGGGTAAAGGCCTTGACTGTTCATGCTAGAACACGAGCCCAAAAATACAAAGGAGATGCCGACTGGAGTTGGCTTAAAAAACTGAAAAATACTCCTGGACTTCATATTCCAATTATAGGTAATGGCGATGTTACTACGCCTGAATTAGCTGCAAAGCTATTTACTGAAACTGGAGTGGATGCCGTGATGATTGGCCGAGGTGCAATTGGCAACCCATGGATTTTCAAACAGACACGTGAATATCTAGAGCAAGGAAGCTACAAAGCTGAAATACCACTTCAAGAGCGTCTTGCGATTTGTGCTAAGCAGCTTCGGTTATCAGTTGATCATCAAGGCGAGCGCTATGGCGTCATTATAATGAAAAAACACTATGGACAATATCTAAAAGGAGTTCGTAACGGCAAAAAACTCCGAATGGAACTAATGCAGCATACAACCATGCAGCCCATACTTGAACGCTTACATAACTTTACCGAACAAGAATATTTCTGCGTGAGTGCCGTATAAACGCTATAAAAATTCCCGTTCTATATATTTTTTAAGTATTTCAGGCACTCTAACTCGACCATTTTCTGTTTGATAGCTTTCTACAATGGCTGAAAGCACTCTTGGAAGCGCAAGTCCTGAGCCATTAAGAGTATGAACCATTTCGGTCTCTTTCTCTCCTCTCCTATATCTCAGCTGCATTCTTCTAGCTTGAAATGCCTCAAAGTTAGAGCATGAGCTTACCTCTAGCCATCGTTGTTGACCAGGGCTCCAAACTTCAAGATCATATTTTTTTGATTGAGTGAATCCCATATCTCCTGTACACATGAGTAGTGTTCGATAAGCTAAGCCAAGTTTTTGAAGCAGAGACTCGACATGCTCTCGTAACGACTCTAAGGCAGCATAAGATTCTTCCGGCTTAACAAAATGAACCAATTCCACCTTATCAAATTGATGAAGTCTATTCAACCCTCGTACATCCTTACCATACGATCCTGCTTCTCTTCTCCAGCAAGGAGTGTGACAAACATACCGTAACGGAAGCTGCTCTTCAGAAAGGATTTCATCCCGATGAAAATTAGTCACCGGAACTTCCGCAGTTGGTATAGCATAAAAAGCATCCCTTGGAATCTCATACATCATATCTTCTTTGTCAGGAATTTGTCCTGTACCTCGAGCTGAATCTTCATTAATAAAATAAGGTGCCTGCATCTCAACATAACTTGCTTTATTAGCCTCATCGATGAAAAAATGAATGAGCGCTCGTTGAAGTTGAGCTAATGGGCCCAAATAAAATGGAAAACCAGCACCGGTCACCTTCACCCCTCGTTCAAAGTCTATCCAACCCTGCCTCTCTAGAATATCCCAGTGCGGTTTTAGCCATGATTCAGTATCGGTAGTACCCCATGTTCCAACAACCTCATTATCTTCTTCTGAATGTCCAATCGGAACACTTGGATGCGCAACGTTAGGTATGCGAAGTAATAGAGATGTACGCTCTTCTGCGATCACATTTAGCTGCTCTTCCAATTCTTTGATAGCCGCTTTCGATTTGGACGTCTCTTGTATAATCGCTTGAGCTTCTTCCTTTTTACCGCTAGCCATCAGGGTGCCGATTTGCTTAGCCGACTTATTACTCTGAGCCCGAAGCGTGTCTACTTCATGAACTAAACCCCGCCACTGTTCATCTTTATCAATGACTTGTTGAACAAGCGGAGAACTCTCCTCCCCTTTATTGACCATTGAGTCTGTAACCAACTGTAGGTTTTCTTTAATAAATGTAATATCTAGCATACTTCTTAGATTGGGTTGTTTATCAAAGATACAAGGTCTAGAAACATTTAGTTGAGCTTTTTTACATGTTAAAGATGATAAAGTAATTCCCTTTTATCGACTACTTTTGTACTTTATACTTTATAAATTTAGGCATTTAAATCTACATTTTAGATAATTTAGGCAACTCATCACTTTTACCAATCAAAGGTGGGCGCTCATCGAAACAGTTACTTCCATCAAATAAACCCTCCAGAATATGACACCATTATTAGACGATATTGACGTTAAAATCTTGAAGCATTTGCAAGAACATGGTAGAGCACAGCGCAATAAGATTGCAGAGCTTGTGGGCTTGTCTGTTCCCTCAGTTTCAGAACGTATGAAAAAACTAGAAGAGCGTGGACTTATAAAAGGATACCATACCATTTTAAGCGACAAAGATTTCCATTTTGACATTTGTGCATTTCTTTTTGTTCAGGTTGATGGTTCAGAGAACTATCAAAATTTTGTAAAAGAAACCTTAAATGAGTCTGAAATCTTAGAATGTCATAGCATAACTGGCGAGGGATCACACTTGCTAAAAGTGAGAACAAAAAATACGGCCTCATTCGAACGCCTCTTATCGCGAATTCAATCCTGGGACGGAGTAGACAAGACTCGGTCTAATTTGGTACTCTCTAGTTTTAAGGAAACACGAAGCTTACCAATAGAACAATCTACCGAATTATTAAAACGTCAATAAATCACAGTTAAAACTCATTACTATCCAACCTCTGTTACAAATTTCGTATATTACGACATAATGTCATAATATTAGATATGGATAGAGAAGTATTTCAGCAACAATTTGGACTATTAGGTAGTTCTGATGCACTACGCCAGGTAGTGGATAAAATAATGCAGGTTGCAAAAACCGACATTACCGTTCTTTTGCAGGGTGAAAGTGGTGTTGGCAAAGATGTTACCGCACGAGCCATTCATGGCATGAGCCTTCGTAAGCATAGTGAACTCATTATTGTAAATTGTGGGGCTATTCCAGAAGGCATTATTGAAAGCGAGCTATTCGGTCACGAAAAGGGAGCATTTACTGGGGCTAATGATGCTCGAGAAGGTTACTTTGAAAAAGCAGATGGCGGAACTATATTTTTAGATGAAATAGGTGATACTCCAAAGAACGTTCAAGTTAAACTTCTGCGAATCTTGGAAAATGGTGAGTTCTTTAGAGTGGGTTCATCGAAAGTCCAAACGACGGACGTCCGCATTATTGCTGCAACAAACAAAGATCTTTGGGAATTGGTAAAGGAAGGTAGTTTTAGAGAAGATTTATATTACCGACTAGACACCGTACAAATTCACCTACCTTCGCTGCGTGAAAGATCAGAAGATGTTATCCCTATCTTTAGGAATTTTGTCGAACAGTACTCCAGAAAGTACGACTCCGTATTCCGAGGTTTTTCTGATGAGGCGAAGGCTTTACTAAGCTCGTATCGATGGCCAGGTAATATTCGCGAGCTCCGCAATGTTGCCGAGCAACTAGTCGTTTTAGAAAAATCTCAATTTGTGGATGTTGAAACACTTAAAAAGTATTTAAAAGGTCGTCAACACGTTGGTTCTGCCGATAACCTACCCATGCTCCAAGCAAACATTGACCAGTCCGGAACCTCTAATCAACAATCCTCTCATCAGGGTTCTGAATTAATTTATCGCGCTCTACTTGAGATGAGCAACGACATCGGTGACCTAAAAAAAATGCTTGCTAATCTGGTTTATTCACTGTTCTCAAATAAAAATAACCCACAATTGCCTGCATTACTTGGGGTAAGAAATAATGTATCATCAATGGATAGTGCATCTGCAAATACTCCAGGTGGAATAACTAATCCAATAGACTACTCTAAGCCAGACCATATACAACTAAATCAGCGCCAGGATGCGTTGAATTATTCCTCAACATCACATACAAGCGAGTTAAAAGGGGAGGAATTTGACTCCTATAATGAATCAATTCAGGAAGATGAGGATTTTGTACTACAATTGAAAGGAAATGAAATTCCGTCACTCGAGGATACCGAAAAGTTTCTCATTCAAAAAGCACTGGAGATTTATGACGGTAACAGACGGAAAGCTTCTGAAACCCTTGGTATAAGTGAGCGCACCTTATATCGAAAATTAGATCAATTCGGACTTGAAAAAAAGTAACACCCGCCTAACATAATTGATATGGAACATAGAGCAATTTCCGACTATCTACATGGCCCTATGGTATGGTGGTCAAAAAAAAGAGATGTTCTCTATCTCATTTTAGTCTTAGTGAGCTTACAGTTATCCTGCCTTAGCTACAGTTTTACTGGTGCTTCTATACCAGAGGGTGTCAATACTATCTATATCCCCTTCTTCCCCGATCAGTCCGGAAGTGGATTAGGGGATCTAAGTGACCGATTGAATACCACATTAATTGAGCGATTTGTGAATCAAAGCAGATTAGGTTTAGCGCCTAATCTTGAATCTGCGGATGCATTTATTGAAGGACGCATTCAAACATATACCAATAGGCCATTTGCTATTGGTGGAAATGAGCAAGCCAATCAAAACCAAGTTAGTATTACGGTCCAAGCCCGTTTTCAATATGCAAGCAGTGAAGAGGCCCTATGGAATAAAAGTTTTTCAGCTAGCTTCACATATGATCCCACAGAAGATCCAATCAATGGCGAACTGGAAGCAGCAACCGAAACCTTATCACAAATTGCTTACAATATGTTTAATGATGCCGTAAGCAATTGGTGAAGTTTCACTGATTCTATGAGTTTAACTATCCTTTGTTAGGATTAATTTTCCCTAGACTAGTTAGAAAAAACCATGCATTTTGACTTTTTATCTGTAGGATAAAGCCGATATATTAGTAGTGTATGAAGAAGTTCCCATTTACCATACCGCCATCGCTAAACAGTTATGTCGAACAATTCGATGACGACCCAGTGCGAATAACACGAAAATTAGAACGTCAGGTTTCTAAACGAGATCCTGACGCAGTGGGACACTTTTTGCTGGCTTGGTTTCATCATATACAGGACAATCAAGATAGAGCCATTTCAGAGGCACTTAAAGCCAAAACATATGCTCCTGGTAGCCCTCTCATGGAGCATTTGCATTATTTTTTACTGCATCCCGAACAATTCGATGCCAAGATTCCTCAATCTGGAAAAAAAGGAAAAAAAGTACTGGTTCAGGGATCTAGATCCGCTCAAATACTCGATCTGGATCGTTTAATTGAACTCCTTGAAGCAGTTGAAAGTCAGCGCATGAATTACTCATACGAAGAAGTGAGTGATGAGGACTTAAGTGAAGACTCATCGGATGTTGCTGAGATTATATCTGAAACCTTGGCAAAAATACATGAAGCACAGGGCAATAAAAAAGAAGCCATTCAAATGTATGAGCGCCTTGTTACAGTAAATGAAGATAAAGCGGACACCTACACTAATAAAATTGAAGAGTTAAAGTCTGATTAATTAGCTGATGCCAGCATTCCCATCC
>Ga0066825_10000185_pt1 | contig 21346 bp, 19 predicted proteins | sample ETNtaG_6_FD_65608 | JGI IMG/M metagenome (GOLD analysis project Ga0066825, IMG submission 65608) | Marine microbial and viral communities from oxygen minimum zone, Eastern Pacific Ocean - ETNP201306SV45 | ecosystem: Environmental > Aquatic > Marine > Oceanic | place: Pacific Ocean: Eastern...
GTCTCCGTCTGTATCGGGATTGAGGGGGTCAAGATTTGCCGACCTGGATTCTTCCAAATCTGTAAGGGTGTCGCCATCTGAATCACTGTTAGGGTCATCTGGGTCGATGTCAAAAGCATCAATTACGCCATCCCCATCGCGATCAATTTGATTGGTATAAAATGGGATTTCCAGCCAAACTTCGGAAACCGTCTCTTGCTCATCATGCGGGTTTTTGTTGATGCTTTCTGATATGACGCCATTTATTTCTTGGTCTGTACTCATACCTCCAAAAATACCGGTAGAGGAAGCGGGTAAGCTCAACTGTGTGGTGAATCGGGCATTTGTATTTCCAAATACTTGATCTTCATATTCCCCTAAATAGAAAAAAGAGAGGTTGTCTGATCGGATGATTTCAACTGCCTTATGCTCAACATCTGCTGATGCTGTTTGTTTTTCGATTACAAAAGTGTCAGAGGGCAATAGGGATGATCCCACATTGTTGAATTCTTTTTCACAAGAGAAAATTAAGAAAGCTAGGGCGAGTAAGCCATAGTAAAGTTTGTGGTTCATGTCTCTCACTTGAGGATTTGATTTGTATAAAAATATCTGTAAGCATCTTCAAAACCGTCTTGCCCAGAGAAATGAAGTGTAGGCTTGTTAGCGGATAAAATTTCTTTTTTTATATTTTTATCAATCTCAGAGTCAGCAATGACCAGGCCGTCCGAGTTTGCAATTGCATTTTTTGCAAGCGCTGAAAAGTCAGGCGTTTCCAGACCTTTAGTCAATGCAGTGTCGATCCCATCGAAAGATAGTTTTTGAATCAAATCTGAGGAAAGAGATTCTGAAAATGGGGTGTCAAAGAAAGAGGAAACAATTTTGGTATTGGCCAAAATGGGTTCATCGGTATAATAGTGCTTACAATAAAGCGGCATCAGCATCGCAATCCAACCCTGTACATGAATGATATCAGGTGCCCAATTGAGTTTTTTAACCGTCTCGATTACCCCCTTTGCAAAAAAAATTGCGCGCTCGTCATTGTCTGCATATAGCTTCCCATTTTCATCTTTATCCAACTGTCGACCTTTAAAATAGTCTTCGTTGTCGATGAAATAGACTTGCATGCGTTCTTTAGGAATCGAAGCCACTTTGATAATCAAAGGCACATCGATATCATTGATGACCAAATTCATTCCCGAAAGGCGAATCACCTCATGCAACTGGTGACGTCTCTCGTTGATCAAACCATATTTTGGAATAAAAATTCGGGTTTGCCCACCAACCTCATTGACCATTTTTGGTAGTGCAAAGGTCATGGTTGATAAATTCGATTCTGGCAAATAAGGCACGACCTCAGCGGAAACGAACAGGACTTTTTTTTCTGTCATAGAACCCAAATATTATTCTTTTTGGAGTACGCAAAATTACGAAATTTATGCCGAAGTTTGTCCATAATTCCTTACAGAAGGTGTTAAACTTTTCTAAATGCCGAAAGTAACCACGATAGCAGAGTTGCGTCTCTTTCAAGGTCAAAACCGCATGCATCGTAGTTGGGGCTTGGTTCCAACCATGGGTTCGTTACACGAGGGGCATCTGCGGCTTATCGCAGAAGCTGTTGAAGAGAATCGCGTAACCTATGTTACCATTTTTGTCAATCCAACGCAATTTGACAACAAAATGGACTTGGACAATTACCCCTCCTCTATCGATATTGATTTGCAAAAAATTCAAGCAATTGATCCCAATATATGTGTGTTTGTTCCCAGCGTTGAAACGATCTATCCAGATGGGGCTGCTGTAAAAAAATATGATTTACAAGGTTTGGACAAACCCATGGAGGGCCTGCACAGACCTGGGCATTTTGATGGGGTTGCCACGGTGGTTGAGCGCTTATTTACACTAATCCAGCCCGATGTGGCCTATTTTGGTCAAAAAGACTTCCAGCAGTTGCGAATTGTCTCGCTCCTTGCACAACCGATGGGAATTCGCATTCGCAGTTTGCCAACTGTACGTGAGCAAAATGGCTTGGCGATGAGCTCACGGAATCTTCACTTATCCCCTGAGCGACGAGAGGAAGCCAAACTGATTTATGAGCTTTTGCAGTGGACGAAATCAAACTTTTCATCTCACACTATCGTTGAGCTCAAAGAAATGGCTGTTCAAAAACTCGCCAAAACCCAGGATTTTGAGCTTGACTATTTTGAAATTGCTGCAGAGCACAACTTGCAAACCGTCGATTCTAAGAAGGATGGCATGTCTTACCGGGCCTTTATAGCCGTTGTCGTTGACGATATCCGTTTGATTGATAATATGTCTCTCAATTGAGTATATTTGCGCCATGACAATCGAAGTTCTCAAATCCAAAATTCATCGTGTCTCCGTTACTGGCGCTGAACTGGACTACGTCGGAAGCATCACCATCGACCCTGTTTTGATGAATGCAGCAGATTTGGTTGCTGGTGAAAAAGTACAAGTCGTTAATATCAACAATGGTGAGCGTTTGGAAACCTACGTGATACAAGGTGCCAAAAACAGTGGAGAAATCACCCTCAATGGCCCTGCAGCCCGAAAGGTACAAAAAGGGGATATTGTCATCATTATCAGCTATGCCCAAATGACTCCTGAACAAGCCAAAAGCTTTCAGCCCAGTATAATCTTCCCCGACACCCAGACCAACACCCTACGCTAGTTTTGTCAAAATCATTTATTTCACTCTTACGAAACCTGATCCCACTTGGCCTCGGTTTTTTTCTGATCTATTACTCCCTCAACACAATCACTGTCGATCAGCGTGCACTGATTTGGTCTTACATCAAACAAGCCCACCCCATCCCGATACTGATTTCGATAATTTTTGGAGCACTAAGCCATATCTCACGTGCATACCGTTGGAAATTTCTGCTCAACCCCTTGGGCTACCGTCCGAGCTTTATCAATCTCACTGGAGCCGTTTTGATCAATTACCTGTCCAACCTCGGTATTCCCCGGTCTGGTGATGTCCTTCGGGTTACAGTGATTTCAGCCTATGAAAACATTCCCTTTTCCAAGGGATTGGGAACTGTGATTAGTGAACGGGTTATTGACCTTGTGATGATGATATTGCTGGTTTTTTCAGCCATGTATATGGGGGGTGATTGGGTAAAGGATCAGCTTGGTGATTCATCTGTTCTCCTTGTCAGCTTTGGGGTTTTTATCGGTATGGTGGTCACAATCATGGCGGTTCCCTTTCTGATCAATACCAAACGATTACCATATCTCGCTCGAATCAAAGACTTTTTCCTCAATATTATTAAAGGGATTATTTCTATACGTTCGATTCCGAATGCAGTTGCATTTTGGACACATACTATTTTTATTTGGCTGATGTATATCCTGATGTTTTGGGTGATTCAATTTTCTTTACCCGAAGCTGCACTGATCAGCCCGCAAGTTGCCTTGACTGGTTTTGTCGCTGGTGGGATTTCTATCGTCGTAACTAATGGAGGTATAGGATTGTACCCCATCGCAGTTGCAGCAGTACTCAGCCACTATGGGATGCCTTATGAAATGGCTCTGGCCTATGGGTGGATTGCTTGGTCTACGCAGACGCTTATGATTCTTTTATTTGGTGGTTTATCTTTTGCATTCCTCCCTGTTTTCAACAGAAAAAAATAAGTATCTTTCGGGTGAAGATGGCAAAAGTAAAAACCGCTTTTTTTTGTAAACATTGTGGTACGCAGTACAGTAAATGGCAAGGGCAATGTCATGCCTGTAAAGAATGGAATACCCTTGTAGAAGAAGTACTGCAAAAACCAAAAACCGAAGTTTGGCAAGCGGCTACCGAAACACCAGTCAGTGTACCTATTCCCATTGAGGAAGTTTCTGAAAATCAACAAGCGCGTCTGGCCACAGGCGATGCCGAATTGGATCGGGTTTTGGGCGGTGGCGTCGTTCCAGGCTCATTGGTTCTGTTGGCGGGAGAACCAGGCGTTGGCAAGTCCACCCTACTGCTACAACTCGCTCTGCAAGTCAACTACCCCACGCTTTATGTTTCTGGAGAAGAAAGTTTAACCCAAATCAAACTGAGAAGTAACCGAATGAATAATGGGAATTTGGAGTGCTTTTTGCTCAACGAAACCAATGTAGAGCAAATCCTAAACCATGCCAATACACTCAAACCTAAACTTCTTATTGTCGATTCGATACAAACCCTCCAAACCAATCAGATTGATAGTGGTGCAGGCAGTGTGTCGCAAGTTCGTGAGTGCACCTCCGCATTGCAACGATTTGCAAAACAGATGAATATCCCCGTGTTGGTGGTTGGGCATATTACCAAAGACGGGATGATAGCCGGTCCTAAAATCCTAGAGCATATGGTGGATGTAGTCTTGCATTTCGAGGGAGATCGAAATTATCTATATCGCATATTGCGCACCCCCAAAAACCGCTTTGGCTCCACGGCAGAATTGGGAATTTACGAAATGGAATCCAAAGGCTTGCGGATCGTCCAAAACCCTAGTGAACTGCTGATTTCAAGCAATAGTAGTAATTTGAGTGGGCATGCCATTGCAGCTACCTTAGAAGGCATGCGCCCCATGCTGATTGAGTGTCAGGCCTTGGTGAGTTCGGCGGTCTATGGCACACCACAACGAAGCAGCACGGGCTTTAATGTCAAACGGCTCAATATGTTGTTGGCAGTTTTGGAAAAACGTGCAGGGTTTAAGCTCGGGGCTAAAGATGTATTTCTCAACCTCGCAGGTGGCATTCGCATTGAAGATCCCGCACTCGATTTGGCAGTCGCTGCCGCCATACTCTCCAGTAGCTTGGACGTGGTCATTCCCGAAAAGTATTGCTTTGCTGCTGAAGTTGGGCTCTCTGGCGAACTGCGCAACGTTCCCAGAGTGGAGCAACGAATTCAAGAGGCGGAAAAACTCGGTTTCACAACCCTAGTCGTCGCGCAAAAAAGTAAACTCCCCACCTCCAAACTCAAAGTGATTGCACTCGACAATATCCGTGGATTAGTGGAGTTGTTATTCTAAGGCGCCGGATTAGAAAATTGCTTGTGCACTGCGTCGATTTCGTCTAGAATTTCTTCTGATAATGTCAGCGCAGCCGAAGCGATGTTTTCTTGCAGTTGCGTCATGGTTGTCGCCCCGATGATATTAGAAGTGACAAAGGGTTGATCGGTCACAAAAGCCAAAGACATTTGAGCCAAAGACAAGCCATGCTTATCAGCAATGGCAGCATAAAGCTCCGTCGCTTGAAGAGACTCCTCACTGTTGTATCGTGCCATTCTTGGAAAGAGTTGAAGGCGGCTATTTTCGGGGAGTTTTCCGCCACGATACTTTCCCGATAAAATCCCAAAAGCCATGGGCGAATAGGCCAATAGCCCTAATTGTTCACGATGAGCGACTTCGGCATTGCCGACTTCAAACTTTCGATTGAGAAGCGAGTATGGATTTTGAATCGTTTTCATACGAGGTAGATTTGCAAACTCCGATAGTGCCAAATACTTCATCGCTCCCCAGGGGGACTCGTTAGACAGTCCAATATGTCTGATTTTACCCACTTTGATGCAATCGTCGAGGGTTTCTAAAATCTGATGAAAGTTGTCTTTCCATTGTTCATTTTCGTCTGGCTTATATCCCAGAGAACCAAAAAAGTTGGAGTTTCTTTCTGGCCAATGCAACTGGTATAAATCGATATAGTCAGTCTGGAGTCGTTGCAAGCTCCCATCTAAGGCCTGTTGGATACTGTCGGGGGAAAACCCTGTGGTTCGGATGTGTGCGGTATAGGCGCCTGGCCCTGCGATTTTGGTTGCCAAAACCACTTGTTCCCGATTGTTCCGTGAGCTAAACCAATTGCCAATCATACGCTCCGTATCGGCATAGGTGTCGGCGCTTGCTGGTACTGGATACAACTCTGCTGTATCAAAAAAATTGATTCCTTTTTCGAGCGAGTAATCCATTTGTTCAAAGCCCTCCGCTTGGGTATTTTGATTGCCCCAAGTCATGGTGCCTAAACAAATTTTACTCACACGGACATCCGAGTGTGGTAAAGTGGTGTATTTCATAAATCCATATTCAAAGTGACGCCAACAGGACAGTGGTCAGAATGGACAGCTTGGGGTAAGATAAACGCTCTTTCTATGTGTTTGGTCAAGGGTTCGGACACCATGGCGTAGTCGATACGCCAGCCCTTATTATTGGCACGAGCATTGGCTCGGTAGCTCCACCAGCTATAGTGGTGAGGGTCTTCGTTGAGATGACGGAACGAATCGGTAAAGCCCTGTTTGATAAAACCATCTAGCCAAGCGCGCTCTTCGGGCAAAAAGCCAGAGACCTTAGCGTTTCGCACGGGGTCATGGATGTCGATGGCTTCGTGGCAGATATTATAGTCTCCGCAAATCACCAAATTGGGATATTCGTTTTTGAGTTCATTGATATAGGTCTGAAAATCATCCATATAGGTAAATTTAAACGCCAAACGCTCGGGATTGGTTCCCGAAGGTAGGTATAAGCTCATGACCGATACCCCGTCGAAATCGACACGGAGGTTGCGCCCTTCATTGTCCATATAGTCGATGCCGGTGCCATAGACCACCTTGTTTGGCTCTTGCTTGCACAAAACCGCCACGCCGCTATACCCCTTTTTTTGGGCGGGATACCAAAAGTTGTGGTGATACCCAAGTTCTTTAAACACACCTGGATCAAATTGATCGGGAGTGGCTTTGATTTCTTGCAGACAAAGGACATCGGGGGAAGCTGCTTGTAACCAAGCTAAAAAATCTTTGCGCAGTGCAGCACGGATGCCATTGACGTTATAGGAGATGATCTTCATGCTTGCTAAAATACAAAGTCACAATACAATTTTATATTTTTGTTGTAATCTTAAACTAAAAAAAATGAAAAGACTACTTTTTTTTATCCCCATATTTTTTATGCTTACTGCTATGAACGCCCAGGAAGAAGAAGTGCCAGCAGTTCCCGAAGTACCTTCAATTTCTGAGAATAAAGAGGGGGAAAAAGTAATCAAAGTTGAAGTTATAAATGATTCGTCTCATGACGCTGCATATCCAAAAGGTGAAAACGAACTTAGAGTAAATGCCCTGAGTTTTTTAACTGTTACTGACATAAACATATTTTATGAAAAGATTTTGAACAGGTCAAGCAGCTTTGGCCTTTCAATGTTTATAAATGGAGGTGATGACGATATTGATATTACTGATAGGAAATTTGCTATAAACCCTTACTACAGATTTTACTTCTTCAACTCAAAAGAATATGGCGCAAGAGGGTTTTTTGTTGAGGGCTTCAGTTCTTTTGCTTCACTAGAGAGTGAATCTCTTCAAGTTTCCCTTGGAATGTCAATTGGTCAGAAATGGGTTAATACCCATGGTTTTTCTTTTGAATTATTTTTGGGACTATCTCGTTATATAACAGGATCAGACAATGAACTATATGTACCGGCAGGGATTGCTATTGGAAAAAGATTTTAAGCTCATGAGGCTTTTGATAACCAATGTTTTATGTTTAACTTAGTATCTAGGAGTTGAGATAATTCTTTTGTTGGTACCCGAACTTGCTCCATGGAGTCTCTTTCGCGTAAGGTAACCGTTTGGTCTTCCAGGGTTTGGTGATCGACCGTTACACAGTATGGTGTTCCAAGTGCGTCTTGTCTTCTGTATCGACGTCCAACTGCATCTTTCTCGTCATACGCTGTTGAATACTCCCACTTTAAATCCGCAACCAAATCACGAGCAAGATCTGGCAAACCATCCTTTTTCACCAAGGGTAAAATCGCAATTTGTGTGGGGGCCAAAACGGCTGGTAATCGCAATACCGTCCTTGAGTTTCCGTCCTCGAGTTTTTCTTCTTGTAAGCTGTGAGAAAGCACCGCCAAAAACATACGATCCAATCCGATTGAGGTTTCCAGCACATAGGGTGTATAACTTTCATTGCGCTCGGGGTCAAAATACTGTAATTTTTTTCCCGCGTACTTTTCATGGCTGCCCAAGTCAAAATCCGTTCGAGAGTGGATTCCCTCTAATTCTTTAAATCCAAATGGAAATTTAAACTCAATATCACAGGCAGCGTCGGCATAATGCGCCAGTTTTTCATGGTCATGAAATCGATAGTTTTCCTCACCCATTCCCAAAGATAGATGCCAGTTGAGTCGGGTTTTTTTCCAATGGTCATACCATTCTTTTTGCGTACCCGGAGGAATAAAAAATTGCATCTCCATTTGCTCAAACTCTCGCATACGAAAGATAAACTGTCGAGCTACAATTTCGTTGCGAAAGGCCTTTCCAGTTTGGGCAATTCCAAAAGGGATTTTCATACGTCCGGATTTTTGTACATTCAAAAAGTTTACAAAAATCCCTTGAGCTGTTTCTGGACGTAGGTAGAGATCGGTCGCATGATCAGCAGAAGCGCCGAGTTTGGTGCCAAACATCAAGTTGAATTGCTTGACATCTGTCCAGTTTTTTGAACCAGAAAACGGACACACAATTTCCAATTCTTCGATAAGGGCTTTGACATTAGCAAGGTCTTCCTCCTCCAATGACTTGGCCATTCGAGAACTGATTGCGCTTGCCTTTTCTCGGTAGCCAACCACACGGGGGTTTGTCGATACAAACTGCTCCCTGTCAAACGAATCTCCAAAACGCTTAGCTGCTTTGGTGACTTCTTTTTCGATTTTCCCTTCCAGTTTGGTGATATAGTCCTCTATCAACACATCGGCACGATAGCGTTTTTTGGAATCTTTATTGTCAATCAATGGATCGTTAAAGGCATCCACATGCCCCGATGCTTTCCATGTTGTTGGATGCATAAATATAGCCGCATCAAGCCCAACGATATTCTCGTTGAGTTGCACCATGGATTTCCACCAATAGTTGCGAATATTGTTTTTGAGCAGCACGCCCTGTTGCCCATAATCATATACTGCACTCAGCCCATCATAAATATCGCTCGACGGAAAGACGAAGCCATATTCTTTGGCATGGGCAATCACTTTTTTAAACTGGTCGGTTTCAGACATGGCGCAAAAATAAGCTTTCTTTTGTAAATTGAATGACCAATTAATGCCCCATGTTTACTGTTTTAGATGACTTACTGCAAACTCTTTTCCCGTCATACTGCCGTGGTTGTCGCAAGGCGATACCAACAAAAACCACACTTTGTCTCCATTGTTTGATCGAACTGCCAACAACCAATTTCCATCTGAGCAACTCCAATCCATTGATGAAGTTACTCCAACAACTCACTCCCATTTCCTATGCCACCTCTTTATTCTTTTTTGAGCAACAAGGGCTTGTCCAGCAACTCATTCACCAATTGAAATATATGAATGGAGAGCAACTTGGAAGTCTATTTGGTTCGCTACTTGGGCAAAAGCTCGTCGGAAGTTCTTTTTTATCCTGTGACCTTGTTGTGCCCATCCCCTTACACAGACGCAGGCAACGACAACGAGGCTACAACCAAGTTTCACAATTTGGACAGCAACTTGCCAAACAACTTCAAATCGGATATGTTCCCCAAAATTTAATCCGGCATAAGGCCACAAAAACCTTGGTCCGAATCAACACTCAACAACGTGCTGGGCAGATCAAGGATGCCTTTTCCCTTATCGATACCTCTGTATTTCCTGGGAAACACTTGCTCCTAGTCGATGATGTGGTAACAACAGGAACTACCCTGTCTGAGGCAGCAAACTGCTTGTTGCAGATTGAGGATGCGTAGGTTTCTGTGGCTACGATCACATTTGCCAAGTCTCCCCTTCCTTAGTCCTGAAATTGTCGTTTCTTTGTAGTTGATGAGACATACCTTTTCACTGGTTCTATGGAGCTTGATCGCGCTATTGTTCGTGCAATGTGCAAAGCGTGGAAACCCCACTGGTGGGCCTGAAGACGAAACTCCGCCAGTTTTGTTGCGCTCAGTTCCCGAACTGAATGCAACACAGTTTAGCGAGGATCGCATTCGTCTGTATTTTGACGAGTATGTCAAACTCAATAAACTCAAAGAACAGCTTATAATTTCTCCACCACTCGATCCGGCTGCCTATATCATTTCACCGCAAAGCACTGCCGCCAAATATGTGCAAATCGAACTTTTGGATTCGCTGCGTTCAAACACCACCTATAATTTTAATTTTGGGCAAAGCATTGTCGACAACAACGAAGGAAATCCATATCCGTATTTCCGCTATGTCTTCTCTACTGGAGACTATGTCGATTCCCTTCAGGTGCGTGGTACGATTGGGAATGCCTTTGGTAGAGAAGCCAAAAACTTTGTGTCTGTGATGCTCTATGCTGTCGATAGCACCTATACCGATTCACTCATCTATAACCGTCCACCTGACTACCTCTCCAACACGCTTGACAGTTTGGCGGTTTTTGAAATTGGCAATATTCGTGCTGGTCGCTATTTGCTCATCGCTCAAAAGGACATCGCAAACAATTACACTTTTGATCAAAGTGCTGATGATATTGCTTTTGCCAATCACTTTATTGATTTACCCTCAGACAGCTTGTTTCATTTGGATTTGTTTCGTGAACAAACTGACTTTTCAATAGGCCGTAGCTTTCAAGCAGGTCAAAATCGAATCGGACTGGGTTATTACGGCGACCCTACCGGTTTGGAAGTAGTTCCGCTAAACCTTCCTGACACTGTACAAACCATTCAATCTTTTGATAAAGAAACGGACACTCTTTATGTTTGGTACAACAAACTCAAAGCCGACTCTTTACAGTTCGATATCCGCTATGACACGCTCAAGCTTCAACGTACACATCAAATCCGAAAGGCAGAAGTGGATTCTCTCACCATATCCCCTAGCATCACAGGCGTTTTACATTTGAGCGATACCCTGCGCATGCAAACCTCAACTCCCATTTCGACGATTGATAAATCACAAATGCGTCTTCTCGATCGTGACTCGATTCCTGTGCCGTTTGAAGTATCTGTTGAAGACCCGCATCGTATTCTTTTTGACTTTGACATCCTGCCAAACGACAACTACCGGTTGGACGTACTTCCAGGGGCGATCACCGACTTTTTTAATGCCTCCAACGACACTCTACAAATGCAGTTTCGCACCCAAAAGCCCGCTGACTATGGGAGTTTGTATCTACAGCTTGTGGGTGTGCCGAGCTATCCAATTATTGTCCAACTCACAGACGAAAATGAAAATCTTGTACGTAGCTTACCCATAGCAGCCCCGCAACGGCGAGTTGTCTTTTCCAACCTTCAGCCAAAGAAGTACTATGTACGGTTGATTGTAGATGAAAACAACAATGGGAAATGGGATAGTGGCCGCTTTCTCGATCGCCGTAATCCAGAAAAGATTTATCACCATAAACCCCTGCTCGATGTGCGTGCCAACTGGGAGTTACAAGAGCAGTTTAGCGTAGAGTAAAGTCATCTCGATCTTGTAGAAAAGGGAGTTTTTTTCGGGTTGTTTCTAGTTTTAATTTATCGATGACGATGTGAGCTATCGTTTGCTTTTCATCTAAAAACCCCTCAGGGTCTCCCATCGCATTGTAAACGGCAGAGTGGCCCGGGTACTGCAATCGATAGGCATCACGACCAACACGATTTACCCCAATGGTATAGGCCATGTTTTCGATCGCGCGGGCACTTAAGAGTGTATCCCACGCCTGGATTCTTGCTTCTGGCCAATTGGCAACGCAAATCAGCAAATCATAATCATCATTGTTACGACAAAACACCGGAAAACGCAAGTCGTAACAAATCATCGGACGAATTCGCCAACCCATATACTCTATCATAACGGCTTCTGTTCCCGCTCGATAGACGCGTGATTCTCCCGAAGGTGTATAGGGGTGATATTTGTCATAGGTGTCCATTCGACCGTCGGGGTTTACAAAGAAAAAGCGATTGTAAAACTGCCCCTTATCCACAATGGCTAAACTCCCGCAAACCGCTGCTTTATGCGTTTTTGCCTGCTCTTGCATCCACAACACTGATGGGCCATCTGGGGGTTCTGCGACTTGATCTGGTGTCATCGTAAAGCCTGTTGCCCAAGTTTCGGGAAGTACAATCAGTTGAACACTTTGTTTTAACTGATCAAGATGTTCAGCAATCAGCTCGTGATTGGCCTGTGGGTCATGCCAAATCGTATTGGGTTGTAGTAAAGCGATGTCTAGGGTCTGCATGGGGTAAAGATCTTGTTTTTACCCCTTCACATTCGCCGATAGATATTCTCGGTTCATTCGAGCGATATTTTCCAGTGAAATCCCTTTAGGGCATTCCACCTCACAGGCACCTGTGTTCGTACAGTTTCCAAAACCCTCTTCGTCCATTTGACTGACCATGTTCAGCACACGATCGGTCGCTTCTACCTGACCTTGGGGGAGTAGGGCGTATTGAGACACTTTAGCCGAAACAAACAACATGGCAGATGCATTTTTACAAGTTGCCACACAGGCACCACATCCAATACAAGTCGCCGCATCAAAGGCCTTATCGGCATCCGCTTTTTCAATTGGAATGGCATTGGCATCTTGGGTGTTTCCTGAGGTGTTTACAGAAACAAAACCCCCTGCGTGTTGAATGCGATCAAAGGCCGTACGATCCACAACCAAGTCCTTGATGACTGGGAATGGTTTTGCGCGAAACGGCTCAATGTGAATGGTATCACCGTCTTTAAATTTTCGCATATGCAACTGGCAAGTGGTTACCAAACGATCTGGGCCATGGGCTTCGCCATTGATAAACATCGAACAAGAACCGCAAATTCCTTCTCGGCAGTCATGGTCAAACGCAACAGGGTCAATCCCTTGTTCCATCAGCTGTTCGTTGAGTACATCCATCATTTCCAAAAAGGACATGTCGGGAGATACATCGTCCAGTGAATAGGTTTGCATGCTCCCTTTTGCGGTAGCGTTTTCTTGTCGCCAAATTTTTAATGTTAATTTCATTTCTACTTGTATGAACGTGTTTTCAATTCGATGTTTTCGTACTCCAGCACTTCTTTATGCAGTTTGGCTTTGCTCGGTTCCCCGTTGTGTTCCCATGCAGACACAAACGTAAAGTTTTTATCATCCCGAAGTGCCTCTCCCTCGGCTGTTTGAGACTCTTCACGGAAGTGACCTCCACAAGATTCTGTGCGTTCCAAAGCGTCTTTGGCAAAGAGCTCGCCCAACTCCAAAAAGTCTGCAACTCGAAGGGCTTTTGCCAATGGCTCATTGAAAGAATCGGCAGTACCAGGGACAAAAACGTCTTTATAAAATTCTTCACGCAGTGCTTTGACTTCTAAGATAGCTTCTTGAAGTCCTTCTTTATTTCGAGACATTCCACATTTGTTCCAGATGATTTTTCCGAGTTTTCGATGGAAGTAATCGACGGTTTTGGTTCCTTTATTCTTGATAAAGCCGTCGATTTGAGCGCGTACACTTGATTCTGCTTCTTCAAATTCTGGTGAGTCTGTGGAGATTGCACCCGTGCGAATGTCATCTGCTAGATAATCCCCTATGGTGTATGGCAATACAAAATAGCCATCTGCCAAGCCCTGCATCAATGCGGAAGCACCAAGACGATTGGCGCCGTGATCAGAAAAATTCGCCTCCCCAATTGCAAAGCAACCCGGCACCGTTGTCATGAGGTTGTAATCCACCCAAACCCCTCCCATGGTGTAATGCACCGCAGGATAGATCATCATTGGTGTTTCATAGGGGTTTTGGTCGACGATTTTCTCATACATCTGAAACAAGTTGCCGTATTTGGATTTGATGACTTGCTTTCCAAGTTTTTGTACAAGTGAAGAGTCGTTTTCATCGAGTCCTTTAACATGCGCTTTTTCTTTCCCATATCGTTCTATGGCTGCAGCAAAGTCGAGAAACACGGCCTCACCTGTTTTGTTAACTCCAAAGCCCTCATCACAACGTTCTTTGGCTGCACGAGAGGCAACATCACGAGGAACAAGGTTTCCAAAAGCTGGATAACGACGCTCGAGGTAATAGTCTCGATCTTCTTCTGCTAAGTCGGTGGGTTTTAGGCGTCCTTCACGAATCGCTTCCGCGTCTTCTTTTTTCTTGGGTACCCAAATTCGTCCGTCGTTTCGCAAAGACTCCGACATCAGGGTGAGTTTGGACTGGTGGTCGCCCGAAACGGGAATACAAGTCGGGTGGATTTGTGTAAAGCACGGATTCGCAAAATAGGCGCCTTGCTTGTGGATTTTCCAGGCAGCGGTTACGTTGCTTCCCATGGCATTGGTTGACAGATAAAAAAGATTTCCATAACCCCCAGAAGCAATCACAACAGCATGTGCTGCATGACGTTCGATCTCACCAGTAACCAAGTTGCGTGTGATGATTCCTCGTGCTTTGCCATCAACTTTGACTAGGTCGAGCATCTCATGGCGACTGTACATTTTGATTTTACCTCGACCGATTTGCCGATTCATCGCCGAATAAGCTCCGAGCAGCAATTGCTGACCAGTTTGTCCTTTGGCATAAAAGGTGCGAGAGACGAGTACCCCACCAAACGAGCGGTTGTCGAGCAATCCCCCATAATCCCTTGCGAAGGGAACACCTTGAGCGACACATTGATCAATGATGTTGGTAGATACTTCTGCAAGACGATATACGTTGGCTTCTCGAGAACGATAATCGCCGCCTTTGACGGTATCGTAAAACAAGCGATGAATCGAGTCGCCATCGCCTTGGTAGTTTTTAGCGGCATTTATTCCCCCTTGTGCTGCGATAGAGTGTGCACGACGTGGCGAATCTTGAAAGCAAAACGCCTTGACGTTATAACCCAGTTCTGCGAGGGTAGCCGCAGCAGAGCCACCAGCCAAACCCGTACCAACCACGATTATATCGATCAAACGTTTGTTGGCTGGACTGACCAGGCGGATGTTGTTTTTGTGACTTGTCCATTTATCAGCTATTGGACCTTCAGGGATATGTGCGTTGAGTTTGGTCATGTTAGTGATTTAGAAAATGAAAAATCGCTATAAAAGCAAAGCCAGCAGGGATACCGACTGCATAAACTTTTCCGATAGATTTTAAGACCGGTGTGAATTTGTTATTGAAGCCCATAGACTGGAAAGATGATGAAAACCCATGGGAGAGGTGAAGCGCTAGGAAGAAGAAGGATACGACATAGAGAATCACGCGAGTCAAATCTTCGAATTTATGAACCAGTTCCTCGTAATATCGATTTGGATCTTCGGGCAAGAATTCGATGTATTTATAGTTCATTTCAGGAACCCAAAAATCATAGAAATGTAAAACGAGAAAAGCAAGAACTGTCCCCCCCGAAATCAGCATATTACGAGACACCCAACTCGCATTGGCATTGCCTTTATAGACTGCATAGCGTGTTCCTCGAGCACGGCGGTTTTCAATGTCGAGGACAAAGCCCATTACAAAATGGAAGATCACTCCAAAAATCAAAATGGGCTGAAGGACAAACTGCACCAAGGCATTGGTTCCCATAAAATGGGAAAACTGATTGAAAATGGCTTCACTGAAAACCGAGGTGATATTGATTGCGAAATGCTGCAATAAAAACAGCATCAAAAAGAGGCCAGACAAGGCCATGGCAACCTTTCGCAGTATCGTAGAAGATAGGACAACTCCCATAATTTTTGACTAAATGTTCGTACAAAATTAGGTGCTGAATGCCTGAACGCCAAAGGATTTTGGTGATTTTGAACGAATCTAACAACTTTCACCTGAATCGACTGTTTTTTATCAAAAGCGTTTATCGATTCTCAAACAAACTACTCGATTGTCAACGTGCTGATTTTGCTATCATTCCAAAGCAAGGTGTAACTTCCTTTGGGCAAGTATGTCTTTCCGTCATCGGCAGCCTCAAGTTTTGTCTTGTGCCTGCGGTTATATTTCTTGATTTGCTCTTGGCTCAAGTTCAAATCATAGGGAATCGTTTGGAGACCTTTTGCCAATTCAATATCTTCTTCATAGACAATAACATCCTGATCGGACATTAACTGCCAGGTGCCATGAACTGGTTTGGCAGCATAAAAAATCCAAGAAAAGTCTGGAGATAAGGCCTCCGACCAAACTCTATATTTTCTACCCCAGTTTTTAGTGTGCTTTATCGGCTCAGGTGCTACGACTGCCACTGGGCGCAGAACAAGATTGTTTAGAGATTGAACAGCTTCCAACTCAAGCTTATAAATCGACCGTCCATGTGTACCGATTAGCAAATCATTGTCGCGCTCTTGAATAAAGAGGTCATGAACCGCTACCCGTGGAAAATCTTTATCAAACATCTGCCAGCTCAGACCACGGTCGATCGTCACAAACAATCCATTATCCGTTCCCACATATAAGATATCGGCGTTGGTATGGTCTTCTCGAATCACATTGATGGGTGAAAGCGGAAGACCTTGTGCAAGACTTCGCCAGCTTTGACCCAAATCGTCAGACACATACAAATAGGGTGTAAAATCATCCCAGCGATAGCCATTGAGCGTTGCGTAGACCCGAGATGGAAAATGCTTGGAAAACTGAACGCGACTTACCCAAAGTTGCTGTGGCAAATCATCGCTAGTGCGTTGCCAAGTAGAGCCACTATCCGTTGAGACATGAATATGACCATCGTCAGAACCTACGACCAATTGCCCAAACTGAAGTCGAGACTCATCGATTGCGGTTAGCGTACCATAAGGAACGTTTCCTTCTTTTGCTCCACTGGTCAAGTCTTCTGAAATTGTGTTCCAGTCATCCCCACGGTTGAGCGATCGGTGTAGTTTATTGCTACCCAGATATAGAATATCGTTATTGTGTGGGGAGAGAAGAATAGGTGTTTGCCAGTTAAACCGCAGTGGGGCTTCCCCGAGTTTGTGTTTGGGTTGAATATAAATGCGCTGATTGGTTTCACGATTGATTCTGAAATAATTTCCAAACTGATAGCCTGTGTAAACGATATCTGCATGATTTTGATCGACTTGGATTTGCATGCCGTCACCGCCCATGATGTTCGTCCAATTGTTGTGTCCATACTGTTGCCAAGCCACATTTTCTCGGCTGGTGTGCGGAGCTTCCCACACGCCGTTGTCTTGTAAGCCTCCATAAACGTGATAGGGACTTTGTTGGTCAGCATAGACTGTATAAAATTGCCCGACAGAAGGTTGATTATTTTTTATCCAGTTTTGTCCGCCGTCATAGCTGATATTGACCCCACCATCGTTGCCATTGATGAGGTGTTCGGGGTTACTGGGATTAATCCACAAGGCGTGATGATCAACGTGTGCATTAGGTGCATCAACACTCGAAAACTCTTGGCCGCCATCAGTTGAAGTCAATAAGGGAACGCCATATATATAAATTCTGTCCGCATCAGTCGGTGTGACATGAATCATCCCAAAGTAGTATCCATAACTATAATATAGATCATCGAGATATCCGTCGTGGGTTTGAGTCCAAGTTCTGCCGCCATCATTGGAACGAAAAACTTGTGCCCCGATAACTGGGGTGTCAAATAAATCATTGTTTGCATTACTGAGATAGAGCGCCAAATCGGATGGCTTAACTTTTCCATCACGAACCGCGTCACGGATGCTTTCTGCGGTATGCTCTTTTGGAAAGTTATTATCCTTTAAAAAATTGGATAGTAGTTTCTTATCAACCGCAAAAAAGCCCTCCAAAGACATGGTTTCAAAATCTTGTTTGGTCAATGACGAAACCGCTTTCCGCTCGCTCGGTCTGCGATCTTGATTGTCAACAATCGCATAAATGGTTTTTGCGTCATAGGCGGCAAGACCTATTCGTCCTACCCCTTCGCCTTGCGGAAAACCACTGTTTTCAGAGCTGATTCGCTGCCATGTAGCACCCGCATCCGTACTTTTGTAAATGCCAGAGCCAGTGCCACTCCCCACAAAATCCCATGCTTTGCGATCTTTTTCCCACGCTGCAGCATATTGCACACCAAAATTATCGGGTGCCACACTGATTTCGATAATCCCGACTGGGTCTTCTAAAGACAAGGTTTGGATCCAGCTTACACCTCCGTCTGTGGTCTTATAAATCCCACGGGTGCTATCGGAGGAATACAAATGTCCTGTTACGCCCACGATGACCTCATTGGGGTCGTTGGGATTGATTTCGATTTTTCCAATATGATGCGAGTCCGCCAAACCGATATGTTGCCATGATGCACCTTTATCAGTGGATTTTAGGATTCCAATCCCTGCATAGGAAGAGCGAGATGAGTTGTTTTCACCTGTGCCGACATAAATCGTATGTGAAGGCCAGTGCACTGCAATATCTCCAATGTTTTGGGTGGGGCTGTTGTCCATCACTGGGCTAAAGGTGGTGCCATTATTGTTGGTATACCACAAACCGCCAGAAGCATACCCGACATAAAACTCATGTGGTGTGTTGGGATTCACATCGAGGTCGGTTACACGGCCACTCATTACGCTAGGCCCAATATTGGTTAATGGCAGTTTGGCAACTAGAGATTGGCTCACCAAGCTATCTAAGGTTTGTGTCGATTCGAGAGCAGATTCGGCTGGGGTTGCCGGGGGTTGTGCAAAACCAATGGCTACGGCAAAAATAAATAGGTAATTCTTCATGATGATGATTTTATTGTGAAGATAAATTTTTTTTACTTTACCATATGAAATATAGCCACTTACCCCCTATTGTTTTTACACAACACCGTCAGCGCTTTATGGCACATCTCAAACCCAATAGCATTGCAGTATTCAATTCTAACGATATCTACCCCATAAGTGCAGACAGCACCTTGCCATTTGAACAACACCGTGACTTGTTTTATCTCACAGGAATTGACCAAGAAGAAACGATTGTGGTACTTTGCCCTGACGCCAAAGACCCCGCTCTCCGCGAAGTGGTGTTTGCCAAAGAAACCAACGCCCATATCGCCGTTTGGGAGGGGCATAAACTCACCCAAGCTGAAGCGACAGAAGTCTCGGGGATTGCGACTGTAAAATGGACATCTGAATTCGAAGATCATTTTTTGGCCTTGGCAAAAGAGGTTGAGCATATCTATATCAATACCAACGAACACTATCGGGCGAATGTAGAAACCCAAACCCGTGAAGATCGATTTATCGAGTGGTGTAAGACCAAATTTCCAACTCACAACTACGAGAAAAGCAACTTGATTCTTCAAGGATTGCGCGCTGTTAAAGACCCAGAAGAAATCGAACACATCCAAACGGCATGTGATATTACCGAAAGTGGCTTTAAACGAGTTTTGGGTTTTGTCAAGCCGGGGGTTTGGGAGTATGAAATTGAGGCGGAATATGCCCATGAATTTCTGCGCAATCGCTCAAAGGGCTTTGCATATACCCCCATTATTGCTTCGGGTGCCAATGCCAATGTATTGCATTATATCGAAAACAACCAGCAGTGTCGAGACGGAGATTTGCTATTGATGGATGTAGCTGCTGAATATGGCAACTACTCATCAGACATGACTCGAACCATTCCTGTATCTGGTCGGTTTTCCAAAAGGCAACGCGCTGTTTATGATTCCGTATTGCGGGTCAAAAACGAAGCGACCAAGCTCCTTGTCCCAGGCGTATATTGGAAAGCATATCATGTAGAAGTGGGAAAAATCATGACTTCCGAATTGTTGGGATTGGGTTTATTGGACAAAGCTGATGTGCAAAAGCAAACCGATAAAAACCCTGCCTATAAAAAATACTTTATGCATGGGACTTCCCACCATTTGGGACTCGATACCCACGACTATGGACTGCTCGATGAACCCATAACGGCAAATATGGTCTTTACCGTAGAGCCTGGTATCTATATTCCAGATGAGGGGTTTGGCATTCGCTTAGAAGACGACGTGGTGGTGCAAGCAAGTGGCGAACCGCTGAATTTGATGAAAACGATTCCGATAGAGGCCGAGGAAATTGAAGAGTTGATGAATCGGTAATCGGGCTATTCGTGAATCGTTATTAGTTAATTGTTATTTGTAAACAGTTATCACTGAATTAGGGAAAAAGAAATCGCAAGGGATAACCGAATCATTATCATCTAGAACTGAATATTAATAGGTTTAGGGCATCCAGTAAATTGGTTTTTACTTCACTCACCGTTTTACCTTGCGATAAAACTTCAGGAAACTCCTCCAATTGACCGACAAACCAACCGTCTTCTGACTTTTCAATGATTGTTGTGATGAGTTTATTAATCACATAACTTTTTTATAAATTTTAAGCATTATAAGATGATGTCGAGTTATTCGTGAATTGTTAAAAATGAATAGTCTAGATTTAGCCCTTTTTTTTAAATTTCATCTTGTTGAGACATATTTTTTATCGTCATCAAGCCATCGATGTGTTCGTGTAAAGTCGAATCAATATGATTCAGCATTGGGTCTAAAATAAAATCTACTCCTTCTTTTCTGGCAAATTTTGCAGCAGGAACAAAATCACTATCACCAGCGATTAATACCATCTGATCAACTTGTTCTTTAAAGGCCAAAGTCGCGATGTCCAAACCGATTTTCATATCAACAGCTTTTTGTTTTAAAGGATACTCCAAGTCTTTATCTTTCAAATCTGAAATTTTTATTTTCCCAGAGATTAGACCTTTAGTCTGTTTTTCCGAAATTTTCCAAAGCTTTGAGCTGTTTTTAAGAAATCCAAGGCGTAAAGAAATTTTTCTTTGCTGTTTTAAGGATTTGAAAAGTTCATTCCTAAATTTATACTGAGGGGTTTTTTTAAAGCTAAAAAACTTTCCACTTATTGGTTTTTTTGAGTCGCCATCAAATGGCTTGGCGTCGTAAAAGAAAATTCTGTAAAGCTCTGTAGGAGGTAAATTGTATCTGTTTCTATACTTGTTTATTCTGTTGATGTGCCTAAAACAGTAGAAAACAAGGTTTTTGGCATATAGCTATGGGCTATAAGAAGACTCAAAACCTTTGATGAATCTGTATCTTCTTATGAAAAAGCCACCATCAACTAAAAAAGCAGTTTTCATGATTATGGGGATAAAAAAAGTCCAAAGTCGCTATTTGCCGCTCTAAAACCTTAAGAAAATGTAATGTCTTAAGTAGGCAAATCAGCACAATGGACATTATTCTTATGCAAATATATTGTTTTTTACACTAACGATTGTAATTTGAATATTAGCTGTCATCATTATGCTTCTTATGTTGAGTAGATCCCATAAAAACATTTCATTGTTGCTCCTACTAAAACGCCTTCCAACCCTGGGCTTTAAGTGGAATGACTTCTTCAGCACGAGTAACCAATGACGGGGCATCCCCCGCGGTATTCATATGACCGATTACGGTTAGATTGGGATTACCTTTGATTTTGTCAAAGTCCGTTTGTTTGATCGTAAACAACAGCTCGTAATCCTCGCCACCGCTTAGGGCAATGGTCGTACTGTCGAGGTTAAACTCTTCGC
>Ga0066825_10000188_pt1 | contig 21297 bp, 16 predicted proteins | sample ETNtaG_6_FD_65608 | JGI IMG/M metagenome (GOLD analysis project Ga0066825, IMG submission 65608) | Marine microbial and viral communities from oxygen minimum zone, Eastern Pacific Ocean - ETNP201306SV45 | ecosystem: Environmental > Aquatic > Marine > Oceanic | place: Pacific Ocean: Eastern...
TTCGGTCGGAAGTCCCGTAGAGGGACCTCGACGCCTTCTCTTGGGCTTCTTGGCGGGAACGGCCAGCCCGAGTTCCCGGCGAAGCCGCTGAACCATGCGGCTCCCGACAGACCAGCCTTCCATTTTAAGCAGTCGAGCGATCTTTGGGTATCCCATTTCCAGATATAGGTTGGAGACTCGACGAACGGCAGACTTCAGCTTCGACAGCCAGGCGTCCGGCTGCTTCGCCTTGTTGGCGAACGTGCTGCGATGCAGCCCGAAGTGGCGGCAAGCCGCCCGCGCGGTGCAACGGCACCCGGATACAAGCTTTTCGGCGATCTGCCGCTTGTGCCCGGGGCTCACAGCTTTTTTTCCAGAGCCTCCTTCAAAAGCTCCTTGCCCAGCATCTCGTCGGCGAGCATTCGCTTGAGCCTGGCGTTCTCCTTCTGAAGCTCCTTGAGCTGCTTGGCCTGATCGACCTCCATCATGCCGAACTCCTTCTTCCAACGGTGGAAGGTCTGCTCGCTGATCTGCTGCTCGCGGCAGACGTCCAGGATCGTCTTGTCGCTTCTCTCCGCCTCGCGCAGGACGCGGATCTTCTGCTCTGTAGTGTATCTTTTGCCTTTCATTGTATGGGTCCTTTCTAAAGGCCCAGACTAACTATTCAAGCGGCACAGTTCTCGTAACCTCGACCACCAGAACCTTTTCTGCGGCAATTGTTTCAACCGCTGTGCTAAAGCATTACGGTGGAGCGAAATCCGTAATTGTCGGTGAGCCGATGGGGGACGACGAGCAATTCTGGGCGGAGACAGGCATGCGTTTTCAACTTCCCAACTCAGGGATTCATGTGTTCTACGCTACCGGATATCACGATTGGGCTAATGGGTGCGGCGACCATGAATACTGCTTCACTTTAAATCGCATTCACGGAGTGGCAGCCGGCTCTCTGCAGCCCAAAGTCTTGCTCGAACGGTCCTTTGCAGATTATGCGAACGGGCAAGACGTAGTGATGAAATGGATTCATAAGATGCAGATGACGAACGAACCGGATGCCACAGACGCTCACTTTCCTTTCGAGCCTTAGAGGGGGTCCACATATACAGTCTTTTCCATATCGGCGCTTTCCAAACGCATCCATTTGTCCAAAATCATAATTGCTCATTAGAACTCTAGCGAATACCGTCCCAATACCTGAAAAAAGCTATCCCCGTTTTGAAATTCCAGACCCAACTGAAACGCATCGTCTCCTGGCTTGAAAAAGCCGAGCGCATCGGCAACCGATTGCCAGACCCTATAACCATCTTTTTGATTCTCACCGGATGCGTCGCCATCGCTTCCGCATTGTTCGCAGGCGTCAGCGCCGAGGTCGTACAACGAGATGGTACGGTCGCTACCAAGGTCGTAACAAGCCTGCTCACATTCGAGGGCATCCGCTGGGCGCTTCTCTCGGCAGTCGACAACTTCATCGGATTCGCTCCTCTGGGTCCCGTTCTAGTGATCATGATCGGAATTGGGGTCGCGGAGCGCACCGGGCTCATCGACACCGGTTTACGCGTCCTAGTCGGCAAAGCCCCCAGTTCTATGCTGCCATCCGCCGTCGTTTTCGCGGGGGTGCTCAGCTCTATGGCGGCCGATGCCGGCTACATCGTCCTCACGCCATTGGGAGCGCTTCTCTTTGCAGGATTCGGACGTCATCCCATTGCGGGTCTTGCCGCGGCTTACGCAGGAGTATCGGGCGGTTTCAGCGCGAATCTGTTGATTACAGGACTCGATCCCCTGCTCGCCGGGATAACGGGCCAAGCAGCGCAGATCATCGATCCACCCTACACCGTTAACGCTGCGTCCAACTACTACTTCATGGTCGCTTCCACCATCCTAGTCACCGTCATCGGCACTTGGGTCACCGTTAGGGTCGTCGAACCCATGCTCGGTAAGTGGACGCCCCCTAAAAACCTGGATCTGGCCAAGCAGACCGATAAAGTCACCCAATCGGAAAATCGGGCATTCTGGATCAGCTTCGGGACGGGCGCAGGGCTTCTCTTGCTCTTCTTCGCCCTCGCGATTCCCGGCGGTCCGCTTTACGATGACATCGAACCGGGCCAGCCGGGCGTTGACGCGCTGGGCAGCTTTTTCTCAGCCATCGAAATTCTCATCACATTCGTTTTCATCGTGCCCGGCATTCTTTTCGGCGCCCTCACAAAGCGGATACGCAATGACAAGGACGTTGCGAAACTCGCAGCGGAAAGCATGGCTTCTATGGGCGCGTATCTAGTTTTGGCCTTTATCGCAGGCCAATTCGTGGCATGGTTCAATCACACCCAACTCGGCAGCATCACTGCTGTGAAAGGGGCCATGGGCCTCGAAGCGATTGGACTGACCGGAATTCCCCTTCTCTTGGCCTTTCTCTTGGTGGCGGCAGCCATGAATCTCTTCGTAGGCAGCGCCTCGGCCAAGTGGGCCTTCATGGCGCCGATATTCGTCCCTATGCTCATGCAAATGGGAATCGCTCCAGAGGCCACGCAAGCAGCATATCGCGTCGGTGACAGCGTCACCAACATCGTTACCCCACTGATGCCCTACGTCCCCATCATTATCGTCTTCGCCCAGCGCTACCAACCTAAGGCAGGACTCGGAACCATCCTAGCCTCAATGCTGCCCTACTCCCTAGCCTTCCTGATCGGCTGGACAATTCTCTTTATCGCGTGGCTAAGCCTCGGCATCCCGCTCGGTCCCGGAGCGGAAGCCTGGTACGAGCTCGCGCCTGAAGCTGCTGCTGCAGGAGGTTGAGCTTCTTTACTATTCCAGTCGCTTCATATCCTTCTTCCCCAGACCCCAATGAGACAAGCCGCCTACTTGCGCTTTCTGTTTGTTTGCTCAATACTTGCCTGCGCAGCGACTGCCAGCGTCGACCGCCCCAATATCTTGATCTTCATGACCGACGATATCGGATACGGCGATATCCACGTCTTGAATCCCCAAGCTCGCAAGAGCATTACGCCTAACATCGATCGACTGGCGAAGACTGGCATTTCCTTTCATCATGCGCATTCGCCTGCCGCAGTCTGCGCTCCCACCCGATACGCGATTGTAACCGGCAATCATGTCTACCGGGGACGCCTCCCTAATGGGACCTGGAACCCGGACGATCCAAGTCAAATAACCATGGGACAGGAAACGCTGGGCGATCGTTTGCAAAAAAGCGGATACCGCACGGCCTTTTTCGGGAAAACCCACCTCGGGGGCATTTTCAAGAACGCGAGAGGCGAGATCGTCGATAGTTTTGTCGCAGCCGACCTGTCTCAATCATTCAATGACGGTGTAAGCGAGCATGGCTTCGACTATTCCCTATCCCTGCCCAGCGGGATCCAGAAAAATCCCTTCGCCTTCTTCCGAAACGACCGCATGGCGCGGTACGACCGAGCTGCCAACGATTTTCAATTTCTTTCTCGAGAGCAGGTTCGGCATCATTTCAAAACGATCGTCGACGAAGATAAAAAGACGAGATATTCGACCGAGGTTCGAGGCCCAATGTACGTTATGGATAACTACACGCCGGAAAGCGCGGGCCCTCTCCTCATGCAAGATGCGCTGCGTTTCCTAGACAACCATTTCGAAAGCGATCCAGACAAGCCGTTCTACATTCACTACATGTCGCAGGCGGGGCACCGGCCCTATGCTCCGCCGGTTGCCTTCAACATAAGCGACCCGCTCAATACGGAAGATCTTTCAGCTCCTGGCGCCATCCCCGTCAAAGGAATGACTCCAACCAAGAGAACGGACATGATTCACGAGTCCGACGTCGCCTTGGGTCTATTCATGGATAAGCTGGAATCGACCGGGCAGCTCAAAAACACGATCATCATCTACACGAGCGACAACGGCGCGGAAATTTCCGAACGCATATCTTGGAGCAATCCCAATCGAGACGCGGCTAATGCCCACCCCTGGTATCGAGGTCCCTATGGCGGGAATCGTACTGAGTACAGCGAATACAAGAATCACCCCAACGAAACGCACCTCAATGGGCAGGGTGTGGGGCTTGATAAAATGCCCCTGCGCGGCATGAAGAGCTTTTCGTACGAGGGAGGTCACCGTGTACCGCTCATCATTCGTTGGGGAGGCGGCAGGAACAAGAATTCGGTCTTGCCGCCAAACGTAAAGATCGACGACCAACTAATAAGCCTCACTGATCTCTATCGAACGGTTTGCACGCTCGCCGGAGTAAAGACGCCGGACGATCAAGCTCTGGACAGTTTCGATTTTTCTCACGTCCTCACGACCCCTTTGGATGCATCTCATCGTCCCGTACGAAAGTCATTGGCTATCCAAGCCCCTGTCTTGGCTGATACGTCGAAAGCGAACAAGCGAGTAAGAATGGGATGGGCATTCTACTCGCGTGGTCCCGATGGCGATATCCTGAACGCCATCTTGGATCTGCCGAAGAGCTCGAGAGACTTCAAAGACGCGACCCTACACGAACTCTACCTTCTCTCCGAAGACGAGGACCAATCGAACGACGTCAGAGCGACAAACCCAGACCTCGCTGAATCGCTCCAGGTGAAATTAACGACTTTCCTGAACAAGGAGGCCACTCATTCGGGTCAACGGGCAACGCCAGATCGAGCCGCCAATTGGCGAGACATTGTCGGAGGCAATTAGGCCGCGCTATTTCAATTTTAGCTGTAAGCGCCCTCGTTTTATGAGCCTCTCCCTAAAACTCATATCCTGCCTGCTTCTTCTTGCGAGTTCTACCGTCATAGCGGATTCACAGCTGGCCTTTCCCGGAGCTGAAGGGTTTGGAGCTTACTCGAAAGGCGGTCGAGGCGGCGACGTGTATGTCGTCGACAATACGAATGACTCCGGGAAAGGTTCGTTCCGCTACGGCATCGCCTCGGCGAATGGACCGAGAACCATCGTATTCGCGGTTTCAGGAATCATTCCTCTCGAATCGAGCCTGATCCTCGACAAGGACTATATGACGATCGCCGGTCAAACCGCTCCCGGCGACGGCATCTGCCTGAGGAACTACACACTCGTCATCCAAGCGAACCACGTAATTGTTCGCTATATTCGATCGAGACTCGGCGATACCGTCCAAACGCAGGCGGATGCGATTTCCATAAGAGATGGAAGCAACATAATAATCGATCACTGTTCGGTCAGCTGGTCTATCGATGAAACCTTGTCTTCACAATCAGGAACAGTCAGCAACTTGACGCTTCAATGGAGCATGGTCACTGAAAGCTTAACCGACTCCTTTCATGAAAAGGGTCCCCACGGCTTTGGGGGAATTGCAGGAGGCAACAGCGCTAGCTACCACCACAACCTCTTCGCGCATCACACCAGTCGTTCGCCTAAGGTCACCGGCCGAAGGCATTGCCTCGTGGATTTCCGAAACAATGTCATTTACAATTGGGGACACAACAACTGTTACGATGGAACTTCCTCGTATCTGAATTGGGCGAACAACTACTATAAAGCCGGGCCGGGCACCCAAGCCAAAGCGCGGAATCGAATATTCCAGCTTTCCGATGAGGAAATATCGGATGGACCCAGCAACATTCCCCTCGACTCTCAAAGCTACGAGACCTCGCTGTATGCGAGCGGCAATTACGTTTACGGATCGCAAGAAATAAGCCTCGACAATTGGAATGGCGGAATCGAATTCGTCGACGGGGCAACGGAAGAGAAGAACCGAGCATTTTCTCCCCACGATTGTCCCGAAATCGAAGAACAGTCGCCCGAAGAAGCCTACGAACTTGTTTTGAAATTCGCTGGAGCCTCGCTGAAACGCGACAGCGTCGACAGGCGAATCGTGGGCGAGGTTAGAAGCGGGAGTTCGACCTACGGAACCAACGGCCACATAGATTCCCCAACGGATGTCGGTGGCTATCCGGAATACAAATCAACGCCCGCTCCTACCGATAGCGATGAGGACGGCATTCCTGACTCGATCGAGATCCAATACGGGCTCGACCCCAACGATCCTACAGATCGCAACGGGGACCGGAATGGCGATGGCTATACGAATATTGAAGAGTATCTAAACCTACTGGCTTTGGCTAAACGCGCGAAAAGCTGAGCCAACTACTTCAGCTTATTCCAGTAGATGATGACGTTCTTAGTGGATCGGCCGGAGGCTATGAGATCGAGATCTCCATCCTGATCCAAGTCCGCAGCTTTGACATCCTCGCAAGCCATTTGGTCGTCGTCGATGAGATGCGTCGTCCATGAACCGTTCCCATTGGGCTCGTACAAGCGGATGCCGACTCGCTGACGGGCGTCGCGATTGCGCCATCCGGCGACAATTTGCGGACGACCGATCTGCATCACATCTGCCACAAGCAAGGCGTGACCCTGATTGAGACTATCGTCCAGGACCTTCCGGTTCCATTCGTTGCCGCGCCGTTCGTAAACCACTACATTGTTGCCGTGCATCGGCTCAATCGCCGCAATTGCTTGAGGAACGCCCCGATCGTCCACCTTGCCAACACGCGCTTCGCCTGCGCCATTGGACAGCGACTCGGTATGACGCGACTGCCATGCGCCATTTCTCCTCTGAACCAAGGCCAAGCCTTCTCCTCCTGCCAAGACAAACGACTCGGAGTCGCGGCCCTCAATCGAAAAAGGATCCAGATTGTGCGTCTTGTGAAACTGGTCGTGAGCAACGCTTCGCTCCCAAACGGATGCATACGGATCATCGCCCGCATGGTAGGCATGGATACGCGTGCCATTTTCGCCAGTTCCACCCTTGTTGTCGCGACCGTGCAAGGGAGCCACCACAAGCAAATACTCTCCATCGCCGCGCACCCAATGCATGCGATGCGTTGTCGGATCGTGAGGCAGTTTCTTCGGCTGAATCTTGCCCAAAGAGCCAACGAACCAGACGCCGCCGGATTTTTCGCGATCGCTCGTTTCGCCTGGATTCCAGTTCGTGCCTACGGCGACCTCCACCTTGCCGTCGCCGTCTAAATCGCGGGCAGCGATGGCTACGTTGTCCCGCATCGACTCGCGCGCGCCGCCTTCCGCTACTTGCCAAAACAAATGGCGTTTCCAGCTGGGATTTTCGTACCAGAAGAAATCCTTCTTATCGGCCAAGAGGATATCATCCTTTCCATCGCCATTGACGTCGCCTATCGCCAATCCATACCCGATCGAAATTGACGGATCGATAACCTGAGCTTCGAAGTTGGGAGCAGCGGAAATCGGCGAGACCCAAAGGCCGGCAACCAGCAGAGAGAGCCAAGGTAGGGACGATCGGCTCGATCGTCCGCCCTTCGATCTTGTATCGGGCGGCTGGGACCAGTCGTCCGTACCAGGACCCTGCTTCACAGCGTACCCCCTCCAGTCAGGCGCTTGAAGATCTCCTTTGAATGATAGCGCATATCCACCTCATCCAAATTCTGACGCTCGATATCGGGAAGGTCGTATTGCTTACGAGCCTTATCCAGTTCCTTGTGGAGACGCTCCACAACGGATGCGTATTCGGGATTCTTGTACTGGTTCTGCATTTCCAGCGGATCCTTTTCCATATCGAAGAGCTCCCACTCTTCCACATCGTAAAAGTTCATCAGCTTGTAACGCCCATCGTAAATGCCCTCGTGACGCTGAACCATGTGCCAACCCGGGTATTCGTAGTAGTGATAGTAGTGAGTGTCTCGCCAATTCCGCGGCGTCTTGCCCTTCATGATGCCGACCAGGCTCGCGCCTTGCATATCTTTGGGAATCTTCGCGCCGGCGATGTCTAAGAAGGTTTCCGCGAAGTCCAAATTCGAAACGAGATCCGAGCTGACGCTACCCGGCTTGATGACCCCAGGCCACGCGGCGATGAGCGGCGTGCGATAGGATTCGTCGTACATGAAGCGCTTGTCGAACCAGCCATGCTCGCCCAGGTAGAAGCCTTGGTCGGAAGAATAAATGAAAACCGTGTTTTCGGAGAGGCCGCGCTCTTCGAGATGGGCGCGAATCTCACCCACGCTGTCATCGACCGATTTGATGCAGCGAAGGTAGTCCTTTACGTAGCGCTGATATTTCCAACGCACGAGATCCTCGCCCTCAAGCTTCGCGTCGATGAAGGTTTCGTTCTTGGGAGTGTAGGCGGCTAGCCAAGACTTGCGCTGACCAGGCGTCATACGGTCGAGCGTACCCTTCGTGAAACGCTGGGTGAGATCCTGCTGATCCACTTTAAGATCATTACCCATGTCCATGGTCAGATCGATGGTCATGTCCTGATCGCGAGCGGCCGTTCCTCGGCCCTCATACGTATCGAAAAGCGTATCCGGCTCGGGCAAATCGCCATCATCGAATGCGTTCAGGTACTTCAAATCCGGGGCCCAGTTACGGTGGGGCGACTTATGCTGCACCATCAGAATGAAGGGCTTGTCTGGTTCGCGTTGGTGATCCAGCCATGTTTTCGCTTTTTGAGTGATAATATCCGTGACGTATCCAATTTCACGATGCATTCCCTCAGGCGTCTTGAAGTCCGGGTTGTAATAGCTGCCTTGCCCCGGAAGGACTTCCCAGTGATCGAATCCAGTCGGATCGCTGCCCAAATGCCATTTGCCGATCATGGCCGTTTGATAGCCCTTCTTTCGGATAAGCTTGGGAAAGGTCTGCTGGGAACCGTCGAACTCCGTCGTTTCGTTGGTCATGAAGCCGTTCAAGTGACTGTACTTTCCCGTCAGAATAGTCGCCCGGCTCGGTCCGCAGATCGAATTGGTCACCAAGCAACGCTGAAAGAGCATGCCTTCCGCCGCTAGACGGTCCAAGTGGGGAGTCGGGGCGGCATCCGCAAGGATGCCCCCATAGGCGCTGATAGCTTGAGTCGCATGATCGTCGGAGAAGACGAAGACGATGTTAGGCTGCTTCGCGGCGATTGCGTTGAACGCCGTTGCTGCCGCAAGAGAGACACAGAGAATGAATCGGTTCATAAGGGAATCGGGTTTCAAAGGGTAAGACACCCCTAGCGTGCTAGGATAACGAGATTCGGCAATTCCTTTCGGAGAAGATTCAATGAGGTAGGGCAATCGCGTCCCCGCGATGCCGCGATGGCTGAGCTCTTCTTCCGCGGCATCGCGGGGGCGCGATTGCCCTACCTCAGATACACCGGCGAGCTCCAGGCCCATTGGTCGTTGGTTTGCCGGACACGAACGTAATAATTGTCTTCTTCGCTCCCACGGTCTTTCCAATCGAAGGACCAATTGAACTCGTGAGGCAAAGGAGCGCGGTGGAGGCGGAACGCCGGCGAATCGATGCCGCCTAGATGGCCCGTCCGAGCGCCTTCCATGAGACGCCGCAATGGGATCGAATAGCAGTGACCATTCAGCTTCGCTTCTACAGTCGCATCCAGGGGCATCCGAACCTCGATGCACATTCCTTGTGACGCATTCGTCGCATTGTTGGGATTGCTGCGCGTGACCGTTTGAAAATTCACGGTTCGCTCTCCCGTTTGCTCCCAATGCGATTCGTAGAATCCCGCTTCTTCATCATCCCCTTCGACTGGAGAAACGACTTCCCTGCCCCGAAAACGCGGTTCCGTTCGGATGATCTCGCCAGCGCTCACGCGGAGTTCGGCCTCCCAGGGAACCGCTTTTCCACGCTCGCCCCAACCGAGCTCGAGATAGATAAGCGTATGGACGCTGTCGCCGTCTGGAGCTTGAGCAATGTCCGTTTGCGAAACGCGATGAGCCAGTTGTCCATTCTTGACGATGTCGACGCTATCGATGGCTCCACCGCCTTGAACGTTCACTGAAAGCCGTCGTTCGCCCGCGCTTTCAACGATCGAGCCCATCGGGGCGTCATTGAGAGTGTATTCCAGTCGCATGCGATCGCCAGTCAGCGCATAGCTGCGGCGATTCTTCAACGCCTCCCAAATCGAACCGCGCGTTCGCTTTTCGGTCCAGAGGCCCGTAACGCCGTGTCCATAGCTACCAGGGTGACCGCTGTGGTGATCCGTGTGTCCCGTAAATCCAAATACATGCCCTTGTTTCAGTCCATACTGAATCGTGCTTTCCCAATCCGAACCTCCCATCGAGTGCAGGAAAGGTCGCGTGTTTTCGTTGCTCTCCGAACAGCCATGCATGGACAGCAATTCGACGAAGGGTCCCCACTCTGGATCATAGGTATCCCAATTGATGCCGCGAGTCCCTGCTCGGTACCCAATATGATGGGGGAAGGCCAACGCTTCGATGCCGGCCTGCTTCAATCCGGCTAGGTGTCGATGCAGATCCGGGATGCTGTCCGCGTAAATGATTTCCCCTTCGAAATTGCGATAGAGAATAGTTCGATCGCCATCGGCGTTGGAGTGGATTTCGAATCCTGGAAAAACGACGAAACTGCCCTCTTCGTTGAACGCCCGAAGCGTATCCATCATTTTGGGCCAGTCGCGCTTCAGCTTGGCGAATCCTTCGTTGTGAAAATCGATGATATACTGGATGCGTTCGTCCGGTTCCGGCATATCGGGCCAGTGAGCGTGTCCCGTGATGGAGACGAAATCCAATTGCTCGCGAGCGTTTTTCAAGGCGTCTTTCAAGGAACCATGTCCATAGGAAAGACCGCAATGATTGTGGAGATCCCCGAAGAGAAGCTCTTTGTCAGTGTATAATGAGAGGCTCATAGAACTTTTTGAAACCACGGATACACACAGATAAACACGGATGTTCTACCGCCAATGGGCATTTGTTGGGCAAATGAAGAAGGTAAAGAAGAGATTCCAAGGCTTCCGTATCCGCGCTCATCCGCGTGTATCCGTGGTTCTAATAACATTTTTCTTTGCGCAACCGTGATTTCAAAGAGCAAGAAGCGATCCCTTCGCATCGAAGGAGTCACGCGCTCCACAGACCATTTCCAAGGAACGCAATCCATCCGTGGCATCGCACACTGGGTCGGCGCCATCGCAGAAGGCTCTCATATGCTTTACAAGGTTCACATCGGAGCCGTAATGGGATGTGTCGAATTGGTTTCCGCCTGCGAAAAAAGTGTCGGTCTCGCGGCCGTAGTTGGTGTAGCTTCGTATCATCCCGTCGGAACGCGACAGAACGAGACGACCTGAATCGCCCACTAACTCGAGCGTTTCTCCATCCGGCGCCAAGGGTCCGAAAATCGTGAAGAACAGATTGCCGACCACTCCACCTCCCAACTGCATATTGACGCTGCCGAAGTCCTCCACATCGCTGTCGGGACTGTAGACGCAGGCGTCGTTGAGGGCGCGCTCGTCATCGGGATTGCGCGTGCTGGTGAACGTATTGCTGACCGTTTCCTTGGATTCCTCCAGAACATCCGAACGCCGATAGGCGCATTCGCGATCGCATTCCGAGCACCGAGCGGGCGCTGTGGGATCGGGCTTGAATACGCCAGAGCGACCTCCGAAAGCGCTCATGGAGGAGCAATCCGAATCCGCCATCCAGCGAAAGACATCGAAGTGATGGCTGCACTTGTCATTCAAAGGACCGCCCGACCACTCGCGCTTGCGGTGCCATCCCTGCAAGTAACGGCTGTAGGGAATGATGGAACGCAGCAGAATCATTTGCAGCGAACCCACTGCCCCGTCATCGAGCAGCTCCTTCATTTTCAGCCACGAGTCCTCGTAGCGACGAGTGAAGCCCATGAGCAGCCGACTGCCGGTCCGTCTCTCGGCCTCCGCTATAATACGCCCATCTTCCAAGGTAACCGAGATCGGTTTATCCAAATAAACCTTTTTGCCCGATTCGAGGGCAGCAACCGCGTGATCCGCGTGAGCATCGGTATGGGAAGTAATCACGATCAGATTGATATCGGGACTGTCGACGATTTCTCGATACGATGCGCAGCGTTCGACGGAAACGTCCACGCCTCGTTCCTTGTAACGCTTCTCCAACTCGCTTGCAGCATTGTCCGAGCTCTCCGCAGAGCGATTCGCTACCGCCGTGATCAAGAGCCGCGTTTCGTCGTAGCTATCGACCATATTGAACCCGATGTGGTGCAGCCCGCGCGCTCCGCAGCCGATTATTCCAACTTTCCTAATCTCCTTCATCTCAAATCCGAACCTTCTTCTTCTTCTTCTTCTTCTTCTTCTGCTGCTGCTGCTGCTTCTAGTCCTTCTCATCCAAGTCGTACTTCTTTTTGTCATGAAACGAGAGTACGAAAAGAACAGTCACAACCGCAGTGATCACACCCGTCGTATTGAAAATTCCACTCCAGTTATAGGTCACCGTTTCTCCCTCAATCGAATTCCACTCGGCAATCTTGCCAGCTACATTCGAACCGAAGAACTTTCCGAGTCCGAGGAAGACCAGCATAAACAGTCCTTGCGCAGCAGAGCGAAAACGCTCTCCCGCCTTCAGATCGACATACATGGAACCGGTCACATTGAAGAAATCGTAGCAGGCGCCATGGATGAGAATAGAGAATATGATGAGCATCTCCGCATTGACCGTTATACCCGAAAACATGAAGTAGCGAATCGACCAAAACGCCAATCCCAAGGTCATCATCCACTTCATTCCCACCTTAGCGATCATCCACGGAACGAATACCATAAACGCTGCCTCGGAAACTTGTCCCAGAGTCATTTTGCTGGCCACGTTCTCGACTCCGATGTCGTTCAAGAACATGTTGAAGAACGCGAAGTACATCTGAATCGGTATGCCGATCAGCAAACTGGCTCCTAGAAAGACTGTGAAGCCCGACTCCTTGAGCAGCGTCAGCGCTTCGAATCCCAATATGCTCTTCGCTCCGACCGCCTTGTCCTGCGCCTTTGGCGGCGTCGATGGCAGCGTGAAATTGTACAATCCGAGAACAACGGAGGCGATGGCCGACATCACAAGCGGAATGGCCGTGGTCTCGACATCGGGAACGAATCTCCCCAGCAACATATTGACCGCCAAGCCCGCAAAAACCCATCCGATCGTTCCGAAGAGCCGAATGTAAGCGAAGTACTTGCGTGGCAAGTGATGGAATACAATGGAATTGCTGAGCGCTTCCGCAGGCGTGTAAACGACGCAATAAGCGAAGAGCAGCCACACGAAAGCCGACGGTTCGGTCACCTGAGACAGAACCGCCATGATTAAGGCAGAGCCGATATTGAGAACGCCCAGTACCTTTTCCGTCGCGAAATAGCGATCGGCCACCATGCCCACGAAAAACGGCGATATTATGGCTCCGATACCGAAGAGGCTGTAGGAAAACCCGATCATGGATCCTGGCTGTTCCAGGCCCTTGCCCAAGTAGGTTCCCAACGTTACGAACCATGCTCCCCGAGTGAAGTACTGGAGGAGCATCATGATAGAGAAACGCGTTTGCGTGGAGGTAGTGGAATTCATGGAAAACAGATTCGGTTGGGTTCGTTTTTGCGGGAGCGTCCTAGAAACTTCTGTAATTTCGGCTTAAATACGTTTCCGACGATTTCATATTCGTAATCCGCATCGCTTCGGAATCCCACTTCAGCTTCTTCCCTGGATAGCGATTGGCCACCACGCCCAATTGCAAGGCCTCGCACAAAGGCCCGCCATAACTGAAGGGCGAACTGGTTTTCCCTTCGCCCAAGCAGGCATTGACCCATTCTTCGTGATGGTCGCGCGGCTTCAGCTTCGGGCGGGGGATACTTCGAATCAAATCGGCTGGCAGGGTTTGCGGTCCGCTCTTGTGCTCGACCAACAGACTGCCCTTCTCTCCTACCATGACGCACCCTTGTCCAGGAAGAGCCCGGCCCTCCGGCAATTTAACGCCCGGTATCGATTGAGGCGCGTTTTGCCCGTCATACCATTTCCACTTCAATTCCTTGGTGGTCCGTTCCGTCGCGGGAAAGGCGTATTCGACGACATTCTTAGACGGATGGGCAAATCCATTGGGAGGGCGACAATTCGTCTTCACCCACTTGGGGGCCGTCAATCCAAGCACGCGATACGGCGTATCGAAGATATGGACGCCCATGTCGCCCAGCGTGCCCGTACCGAAGTCGATCAGCTTACGCCAGTTTCCGGGGTGATAGAACTCGTCCTTGTACCGATGCTCCGGCGCCACTCCCAACCACAGATTCCAATCTAGGTTCCGAGGTATGGGATCCGAATGCGAAGGCATCGCCGGTTCGTCGCGTCCCCATTCTTTGTTGGACCATACGTGGACTTGGCTCACTTTGCCGATCAAGCCTTCGCGAATATAGTGAGCTGTCATGCGATAGCCGATTCCAGCGCTGTTCTGGATGCCCATCTGCGTAACCAAGCCTTTCTCCTCTGCCACAAGTCGCAGCTCGCGGTTTTCATGCACATTATGAGCCAGCGGCTTTTCGCAATACACGTGCTTGCCGCGTTGCATGGCTGCCATGGCGATGGGAGCGTGCATATGATCAGGCGTGGAGACGAGAACGGCGTCGATCTTATCTTCCACCGCGTCGAAGAGCTTCCGGTAGTCAGTGAAACGTTGAGCTTTGGGAACGATCTCCAAGGCTCCCTCCAAAGCGTCGCAATCGACATCGCAGATAGCAATGACATCGACTGAATCCAGCCGGGCAATACTGTTGAGGTTAACCTTTCCCCTACCGCCCACGCCGATCTGAGCGACCTGAAGACGTCCATTGGGCGAGTTGGCCCAGGCTCTAGCGGATAGGATTGAGACGGCGGCGAACGCGCCTGACGATTTCAGGAATCCGCGTCTCGAAAGCGAAGATGGGGTTGTTTTCATGAGGGGCAATGCGGGTTGTCGATGATAGGAGCATCTTCGAAATCCGACGCGGCGCAAGAAACTAGCCTTGTTCTTTCTGGTATAATAGCTGTTCTTTTTGGGAAACCCGTGAACGTCGACCCCTTAGCCTCTCTGCCGAACCTAAACCGCGAAGTGCATCATCGTTTCGTGGAGACCGCATCGGGCCGCGAATTGATTTCAGCGGGCTTTAACGTCGGCCTGCCAGAGTTGCAGACAAGAAAGAAGGACGCGACTCAGCCCGATTACTCGATATCCTACGTTCTCGAAGGCGAAGGTCAGTTCGAGGACGACAAGGGACGAAGCTATCGCTTCCATCCAGGCAGCGTCGTTCAACGATATCCGGACTGTCGATACAGCATCCACCGCCTCGAATCCTTCTCCCACTCCGAATTCTTTATCGTCCTGCCTCGCTCGATCTACGACAGTTTCGACCGCACCGGAATCATCCAGCGCGACTATTCCGTGTTCGACACCGGCCTCGACCCCCTATTCGCCAATCGACTGTCGAGCTTCGTGCGCGATTTTCGCAATTCGTCTGACGGCGAATTGCGTTCAGCGCTCATGGAAACGATTTCCCTCATCGTCGACTGCTTCAAGCGGGACCGATCCCAAGAGGCCGATTCCGATGAAGCCCGCTTGATCGAAAGAGCCTGTCAGCTGCTGAGCGAAAATTTCGCCGCCAAGTTGAAGCTGGAGGAAATAGCCGCCACGCTCGGTATCTCCTACGAGTCCTTTCGCAAGAAATTCCGGCAACGGAAGAACATTTCCCCCGCTCAGTTTCGCATTCAAAAACGCTTGGAGCAGGCCATGGCCTTGCTCATCGAAGACAAGGCTCCGATCAAGGAAATCGCCTTCGATCTCGGCTATGCGAATTCGGCGAATTTCAATAAGCTCTTCCAAAAAGCGACCGGTCAATCGCCCGCCGCCTTCAGAGCCGAACACCGTCAACGCTTCGAGAGCAATCGATAGATTAGGTTCGCGCTGACCCCAAAAATCGGTTCTAGATCGAGAAACCCTATGAAAAACACCCTACTCGCTACGCTCTCCATCGCAATTGCGGCCTCTCCGCTTTTCGCTGAAAACCAGATCTCCGACAGTCAGAAGAAGTGGATCGAAGTCTACAAGAAGCAGGAGAACATCCCTGCCCCAGCGGACATGCTGGTCAACGAGGCCAAGGAACCCAATCTCAAGCGTGGGTTCGTCAGTCTCTACAATGGCAAGAACCTCGACGGTTGGCAGCCTCTGGGAGGCCATTGCAAATTCGAGGCGGAAGGCGAGGCCATCGTCGGCACCTGCGTGCCGGGATCGCCGAGCACCTATCTTTCGACGATTAAAGACGACTACGCCGATTTCATTTTCACAGCAGAGCTCAAGTGGGACGTCGACGGTAACACGGGAATTATGTTCCGGGCCGATTCGAAACCGGGCGGCAAAGGCGGTGTAACCGTGTTTGGCCCGCAAGCTGAAATGGAAGCCGACTCCAAGAAGCGTTTTTGGTCGGGCGGCATCTATGGCCAATCGGCCGGAGGATGGATCTACCCGCTTTGGCTCGATGCCCATGAAGAAGCCCGCAACGCCATCGACTACAACGGATGGAATCGCATCACCATCCGAGCGCGTAAGAAATTCATCAGCACCTGGGTCAACGGCGTTCCCGCGGCTCGCTGGCGGACCAATGACTACACGAGCGGCTTCTTCAGCTTGCAGATCCACTCCGGCAAGGAAGGCCAAGTCCGTTTCCGCAATATCAAGGTCAAGGAACTCGTCGACGGGTAGACGTCTCAACCTAAATCATCTTCTTTTTCTACTTCGTAATCTCAATCTCCGCGCTAAGCGGGACCAGATTGAGAAATAGAATTAGAAAGAGAAAAGGAATCGGGTTCCCGATTGGTAGCGGAACGACTCAATCGTTCCGGATCAACCCCATCTAACCACTCAGAGTCGGCATGTCCGGCAGATCGTACATGGCGATCATGTAAGGGTGCTCCTTTCGGTATTCGGTAAGCGGCTTCGCATTCTCGACGCGACCGATGGGGCGCACGTTCTGCCCTACGACCCCAGTCGCTTCATCTCCAATATCTTGCCGCATAGCGGCCGCTTTCGATTCCAGTTCCGCAACGATTTCAGGGAACTCATCGTAGCGATTCATCGTTTCGCCGACGTCTTCTCTTAGGTTATATAAAGCCTTCAACTCTTGATCGGCCTTCCGGAAGTGAAGTTTCCAATCTCCCTTGCGCACGGCCTCCAATGCATTCTGCTTATAGTAGTAGAATATGTCGTTGGGAGCTTCCGCCGTCTCGGAAATCATGAGTTCTCCAATATCGAAGCCATCGATGATCCGATCCTTAGGCTTATCGATACCTGCTATTCTCGAGAGCGTAGGAAAGAAATCCATCGACGTAACCACGGCATCGCTGGTAGTTCCTGCAGCGATACGATCAGGCCATCTCATGATGCACGGAACCCGTTGCCCGCCTTCCCAGGTCTCTTGTTTCGTCCCCCTGCAAGGGTCGTTGCTACCGCCTTCTCCTTGAGCCCGGGATCCATTATCGCTGGTGAATATGATGAGCGTGTTGTCGGCGATACCCAAGGAATCGAGATGATCCATGAGAATGCCCATGCTCCAATCAATGCATTCCACGGCCCCGCCGTAGGCGCCATTTTGAGACGTATCCAAAAATTGCTTGGGCACAAAGAGAGGCACATGCACATACATGTGGGCCAGATACAGAAAGAAGGGTCCGTCTTGATTTCGATTGATGAACTGCAGGGCCTCGTCCGTATAGCGCTCGGTAATGCCTCGTTGATCGGGCTGGGCCTGAATCACCGTTTCATTCCGCATCAGCGGCAGAGGAGGATTGTCCCTTCGGTTCGCCTGAATGCCCATATCGTTGCTGTAGGGAATTCCGAAGTACTCGTCGAATCCGTGACGAGTCGGGAGAAATTCCGGCTGATCGCCGCAATGCCACTTTCCAATGATTTTCGTAGCATAGCCCGCTTGCTTCAGCTGGGAAGCGACGGTAATTTCGCTCGAGTTCAAACCAATATCGTCGCCTGGAAACAGGACGACCTGTCCATGAAAGGCTCCGAATCCGATTCGCGGTGGATAGCAACCCGTCATCATGGCCGCCCTCGAAGGCGAACATACCGGAGAAGCCATGTAGAAATCGGTAAACCGCTTGCCTTGAGAGGCCAAGCGATCGAGGTGGGGCGTGCGATTGCAGGTTGACCCGTAGCAGCCTAAATCGCCGTAGCCAAGATCGTCGCAATTGATGAGAATGATGTTGGGGAGTTCGCTCATAGAAAAACCTTCGCCACGATCATCGAGTCTCCCAGAGCCAGGTCAAGCGAAGGCCAACAGGAACCGTTGCGCTCGACCAGGTCCCGCGGTCCGGCGGCGAAAACGCGACGCGGCGACAAATTGAAGATTGAACCGAACGTCAGGAGATCGAGGATAGCCCCAATGTCTAAAACGCCTCCAGGTACCCTCGGGATAATCATCGCCAATGGGATTCTCTTCGCGTTGACCTATATGGTCGAGGGAATGGAAGACGGAATGATCGAGGCGCTCGCTCTTTTCTTCCCCTTCAATGACAAGTTTCAGATATGGCAGCCCGTCTCCAACATGTTCATGCACGGAAGCATTGCTCACCTGTTCTTCAACATGTTCGGGCTCTATACCTTTGGCCTCGTGCTGGAAACGCTTTGGGGCACCCGAAAATTCCTCGCCTTCTTCTTCATCACGGGAATCGGGGCCAGCATCATCTACCTTTCGGTTAACTTCGCTCAATTCAACGGGGTCTACAGCGACTTGTCGGATCAGGGGGTCCCGGCTGAACACATTCAGCAACGTCTCGAGGAAGTAAACGATCTCTACAATCGCCGACTCGAGCCCACCAGCTACCGAAACTTCACCTATAACGGGTTTGGCGACATACCCGCAACACAACGCGTCGACGAGGATCGTCTCAAAGACTTCTATGGAAACTACGCGATCCCTGCCCTCGGAGCTTCAGGCGCTATCTACGGTATATTAGTCGCTTTTTGCCTCATGTTTCCCAATACGAAACTGTTTTTTCTCTTCATCCCTGTTCCCATCGCCGCCAAGATAGTCGTACCCATTCTATTGCTACTCGATCTGTTCTCCGGCGTTACGGGATTTTCGCTGTTCGGGGGCGGCATCGCCCATTTCGCTCACATAGGCGGAGCCATCATCGGATTCCTGCTCATGCTCTACTGGCGCAAGCCGACAGCGCCTCCGACTCGGGGCGACGTCATAGACATTTAGGGTCACGCTGAAAGGCCTTTTTCGCCCTGATCTGGAAAAGCTTGCAGTTTGGGAGGGGGACGCTCCTATGGAGAGCGTTACCCTAACCATGAAGCCAAGATCCTCGAGCAAGCTCGTTCCTCCAGGTCGACGTCGCTTTAATGCGCGATTTCGCGAGCTGCTTGCCCTTCCAATTCTGCTTCTCGGTCTTTTTCCCAATAAAGCGCGAGCCGACGATTCATCGCTGGAGAATTTGGGTAATACGCCCGCCATCCTCTCTTCGAAACCAATCGGCCAGCTCTTCGATGCGCCCACGGGCTCCTACGTTTTCGACGAAGAAGCGATCGATTCGTTACCTGTCGACTCGATCGCCGAAATGCTGCGCTACGCGCCAGGCGTTCACATTATTCGACCGAGCAACGGTATCTGGGGAATAGGCATGCGCGGCATCAACTCCCGATTTTTCAATCGAGTCCAGTTTTCCGTGGACGAGCAAAACGTCTACAGTTCGATTTTCGCCGGCCTCTTCGGAAATCAGCATGACCTGCTGATGAGCGACGTCGCTTCCGTCGAAGTAGCCTACGGCCCTGGCGGAGGAACTTGGGACAATAATGCGGTCAACGGGCGCATCAACGTCCTCATGAAAACGGCCTTCGAGACGGAAGGCGATCTGCTGCAAGCGCGAATCGGCACTGAAAGTCGCGGCATCGAAGGACGCCATGGTTGGATGATGGGCGAAAGCGCCGCGGCTCGCGTCTACTTCAAGGCCAATCAACGCGATTCCAGCGATACGCGATTCGACTACAGCAATAAGTGGGACGCCGCCCGGAGCGGATTTCGACTAGATAAGCGATTGACCTCGATCGATTTGCTCAGCGTTTCGGTTGAAGCCTTTTATTCAGACCTCGGATACGCCTACAACTTGGCGGATTTCCAAACGGGCGACCTATCCTTTCAAGCGGACTCGGAACTCTTGCGAGGAGTGAGCGGCCAAGCCAAATGGACGCGCAATACGTCCAGAGGCGACAGCTATTCAGTTCGAGGGTGGATCACTTATTCAGACTTGGATGCCGCCTATGCGGCCTTCGGGATGGGAACGGGCGGCATCGAAGGTCGAGGGCGTTTCCGCGTAAGCGATAGCCACGTCTTGAATTACAATATCGGAGGCGCCTACGACCAAGAGCACACGCGGGCTACCCAAACATCCGATTGGACCCGTCGCTTCCTCAACAACTTCTCCGCTTATGCGGGATTTCAAGACGAATGGATGCTTGTCCCGAACCGGCTTAATATCTCTTGGGGAGTTGACTTCCGATACGAGGACAAGTCGGACACGTCGATATTCATGCCCAATGCTCGGGCGATCTACGAACTCAGCGACAACGATCGTCTATGGGCCTCCTACTCGAGCGCCAAACGAACTACGCCCGTTTCTCTTGTCGTAATCGAGAGCCTCCGAAGCGGCAAAGCCATCGAACCTCCTTTGCAGCTGCAAACGCCATTTGGTGATTTTTCCATCGATCGAAATCTCACCAATGCGATTTCCAACCGAGAGCTAGCCCCCGAAACATTAGACGCTTTCGAGGCAGGGTATCGGCGATCATTCTCCGACGAGCGAGGCACGCTTTCGATCAATGGCTACCATTACCAATACGACGACATCTTCGCTCGCATTGGCCTATCCGCTCAACCGAATCTCTTTGCGCCCCAGCCTTACTTGAACGTTCAGGGCGGATACGACAACTTGCTAGACGGCGAAGCATTTGGATTCGAAACGGCTTTGAATTGGGACTTCGACGAGCGAACGAGTATCGCGCTCACCTACTCGTATCTAGACGACTCCTTCGACCCGATCATCCCCGGAGCGAACCCTTTCGAAGCGGACTCCATTCTCTTTTCGCAGAACGAATTCGATCACAGTTCGCCCGACAACATGGCAACGCTCAACCTGTCGACCGATTTATCGGATCAGTGGAATCTGAATACAGGTCTCCGCTATACAAGCAGCTACGCTTTCGCAAAAGGGAAGCAACCTTCCATATTTCAAGCCGACACGCGCCTCTCATGGACGCCGCGCGATGGCCTTCGCTTTTCCCTTGTCGGCAGAAACTTGCTCGACTCCACCACTGAAGAAGCTCGCTTGAAGGACTTTTTCGGTCACTGGACTCGAATGAAACGCGAAGTCTACTTGGAGGCTCGAGCGGAATTCTAATCGGTCATGGGAATTCCGCGCATAAAGACCTTAATCCTGGCATTCCTTTGCTTCGCTGCCTCAGGCAACGCCTGGGGACAAACCTTGCAGATCGACCGTTTGAAAGCCCAATACCTGGTCGCCTTCATGGATTTCGCCCGATGGGATGAAGAAGCCAAAAGCG
>Ga0066825_10000189_pt1 | contig 21281 bp, 18 predicted proteins | sample ETNtaG_6_FD_65608 | JGI IMG/M metagenome (GOLD analysis project Ga0066825, IMG submission 65608) | Marine microbial and viral communities from oxygen minimum zone, Eastern Pacific Ocean - ETNP201306SV45 | ecosystem: Environmental > Aquatic > Marine > Oceanic | place: Pacific Ocean: Eastern...
AAAAAAGCCTACAATCAACTTTGTTCAAATGTAATTTTAACAGTAATTTCTATATCTATGCACAATAGTATCTAGCACTAAGTCTGGATCTTCTCGCCACCATTTATTCGCAGAGAAAATCTCAACCTCACAGTAACCTCTATAACCTGCATTTTCAACTGACCGCCTAATAGATTTTAAATCAGCAACTCCATCTCCCATCATGCCTCGGTCAAGCAGCATATCAGTTGTGTTCTCTAACCAATCATTTAAATGGTATCCAAAAATCTTAGTAGACATATTTTGCAGTGTATATTCCAAAGTTGTGTCCCACCAAACGTGATAAACATCAATAGCTATACCAAGATTTTCTGAATTCACTTTCTCACAAATATTATTGGCATCAGCTACAGTCATCAAACATGTTCTATTTCCGCCAAACATAGGATTCATTGGTTCAAGTGCCAAGTTCACCTCGTACTCTTTTGCGATCTGAGAAATGTATTGTAAGCGCTCGACCAGGTAACTATGAGTATCAATTAGCCCTTTCGATTTAGGATTTGTTCCGCCGGTAACAATAGTTAGAACTTCAGCTCCAATCTCTGCTGCAAGTTCAATGCTTTTTTTAACATCATAGTCTGACCCAGCCTCACTTCCTGTCAAGTAGGGTGTTCTACAGAGGCCACACACCGCTAGGCCAGATGATCTAGTATACTTTCCTAAAGCATGGGCATGGCCAGTTATTTCCTGTGTCCAAAAAGTTATTGCGCCAAAACCTCGATCAGCGCAGGCATCAACAATTTTCTCTGACTCCCACCCAGCCCCATAACCTGGCAAATTATGCCCTAACGTGGCAGTATTTAATGCTAGTGACGCAGTATCGTTTCGAAAATCTCTCATCAAGTTAAGCCATACACATTCAATAAGTGTTTCATCTTTATTTTAGCATGCTCAGGATCGCGCAGAATACCCGCATAATCTGCTAATTTAAAAATATCGACAAAATCTTGAAATGTTCTCGATGATTGTGCTCCATTTATCATTATGAAATGGTCCTGAAAGCCGTTTAACCAGCTTAGAAAAACAACCCCTGTTTTATAAAACTGAGTAGGCGGTCTAAAAATTTGTCGCGCAAGCGGCACCGTGGGGTTAAGGATGCTTCTGTATGTTTTTAAATCGCCCTCTCCTAGCTTATGAATTGCTTTGGGAACTAAACCTGCAAGAGGATCAAATACACCTAATAAAGCATGTGAAAATCCTAGTTCATCCCCCTCTATTAGTTCAGGATAATTGAAATCATCACCCGTATACATCTTTGTACCCTTAGGTAACCGGCGACGCATTTTAATTTCTTTATCTTTATCTAACAAGGAAATCTTTATGCCATCTATTTTTCTTTTATTGTCTTCTATAATTTCAAGCACTACTTCCAAAGAATCTTCAAAATTTGTTGCACTCCAATATCCAAACAATTGTGGGTCAAACATATCGCCCAACCAATGCAAAATTACTGGATAATCGCAGTTGGATAAAATACTCTTGTAAACATCAAAGTAGTCTTTTGGAGTTTGAGCAACTTTAGCTAACGCACGACTAGCCATTAGAATTACTCTGGCATCGATCTTCTGAACAGCTTCTAATTGCTGCATATAACCTTTTATAACATGATCTACTGATGTTACTGTAGTCAGATCAAGATGGTCCGTACCAACCCCATTTGCGACCCTCGCCTCTGGAAGCTCCTTCCGTGTTTGAGTAATTAACTCTAGCGCATTATTCCAGTCTAGTCCCATACCTCGCTGTGCTGTATCCATGGCTTCCGCAATGCCTAATCCTAGATCCGCAAGATAGTGTCGGAACCTCAGAGTATCTTCCCAATGTATGGCCGGAGCGCCATGAGGATTAGATTTTGCAAATGGATCTGCCACGACATGTGCGGCCGCGAATATTACCCTTGCTGGGTTTTTGGGCATTTCTTGATCGGTCAACGGCTTACCAACCATTCTATATTCAGATAAAGCGCCTTCTTTGTTCGGTAATTCAAGCTTCATGACAATCTCTTAATACCTCGAAATCAATAATCCAGCATCGGCAGAGATCACTTGTCCAGTTGTATATGGCAATTCACCAGAAGCCAAAGCCGCCACAATTTTACCTACTTCTTCGACTGAACCTATTCTTGGCAACACGGTTAAGCCCGCCTTAGCTCTTTTTTCATATTCCTTGATAACTCCCGCTGTCATATCCGTGTTAATCAAGCCAGGTTGGACGTCGTAAACATGAATACCCTCGCTGCCTAATCTCACAGCCAATGTCTTCGAAATCATTGCTGCTGCTGCCTTAGATGCACAATATTCAGATCTAAGGGTGGCAGCAGCAACTGCATTAGAGGAAGTTACGTTGATGATTGAGTGAAAAATATCTGGATTTATCTCTCGACCCAGAGTTTTTTTTGAAAATGCCTGAGATAAAAAGAATACTGCTTTTGCATTAACACTCATACACCTATCAAAGCTCTCTGGACTCACGGCTAGCAGATCACCTCTCTGCAAGACACTCACACCCGCATTATTAACCAATGTCGTTAACGGCCCCAATTGAGATTCAATATCGGATAAAAATTCGGTGTGTCGATCAAAATCTGTGACATCGAAGGCTGCCGCTATGACCGGAACACCCAAGTTCTGCACTTTTGCAATAGCTGCCTCAAGTTCTTCATCTAAAAAAGGAGCATTCAATGCTATTGAATAATTTTTTCGAGCTAGTTCACAAGCAATACCTAGTCCAATGCCCCTACTAGACCCCGTAATTAAAGCAACCTGCGGGCTAGTCATTTATTGCACCTTTTCTTAATAACTCTCGAGCAATAATCATCCGCTGTATCTGATTAGTTCCTTCATAGATTTGGCAGATTTTTGCATCTCGATATAATCTTTCAACCTCAAAACCCCGAATGTAGCCAGATCCTCCAAATACCTGTACTGCATCAGCACTTCTTGCTACGACCATATCCCCAGCAAAGCACTTTGCCATGGAACATGCCATCGTAGCATCTTTGCCAGCATCAATCTTTTCGGCCGCCGCCTCCGTCAATAAACGTGCAGCCTCTATGTCTTTTGCCATGTCAGCAATCAACCATTGTACTCCTTGAAATTCTGATATCGCCCGATCAAATTGTTTTCTTTGTTTTGAATACTCTATTGCTGCTTCAAGTCCTGCTTGAGCAATTCCAACGGCGAGTGAAGCAATTCCAACGCGGCCCTTATCAAGAACACTCATCATCATATGAAATCCACGGCCCTCATCGCCCAACAGACTATCCTCAGGAAGACTTACCTCGTCAAAAGTAAGCGAACCAACTTGACTGGCCCGTTGCCCCATCTTGTGCTCTTTCGGGCCACGCGTAACTCCTTGGCCGTTTAGGTCTACAATAAAAATAGACATACCGCGATTACCTGCTTCAGGATTAGTACGTGCGAGTACAAATCCAAAATCTGCAACAGGTGCGTTGTGTATCCATACTTTGCTTCCATTAAGCTTCCAGCCGTGTCCATTTCGCTTTGCTATTGTTCGAATTCCTGATACATCCGTTCCTGCCTCAGGTTCAGAAATACAATACGCCACAAGCTTCTTGGCTTTCATCACATCCTCAAGATACTTAGATTTCTGAACATCAGTACCATGGCGAACAAGAAGCGTTGTTATAAGTTCTATTAGGCCGCATTGATCAGCAACTGAGGCATACCCACGGCTCAACTCCTCCATAACAAGTGCATAAGTTACAGTATCAAAGCCAGGTCCACCATCTGCTTCCGGAACTCCAATTCCAAATAGACCTAATTCTCCCATTTGTAGATAAAGTTCATTAGGAAAACGTTCTGTTTCATCTAAGTTTTCAGCTAAGGGTCGCACGACTTCATTAGAAAAATTTCGCGCGAGATCCCTAACCTGAGTTTGTATTTCGGTTTTCATTTAATACCTACTTATTATTTACCTCTAAACACACTGCTAACTCGCCCGACTGGACAAGCCCAAATTACTTATGGCTGCCTCTGCGCATTCTAAATCTTGATGATCCATGGCTCCAGAAACCCCAATTCCCCCAACGCAGTTGTCTTTGTAAAATATTGGCAAACCGCCGGTCCAGGTCATTAAACGTGAACGTGTACCAACACCTAATGACAAACTTACGGATGATCCCATACGTTCTCCGAATTCTTTAGTGCCCTTTCCTAGAATTGCAGATGTGTAGGCTTTATCAATAGCAAACTCCACTGCCGCAGGGATCACGTTTTTGGTTCTCATAAAAGCAATCAAAACACCTGCTGTGTCGCAAACAGCTACCGTGATATCCCAATCGTTGAGATTAGCATGCTCTATTGCAAGTGTCGCTAACTTAACCCCAGATTGGGGTTCAAGATCGAATCTACTAAAAATCATTAAACCTCCACTTGATCAGAATCACTACATGCTTTAGTAACTATATAGTTACTTCCGAGGAGATACAATGCAACCGCAAGAAAAAAACAAGTTTGGCCGTAGTGATCTGGAGGTATCAGCCTTTGGGTTCGGAACTGCACCGGTTGGTAATATATTCGAAGAAATTGATGAAAAAACTTCAGATGAAATGTTTCAAGTCGCTTGGGATTCTGGTGTCCGTTTTTATGATACAGCGCCGATGTATGGTCATGGCCTTTCTGAATATCGTACGGGCTATTCTTTGAGATGGAAAAATAGAAGTGATTTTGTATTATCAAGTAAAGTCGGCAGATTATTACACCCAGCCCGTAAAGAGGATATAAATTACGCTCCATGGACAAATGCTGGAAGATTTGAAGTTGAATTTAACTATTCATATGATGCCACAATGCGGTCAGTTGATGATAGTCTTCAAAGGATGGGTTTAGAGTCCATCGATATTCTCTATATCCATGATATCGATAAGTTTACGAGGGGTGACGAGCAACCGGAAGTCTTTGAAACGGCTATGAATGGCGCATGGAGAGCACTGTCAAAACTTAGAGACGAGAGGGTAGTGAAAGCTATTGGAGTTGGGGTTAATGAATGGGAAGTTTGTCAAGATGCTTTGGAGCAACGTGATTTTGACTGTTTTCTTTTGGCGGGTAGATACACTCTTCTAGAGCAAGAGGCGTTAGATACTTTCCTGCCCCTATGCGAACAACGAAACGCCTCTGTAGTTGTTGGGGGGGGATTTAATTCTGGTATCCTTGCAACCGGAGCCAAAGATGGGGCTAAGTACAATTATTCGCCAGCACCTGAAACAATCAAACGTAGGGTTCAAGCAATTGAATCCGTATGCAAAGAGTTCCAAGTACCTTTACCCGCTGCCGCGCTCCAATTTGTTGTGGCCCATCCTGCAGTGCCTACCTTTATGGCGGGCACACGAACGGTGAAACAGCTTAAACAGAACATTGCTTGGTTCTCTCATCCCATCCCGAGCGAGTTTTGGACAGCCTTAAAATCAAAGAGACTTATTAGAGAGGATGCTCCAACACCATAAAAATATAATTTATGTTTTATTATGGTTTGGAGGTCTCTTTTCTGAAAACGCTTGTATTCCCTCTCTAACTTCATCACCTGGGTGTATAAGTTGCCCTGCAAGCATTTCCAACGTTTTGGAACGTCCATCTTGCTCGTCGTAATTAATCAGCATTTTTGTAACTTGTGTTGCTAATTGTCCCCTTTTCAAGATACGTTTCGCTAGAGAGATTGCAGCATTTAAGCCATCACCAGTTTCTTCTATCTGATCTATTAAACCTAAAGTGAAAGAATCTTCGGCAGAAAAAATCTCCCCAAAAATTGCCATTCTTCTAACAATTTGCCCGCCAAAACGGTGGCGTAATCTCTGCGTTCCAGACCACCCGGGAATAACACCTAACAGGGTTTCTGGTTGGCCAATTTCACAACCAACTTCTCCAATTCTATAATCTGCACACGCTGCCAACTCTAATCCACCGCCAAGGGTAGGACCATTAAGGACTGCTATTACTGGCTGTTTTAAACCGGCCAAAGCATCAAAGGCCAAATTTCCTTCTCTTAACCAAGAATTTACAAAGTCATTTGTTGACAAACTTCCCCAATCACCAATATCACCGCCAGAGGAAAAAATATCTGCACTACCTATAATTATAACAGCTCCAATATTTTCGTCATTATTCAAGAAGCGACAGATATCTGAGATCTCATTAATCATTATTGTGTCGATTGCATTTTTCTTTTTGATACGCGTAATTCTCAAAACAGCAATTCGTTCTTTGATTGAGATTGAGAACCTTTTGTAATCCCGCTTCATGGCTTCAAATCAAGGTTAATTTTTTTATCAATAAATAAAGCAGGCTCCATCTCTTTTAAGTCAGGAGAAACTAAAATTTCTGTATCGGCTCTCTGTAGGATATCACTCTTAACATTAATTCCCGGAGCGACTTCAGTAAGTGTCAGCTGGCCATCGATTAAACGGATCACGCATCGCTCAGTAACATACGTGATATCTTGATTTTGCCTTGAAGCCCTAGAGCCAGAAAATGATACTTGATCAACCTCATCGACAAATTTTGCGATCTTGCCCTCTTTTTCTATAATTAACCGACCACTATCAATACGCACTTTAGAGCCAACATTGAAACTTCCAGAAAAAACAATTTTGCGGGCTCGTGAAGTGATATCAACAAACCCGCCTGCGCCTGCCGTTCTGTGGGGTGTGGCGGTTAATCTAGAAACGTTAACCGAACCATCTCGCGCAACTTGTAAAAATGATAGAAGCGAAGCGTCGAACCCTGCTGCTTGAAAATAGCTAAATTGATGAGGCGATGTTACAAAAGCTTCGGCATTCGCTGAACAGCCGAACTTAAAATCTAACAGTGGGACACCTCCCACAGCTCCCTGCTCAATTACCCAGGTGACATCACCGTGGCAACCTTCCTCTAACAAAACCCGCGGGACATTAGCGGAAATCCCAAAACCAATATTTACCGCCCAATTGCGCTTCAATTCTCTGGCAACCCTTCTCGCTATAACCTTGCTTATTCCAAATTCTTGGATTTTGAAGCTATCCAATGCCCGCACTTTTTCACCGGATATGGATGCATCGTAGGGAGTTGAAGTTGTTTGCAACATATCCGGCGCTTCAACTACAATATCCACAAAAATACCCGGAACATGGACATCATGGGGTGGAATTGCGCCGTTCGGCTTAACTGCACGAACTTGGGCTATGACTAATCCCCCATTATTTCGGGCTGCCAGGGCCATTTCAATTGCACCCAAATAAGCACCTTCTTGCTCGAAACTGATATTTCCCCTCTCATCTGAAATTGAACCCCGAATAATACTGACATTTGGCACCAAGGAGTTAAAGAAAAGCCATTCTTCTTCCTCAAAATATTCAAGCCTTACTATCGGATTTTGTTTGGCTTTTTCATTCATTGCACACCCTTCTAATCGAGGGTCTACAAAGGTTTCCAAACCGATTTTTGTAAAAACCCCTGGGCGTTTGGCCGAACCTTCTCGGAGCATATCAAATATTATTCCAGATGGGACATTATATGCAGCTAATTCGTTAGAGGTAATCATTTCCCAAATTTTTGGCGGAGCAGCGGACGTAGGACCTGATATGAAGGAACCACCAATAATTTTTGTAAGCATTCCCGGCTTTGCAATATGTTCGGTGCCCGGCGAACCAAACATATCTCCCGCAGCTATCGGATTAATAGAGGTCAAATTCTTTGGATGTTTTTCTCGTTCATATCGTTTACCCAGGGCTTTTAAAATCGCATCTGGACAACAAAGTCCACTTGAAGAATTTACCGCAATAACAGCATTATCTGCAATTAGATTAACCGCTTCATCAGCTGAAAATACCTTTGACATTTATAAGACTCAATATTATTTAATAAGTAACTGTTTAGTTAATAATAGCAATCAAAGCGCTGATAAATCAATAGTTTTTCGGAAAAAGAATGTCGTTTATTTAGCCTTAAAGTTAGAAAGAATTAAAAAAAATGAATATTCTCTTTCAAAAAGAATTTCAGCGGGTTTTTGGAACCTTTCCTCTACTTGGCAATGAATTGCGAAACGCTGTATTGACCGCAGCCGAAGTTGGATACAGAGCTTTTGATACAGCGCAAATGTATAAAAACGAAGAAGCAGTTGGGCAAGCTTTGCAAGAAACGCAAATAAATAGATCTGATTTATGCATTATTACCAAAATTCATCCTGAAAACTTTTCACCCAGCACGTTCAAAGAATCATTAATGAGAAGTATAGAAAATTTACGTACAAACTACATTGATATCCTTTTTTTACATTGGCCACCGAAAGAAAGCTCGTTTGAACAAACCTTGGACCTGCTAGCAGAAGTACAAAGTGAACAACTTGTAAAATCTGTAGGTGTTTCAAATTTTACAAGTGCAATGATGAAATCGGCTAAAGCACATCTTGATGTTCCATTGGTAGCAAACCAAGTAGAGTTTCATCCCTTACTCGATCAATCTAAATTGCTGCAAGCGGCAAATGACACAGGTATTCCGTTGATGTCATATTCTGCGATTGCCAGAGGGAAAGTTTTCGAAAGTGAATTACTGCAGCAATTAAGTTCTGATTACAATAAAACAGTTGCCCAAGTGGTTTTGCGGTGGGTTTTACAAAAGGGCGTAATAGCAAACTCTATGTCAACCAAGACAAATAATATCAGAGATAACTTCAATGTAATGGACTTTATTCTGTCATCAATAGACATGGCAAGAATTGACGACTTACAAAAAGCCAACTACCGCATAGTTACGAAAGAAAAAGTCCCATGGGCCCCTAACTGGGATTAGTGATTACCGCGAATTAAATCCGATGCCTTTTCACCGATCATGATAGTAGCAGCATTTGTATTGGAGCCAACTATACTGGGCATTACAGAACTATCACAGACGCGTAACCCTTCGATTCCATAGACTCTCAATTCTTGGTCAACTACAGACATATCATCTGACCCTATTTTACAAGTACACGTAGGATGATAAGACGTTCGGCCGTACTGACGAGCATAATCCTCAAAGTCCGCCTGAGTTTTTACCGTGCTATTAGGAAATTTAATTTCTCGAATATACTTCGACAAGCTTTTTTGATTAAACATGTCTACCGATATTTTCAAACCCTCAACAGACTTTTTTAAGTCATCTGGATGTCCTAAAAAGTTAGGATCGACCAACGGGTCGTCCAGAGGGTTTGCAGATTTTAGTTTTACAGTCCCTCTTGATTTTGGCCGAAGTGTATATGAATTTAGTGTTATGCCACTTGAGTTGATTGGTACACTTGGGACCCCCTCTTCCGCCCCAGCACCAGCGAGAAAATGAAACTGTAAGTCTGGAATACTGGCGCTTTTATCTCCATACCAAAATGCCCCACCCTCAACTACGTTTGAAGTTACTGGCCCAGACTTAAATAACATATACTGTGCACCGGCCCACAACATCCAGCGCAACTTATTGTATTTATCTAAGCTATAGTGGCCATTAAGTTCGGCGACGATATCAATACCAAAATGATCATGTAAATTTTGCCCTACGCCTGGCAAATTGTGTACAACATCTACTCCGACTGCCTCCAAATCTTTTACGGGGCCTATGCCTGACAACATAAGTAGTTTTGGAGAGCCAATTGCGCCAGCAGTTACTAACACCTCCAAATTAGTATTGGTTCGTTCAACGCTACCATTATGAACGTACTCAACGGCGACAGCTCGTCCACTTTCAATAATTAAACGATTTACCATCACTTTAGTTTTTATAGTCAAATTGGATCTATTTCGTGCTGGCTTTAAATAACCAACCGAGGCAGAGCACCGCCGAGCATTTTTTACAGTTAATTGATAGAAACCACATCCAGCTTGAGTCACTCCGTTAAAATCTGGGTTAAATGGTATCCCGAGTTCTTGGCACGACCTTACAAAAGCACATGTCATCTCTTGTGGATTTTGCAAATTCGAAACTCCTAACGGCCCATCAGTTCCATGCCAGTCACCACTTAAAACAGTATTTCCTTCCGATCTTATGAAATACTTTTGGATATCTTGGAATGACCAACCTTCGGCTCCCTCTTCGAGTGCCCATCTATCATAATCAGCTGGATTTCCTCTAGTAAATATCTCTGCATTTATAGAAGATCCACCTCCAAGGACTTTTCCTTGCGCATATGGGATTTCTCGATTGTTTGCGTGCTTTTGAGGAACTGTGCTAAAACCCCAGGTCCTTGGGCCTGCTGTCATCTTAGAAAAGCCTACAGGCATGTGTATGTATGGATGCGTGTCATTGGAACCTGCTTCAAGCAACAAAACTTTTATATTGGGATCCTCGCTTAATCGACTCGCCAACACACATCCAGATGACCCACCACCAACTACAATATAATCATAATAATCCTTATACATTATTGTATCCAGTGCACCCGCTTCCCAGTCGAAAAATGAACTGATTTTATTTGGGTGTATTCTTCAACTCCATATTTTCCTGCCTCTCGCCCCCAACCTGACTGCTTAAAGCCTCCTAATGGCAACTCTGGCCCACCAGCTAATGTCGTATTCACCCAAAAACGACCAGCCTGGACCTGCCGGGACACTTTTAAGACTTTTTCAACATTTTCACTCCATACAGAAGCTGCAAGACCATACTTAGTATCGTTAGCCATGTTTATTGCTTCATCGATAGTATCAAAAGGCGATACGCTAATTACTGGCCCAAAGATTTCATCACGATAAACTTTCATATCACGGGTCACGTTCTCAAAAATCACAGGTCCAATGAACCTCCCAACATCAGTATCAAGAGCTCCACTTCCAAAACTGAGTATAGCCCCTTCCTCCTTTCCTTTATCGATGTACGATAAAATAGTTGCGTTTTGCGCCTCTGTTGTAATTGCACCCATTTGCGTTTTTTTATTTAGTGGATCACCCACAACAACCTTACTCAACTTTGCTTTTAGTAAGTCCAAAAACTTTGGCATAGCCGATCGCTCTACAATCAACCTAGAACCTGACACACAACATTGACCAGTATTAAAGCACATTCCAAAGGCTACACCGTCAGCCGCATCGAGCAGGTTGGCATCTGCAAATACTATTTGTGGATTCTTTCCTCCCAATTCTAAACCCAGTTTCTTAAAATTGGTTTCTCCAGATGCACGTATTACATTCCTGCCCACAGCTGTAGATCCCGTAAATGAAATCATGTCGACTTGATTATGTTCACATAAAGCCTGACCGACAACAGATCCAGAACCAGTCACAACATTCATTACGCCATCCGGCAAGCCTGCCTCCGCCATGATTTCAGCTAGTAAAACGGTAGTGGCCGGTGTTACTTCAGAGGGTTTTGCAACAAGTGTACATCCTGAAGCAAGAATATAGGGAACCCTCTCACACAAAATCAAAAAAGGAAAATTCCACGGGGTTATTAGAGCTACCACCCCAACAGGTTCACGAGTAACAACTCCAAACAAGTCGTCGCCTAAATTATTGAAGCTATCACCATGTATTGTGCGAGCCAAACCACTAGCGTACTCAAACATATCAGCACAGCCGGCTACCTCACCTAGAGTTTGACTGATCGGTTTGCCAGTCTCCAAGGTTTCCCAGTAAGCGATTTCATTATTTCGTTCTCTGATAAGTTTCCCTGCATTTAATAATACAGCTGCTCGTTGACTGCCCGATAAACCGGACCATCTTCGATCATCAAAGGCAGACCTTGCAGAGCTTACGGCAATATTGACATCATCTTCTGAACACCTTGCACATTCGGTAACCGGCACATCGTGCGCTGGAGAATTTCGTATTGTTGTATGGCCTGATAAAGCAGGCCGTATCTTACCATCAACGAAAGCACCAAACTTGCGAACTTTTTCAGGTAAGCTCGTTATATCAGTATTATCTGCCACACTTTTCTCCTCAATAAAATTACTTAACAATGGTAAGCTTCGAGCGATCAATCGTGAATACAATTGCAGTAATAAGTATTAATCCAAATACCATTTGTTGGTGAGTGGCATCGACCTCAAGGTAAAGCATAGAGGCTCGGATAACGGCAACTATCATAGTACCAACTAGCGTATTAACTACTCCTCCAACACCTCCAGTCAGGGGGGTGCCTCCAACCAGAACAGCAACAATAGCAGGTAGAAGAAATCCGTTTGCAATACTTGGGGCACCTCCAGACAGTTTGATTGAGAAAATGACCCCCGCTAAAGCAGCTAAACCTCCGGATAAAGCAAAAGCTAAGACCTTTACTCTCGCAACTTTGATACCTGAAGCAGCTGCAGCGAGCTCGGCCGATCCTACCGCTTTCAGTCGTCGCCCAAGTACAAACTTCCGCTCTATCAATAAAACGAAAATAAATACGCCTGCGCCTACAAAGATTGTGTTTGGGATAATTCCAGTGCTGGAAAGCATCCAACCAAACAAAGCATCTCGTTTTTCAGCATTCATGTAAAGAGCGCGATTACCAGAAAGCCACTGAGCAATTGAATAACAAACCATGCCAATCGCCAGGGTCGAAATGAAAGAGGGCACAAGAAATCTTGTTGTAACGATTCCAGAGCAGGCACCGAGCACCGCTCCTGTCAGTATGCATGCAGGAACTATCCACATCCCGAGCGAAGCAAGATACACAGATGCAATGACAGTAATCATATTAGCCATTGATTGGGCTGAAAGATCTATTCCCCCAATGTATATGGCAAAAGTCAACCCTAGAGCCATAATAAAGAGCGGGACGATATCTCCCAATAGGATCAGCATGCTGCTAGGACGCCAAAAGTTTGGATCTACGAACCCAACAAATAATACCAGGGCAAATAACGTTACCCAATTAAAATTTGATTTTAATAAATTCTGAAAATTTTGTTTCATGTCATTGCTGCAACTAGGTCAAACGGCGTCACGCGCTCCCTATCCGGAGCAAACCGCTTAACACATGCACCATCTTTCATAACAAAAATGGTATGTGCTAACCCAATTGCCTCCTCAAAGGTATCAGGAACTACAATTAATCCAATGCCTGACGCACTCATTTCTCTGATCATCGAATAAACGTCTTGTTTTGCTCCAATATCCAACCCCCGCGTTGGATGATCTAGCATCATTAATTGCGCGCCAGATGAACGCCATTTAGCTAAAACAACCTTTTGCTGGTTCCCGCCCGAAAGACGGCCACAATCGGTAGAAATTGAAGGTGTTTTTATTGACAGCCTTTCTATCCAGTCCCTTGCTAGATCTTGTTCCGAAGTTAAATTTAAAAATCCGTATCGAGAGTATTTTTCCATCTGAGACGACGTAATATTTTCAGCTATATTCATGGAAGAGAATATACCCTCAATTTTTCTCTCTCTCGGCATATATCCAACACCATTATTGACGGCCTCAAACGGAGACCCAATTTTTATTTTATCGTTTTGAAAATAAGTTATTCGACCTTGATCTGGATTACTCATACCGAAGATACATCGCAGCACTGCTTCTCTTCCCGAACCCTCAGTGCCAACTAAACAAACAACCTCAGATTTATGTAGCTCGAAGCTAATCGCATCAAAACTATTTTCCTTCGAAACATTTTCTAGAGATAGTATAGTTTGTTCTTTGTTGTAGGGCTCTCGTTCATCCTGTTTATAGTAGCCACTTTCAATTTCCCGACCGACCATTTTGGATTGAATTTTCGCAGGATCAGCGTCTTGCGCAGATACTTCATCGACCATTTCACCATCTTTTAGAACATACACGCGATCTGAAATTGAAATAACTTCGTCTAATCTGTGCGATACAAATATGAATGCTGCACGACTTCGTAAACTGTTTACCAAATTAAAAAGCAGTGCCACCTCATCTTCCGACAAAACTGATGTAGGCTCATCCAACAAAATTACTAAATCCCTGCTGGTACGTTCTTCTAGGGTTAATACTTTCGCAAGCTCTACAAGCTGTCTTTGGGCAAATGATAAATCAAAAGTTTGTAATTTTGCGTCAACTTTTAAACCGACTTTACTTAATTGGTGTTGAGCAGCGCTTTCCATTTTCTGAAAATCTAACAATCCAAACTTTCGAAATTCATGCTCTCTACCAAGAAAAATATTTTCCATTATCGAAAGGTTACCGATTAGAGATTGCTCTTGAAAAACCATCCCTATGCCATTTGCCATCGCATCGCGCGGAGAAGCAAACCGAGTCTGGCGACCATCTATTAGTATTGTACCAGAGTCAGCCTTATAAGCTCCAAAAATTATTTTCATTAGTGTAGATTTTCCAGCACCATTTTCGCCTACAAGTCCGACGATTTCTCCCTTTTCTACTCTGAAATTTATATTACTCAGAGCTTTTACTGGGCCAAATTCTTTGCTTATATTTTTAAACTCTAACATCCTTTAACCTTCATTTAACGAAGCGGATATTTGATCTGTTCGTAGATAAGATTACTGCTACTATTACCAAGATTCCAAGCACGCCATCCTGCAAATAATCTGGTAGACCAATAACTACCATCCCGTTGTTTATCACTGCTACGATTAAAACGCCAATTAGTGCATTGAAAACACCACCAATGGCCCCCCATAATGCTACGCCACCGACAACCGCGGCTGTAATCGAAAGAAACATTAGATTTGCTCCAGTGACCGACTCTGCTTGACCAAGTTTTGCAACTTGCAAGACACCGGCCAATGAGTAATAAAACCCAGCTAATGAAAATGCCAAAATCCTTGTGCGTAAAACAGGTACACCCGAAGCTGCTGCTAGATCCTCTGCCCCCCCGATTGCATATAGGTTTCGCCCTAGTACAGTAAATTTTTGAATGATAATTCCAAAAATTAGGAAAAGTATTGCAACATAAACCATCAAAGGGAAACCTTGAATACGGTAGGTCAATAAAGATCTAAAAATATCATCGTCAATCCGAACGATGCCGCCACCAGTAAGCAAAACAGCAGCGCCAATCCCAACGAAACCCATCGCTAAACTGGACATAAAAGAGGGAATTAGTAGCTTTGCATGGATAAACCCATTCAAGGCGCCGTAAATGGCTCCAGCCAAAAGCGCCAGTGGAATGGCAACCCAACCTCCTGATCCGAGTGTACCACCGAAAAACAAGAAACAAAAACAGAATACGATCGCTGTTAGGGATACTGTCCCTTCCATAGACAAATCGATAGAACCCATAATGATAATAAATGTTACACCGATAGTTACCATCAAAAATGGAGATGCGGCAATTGCAATTCTGGCAAAATTACGCATAGAAAAAAAATTGGGGTTCAGAAATGTAAAGAATACAACAAGCACTGCCAAAACAATAATAGGCATCAGAGATTGAAGTTTTAAGTTTTTTAGCATTTACGAAACCACAAAAAATTGGGCGGACAAAGTCGCCCGCCCTACTCTGTCTGGGAGGTTAATTATTTGTATTGTATCTGTCCAGCAGACAATCCCCAACGATCATTCCAATCGTACTTCGGCGTTGAGTCTAAGTACGTCGCCTTAAATTCTGCCGCATCTTTCGGTGTAACCAAAATAGATGGACCATAGAATTCACGGTGCGCATTTGATTCCTCAGATGGCTTAAATGCTCCAATAGCCGCTTGGTGTGCTAAAGCCAAAGCGATTCCACCACCCCAATGTGGATTAGTGAAAACCGTCGCAAGCAAATCACCTTTCATTACAAGGTCAACGGCTTCAGGGTTGCCGTCGAATGCTGTTATAGGCATGTCAGTAATTCCCTCGGCTTTGAGAGCCTCGATCACGCCGTAAGCCATGTTATCGTTTGCACAATGAACACCCTTAATTTCATCACCATATCGAGTTAACAAACTAGACATAACTTCAGCCGCTTTTGTAGTATCCCAATCAGCCGATTGTACGTCTAGCAACTCTACATCAGGGTAATCCTTGAGCGCCGCTTTTAATCCATCTAGCCTTTCGATCGCTGGAATATTTGCTGGTATACCACCAATATGCACAACGCCGCCTTTGCCACCCATTTCATCAAACAATAAACGAGCTGCATCTGCCGAAGGTTTCTCACCAGACCAAGAAAGGTGCGCAACGTAATTATCGCCAATATCCCATGGATGTAAGTCATCCGTTTTATTCCAAATTGTAGATATGTAACCACCGGCTTCGCGTACAGCCTCCACTACTGGCCGAGCATTAGGACTATCGTTTGCATCGCAAGCTATCGCACCTTTTCCACCATTTTTTGCCAAGAATGCTTTAATATCCGCTAACGATTTCTCAGAAGATCCTTCATTAATTAAATTAACCATGTCGGAGGACGCCATGCCTAAACTCTCGACATATGCTTCACCTCCGGAGACTATAGCGTTCCAGTAAGCCGAGGCCCTGTCGCGATAACTCCACGCCATTGACCAACCACCATGTGATCCGGCGAGAGCTGGGTTAATTCCCAATGGGCCAACTACAGCCGCTGAGGTTATGCCTGCAGCGGATGCAAACATAAAATTACGACGAGAAAGTTTTTCCCGTTCAATAAAATCTTTTATAAATGTTGACACTTGAATTCCTCCCTTGAGTATCCACCAATAAAAAGTGTACTAACGCACTATCTAGTTACTTACATACAAATCAATTATTATGTCAATAGAGAAGATTAAAATCATACTAATTTATAAAGTTAACGCCCTTTGACAAAGACACCTTCATTGAATAACGTTTAACCAATCCTTAATTACTCTATAGAGCTTAATGCAAAAAAAAATTGAAAAACGAAGTGCTGCCGCCACGCAAAAAAGAATATTGACAGCAGCCAAAAAGGCTTTCGCGCGCAAAGGTCTAGGCGGCGCCAGAGTTGACGAGATTGCTCTTTCGGCAAATGCAAACAAGCGGATGATCTATCATTACTTTGGAGATAAAGAAAATCTTTTTCTACGCGTGCTAGAGGACGCTTACATTGATATCAGGCAAGCAGAGCAATCACTGGAACTAGATTCTCTTCCACCCAAGGAAGCTTTGGATAAACTAGTTCAATTTACCTGGCAATACTATATTTCCAACCCTGAATTCATTACACTTGTGAATAGTGAAAACCTGCACAGAGCGCGACACTTAAAAAAATCAAAAATAATTGAACATACCAATCAACAGTTGACCTCACTAGTAGAAAAGCTTCTCGAAAGGGGGGTAAACGAGGGCGTATTTCGTGAAGGTATTGATCCTGTGCAGCTTAATATAACTATTGCCGCCATAGGGTATTATTATTTAACCAATAGATATACTGGGACAATTATCTATCAAAGAGATCTTGGATCTAAAGAATCTTTCGAAGATCGACTGAAATTTAATCTCAAAACTATTCAGCGCCTAGTACACAAATAAGTATACAACAAAAATCAATACAGTTTAATAGACCACGCTCTTTGCAAAAAAAAGGGAAAGGACACCCAGCCCCCCGCTGTGGGAGGCTGGCTTGGTTTTGGGTCGGGGGCCTACCCTAACCTCTTCCTGTCGGCATAGACCCTGAGCCACGCCCCGGGGATGCGACCGAACTTAAGCTGTTTCTTTTCAATGACTTATTGAGGTTCTATTTTGGAAAAGCGGTCCCGAAAGCGGTCCCATAAATTTAGAACCTTTAAAGTTTCCTGAAGATGTGTCATTTTTGACCCATCACAAATTTTAAGAAATTTAATTTTTTTCTATTTTTAATTTGGCTTAAAAAAAATTATGCGTTGGTTTTTTTTGATATTTCTTGTCTTTTACATGTCCATAAGTTTGGCTGATGATATTCGTATAATAACTTCTTTTCCACCCAATGTTAGTACTGCGTATGGAGAACTTTGGAAATCAAAAAACCCTGACTCTGAATTTCTCACACTGAATAAGAATACTGTTGCCTCAATTGACGAGATAGCCAGAGGCAATACTAGAGGTTTTGATGTGTTCATGGCTTCATCACCTGAAGCTTTTGAACTCTTAAGTCAAAGTGGTGCGTTTCATAAACCTGTTGAATGCAAATATTTGGACTTTGATGCAATTGAACCTTTTGCATTATCCTCTATTGGCTGGGCACGCAGAAAAGACAGTGGGGTTTTTTTACCAGCCAATTGGAATGATCTAACTAAACAATTATACAGAAACAAAATTGCAATGGTCCGACCGGCAAGATCTGGTAGCAGTCATTTAATGGTTGAACAGCTTCTACAAACAAGAGGTTGGAATGAGGGATGGGCTTTTATTCTTAGCCTAGCTGGAAATCTTTCAACTCTAACTGCTAGAAGCTTTGGTGTTACGGATGGAGTAGCCCAAGGTCGATTTGAAATAGGATTAACAATTGATTTCCTTGCGCAATCCAAGGCAAAAGAATTAGATTTTAGATATGGCCGTCCAGTTATGCTTACATCTGCAAAAATTGGGCTTTTAAAACATGGCAAATCCCCTGAGGCTGCCTGTAGATTTTTAGAATTGGTACTATCTGAAGAAGGACAAAGCCTGCTGCTAAATCCTGACATTGCCAGAATACCAATATCACCTGAAGTGCGAGCAAAATATGGACAAACGCCTAAAGAGGTTAAAGACGCCTTAAATCTGGAATGGATTTCATATGACGCAAGGCTTTCCGCGCGCAGGTATTGGGCAGTAAATACCCTATTTGACACTATGATAACAGAAGTTCTTGATGAGAGAAAAAAGATTTGGGCAAGACTCGACGAACTATCGGCAAAATATGGTGAAACAAAAATACAAAACATACGCCAATTATTACTCGAGCCAATAGCATCAGAATTAGACGTTGAACGATTTTCATCTGTGCTTGCATCAAATCTTAGAACCACTCGTTTGTCAGGAGCAAGTCAAGAGCAAACAGTTATAACAGAAAGGTGGCGCTCTTCTTTGAGAGACCAATTTAATTTGGCTAATGATGCGATGTTTGCTCTTGAGCGAGAATTTAAATGATCAATTTGCAAAAGGCTTTTGGCCTAAGGCTTTGGACGCGATTTTTTCTTCTAATTTTGGGAGTCGTCCTAATAACTTGGATTGTAGTTGGCGTCGCATTGATTTTACTCGGTTCCGCCAGGCAAACGGTAGACAAATTTATTCTAGATGATGTTCCTGGGGTGGTCCAAACTGCAAATTTGTCATCATTGACGGCACGGCTAGTCCTCCAAAGTAATAATTTGTTGCGAACAAACGTGAGCCAAAACGATAAAATTGAAAAGAGCCTGAGAGCCACGCTAACGGAGATCGAAAATATTGTTATTGGAATGCCTAGCTTAAATATCGAGACGAATACCCTGAACGAATTCCGCAAATATATTAATGCTGTACTTATTCGATTGGATTTAACAAGACAGGCAGAAGCTCTAGTAATTCAAAAAACTGAGGCACTGCGATGGTTACACATCGATATAGAAGATGAGGCGACAGCGCTCGTAGCTGATTTCACCTTCAATGTAAAAACCTTAACGGGAATACTCGTTCGCACTGAGTCAAAAATTAAAAAAATCGAGGTGGCTACACGGTTAAACCAGGATCAAAATAGTCAAAACCTATTTGCCAATATTGAATCAGAGGCTTCGGCTGCAGCCACACTCGGAGTACAAGCTGCTGGTGCTTTTGACACAACACAACTGGATCGCATTGAGGCAAATATCTCAGATTCGTTGTCGCGCATTTCTGAGTTAAGCACTGAATTTTCTTTTGCTTCAGAAAACACTTCGCTTTTGCAATCTTTAAATGAGCTAGAAGTGTTATTATTATCTGACGATGGTTTAATTGAAAATCGACGCAATTGGCTGTTAAGTAGAAGCATACTTGATAGAGCCTTAGACACGCTATTTGAAAAATTACAGCTTTTGCTAGAAGAAATGACCTTTGCCACAAATCTTCAAAGCAAATTACTTAAGGCGAAAGCCACCTCATTTGCCGATTTTGTCAATACCTCAATTAGTGTTCTTTTAGTAATAACGGTTGCTGCTGCTGCTGCTGGGGTGGCAATACTTTTCCTCTATATTCGACCGTCGATCATTATGCCACTTCGCGAACTAACTCGTGCTATGCGGAAAATATCAATAGGTGAAACTCCAACCCTTCCAGACATGTCTCATAAAGGACGAGAATTATCAGAACTTGCTTCAGCAGTTGCAACGTTCGAAGACGCAGTTGCTGGACGCGAGCGGGCAATTAAAAAACTTAAAGAAACTCAGTTAGAATTAGTTCAAACTGCTAAATTGGCTGCCTTAGGTAGTATGTCCGCAGGTCTTGCCCACGAACTGAACCAACCGTTGGGAGCAATCCAGCACCGGTATCATTTAACAAAACGTGCTCTGGAAAAGGAGAAAATAACCGAGTCAAACGAACAATTAGATAAAATTGCAAATTTAGTAGATAGAATTGAAACGATAATAAAAAGGTTTCGTAGATTTGGACAGACAACAGATATTATAAAAGCCCCAGTAAAAATACATCAGTCTATCGATAATGCTCTAAACTTGTTGAGATCGGCGTTACGCAAAAACCGGATAAAAATTAATATCGATAAAGACATAGAAGACCTGACTGTTTTAGGTGATAGTGTTTTGCTCGAACAAGTATTGGTAAACTTACTAACTAATGCAATCGACTCCATAGCTGAATTAGGCGAGCCAGGCGTCATAACTATAAGCTGTACATTTAGTAAGGGCGGTAATGTTAATCTTATAATCTCAGATACAGGATCTGGTATAGACAAGTCTAATACCAGCAAACTTTTTGACCCATTCTTTACGACTAAAGAGCCCAATAAAGGGATGGGGCTAGGGCTTTCTATTTCATATAACCTAATAGCGCAGATGGGAGGGCGCCTTACCCTAGAACCAAACCAGACTGCAGGAGCGAGAGCCATTGCTACACTTGAAATGGGAGTTTCAAATGAGGGCTGAACCTGAGATTTATCTTATCGATGACGATGCTGATTTTCGTGAAGCAACCCTCGAAGTACTTATCGACTCCGGTTTAAGAGCTATTGCATTTTCCTCTTCTGAACCGATGTTGGCAAAACTTGATTCAGAATGGCCTGGAGTAATACTATGTGATGTTCGCATGGCTGGCAAAGATGGATTTGCAACACTAAAGAGCGTTAAAGAACTTGCTCCAGAAGTGCCATTCTTGATGATTACTGGCCATGGCGATACTCGTCTTGCTATATCGGCTATCAAGTCTGGAGCTTTTGATTTCATAGAAAAACCAGTCCAACCTGAGTTTCTAATTGAAACCCTAAAACGTGCGTTAAGTACTAGGAACCTTTTACTCGAAAACAAACGGTTACGTT
>Ga0066825_10000190_pt1 | contig 21279 bp, 18 predicted proteins | sample ETNtaG_6_FD_65608 | JGI IMG/M metagenome (GOLD analysis project Ga0066825, IMG submission 65608) | Marine microbial and viral communities from oxygen minimum zone, Eastern Pacific Ocean - ETNP201306SV45 | ecosystem: Environmental > Aquatic > Marine > Oceanic | place: Pacific Ocean: Eastern...
GCAATTAAAAATAAGGATATTGATACACCTAAAGCAAATAAAACGAAACTCAATTTTTTGTTTAAAATATTCATAATTTAAAGTTTTAATAGTATTAATATTTATCTATTAGCTTCAAAGTGTTTATTACTAAGAAGAAGGAAAGTCCTAAAACTCCAAGAACAAGAAAAGTTAAATTTATTCTGCTAGTAACTTTTTCATCTCTGGCAATAATTCTAAATAATTTTTTAAGTCCATTGAAAATCATACCTCCAATAAATACTTGAATAATTAAGTATAGAATTAACATCAATAAATCTGTTGCTTCCATATAATTTTAATTTTATTAATTAGTATACATACACCAAGCAAACTCTGCAACTGCTATTCCTATTCCAGCTGGTCCTAGAAATTTTTCTGCAACCTTCCTAATGGCTTTTTTCAACCCTTTCTTAGCAGCTTTTTCAAATCCTTCAGAAACAACAGCATATATAATATCTAATCCGATTGCTTCAACCGCACATTGAACTGCTGTTGATGGAGGATCGGCAGCATAGGCAGAAGGAATGAATGCACTTGTAAAATTCATTACGGTTTCATTTGATTCTTCAGATTCTAGTGCTAAAGCGAATAATCCCACCAATGCTATTTTAGGGTCATTTAAATCCTCAAAGTCTTCTGATAATTCATTTGAACCAATATCATAGGCAAGTAAAAGCTCCTTTGTTCCTTCAACTAAAGGCTTGAGAGATTCAACTATTTCATCTTCGTTTTGCTGTTGCGTCTCTATTGATAAAGTTGTCATAGAGTTAGTAGTAAATGATTGTTGTTTTTCAACAACGCTTTGAATTCTTGGTATAGAACTTCTAACTATACCCTAAAATTTTAAAAGAGCAAATTCCTGTTCTATGGTTTGGGTATCTTCAATTTCATCTGTTTGACAAGATTGGATTAGAAATGCGCCTCCAAATAACATAAGCTTGATGGCAAATATTCCCACCATTCCTTTTGCAAATTTATTGGCTGAACTGTTAATTGTTTGTATAAACTTCATATTTATAGATTTAGGGTTACTGAATATTATATTAACCCGTCAATCACAAAAACAGACAAAACGATAAATACTTTGGCTTGGTTGCCTAGTAGTTGTAAGAATTGGGTTAAACCAAATATAAAAAATGTTTGATTAATTCCAAAAACCCACAAAAGAATGTTAGTACAAGCGGATGTTTAGTAGGAAAGTAAGAGACTTTGAATCTAATTAACTCCAAAAATTGATGAAAACCCATCTGCATTATTCCCTCATTGGCCTCCCAATTAATTTATTGCTGTTGTTGCTGCTGCTGTTGGATTAAAATCTCTTGGTGTTTTGCGTAACTGTTTACAGCGATTTTTCCCACACCTACTTCCTTTTGTTTTATTTCTTGCTCTTGCGCAGTTATTGGGGTTTTAAATTGATTCTTATCTTTTATAATGACACTTACCTCAAGTTGATCAGTTGAAACTCCAGAATATACCCCCTTAAGCGGAGAACAGTCTTTGTAATCTCTTCCCACCGATAATATTACGTGATTACCCTTTGTGATACAGTTATTCGTAGGATCTATGCCTACCCAGCCTAACTGTGGGATGTAGGCTTCCACCCAAGCGTGAGTAGCACCAACGCCTCTGAAGTTTGAATCATCTGATGGGCATATGTAGCCACTAACATACCTTGAAGGAATTCCAAAAAATCTGTTTAGATAAAGTAAAATATTTGTAAAATCTTGACACACCCCTGCCTTGAGCTTCCAAACCTCTTCTATGGAAGATTCAACATTAGTGACTCCCTTTTGATAACTAAAATTTTCGAAAACAAACTTAGATAGCATCACACAAATATCTAATGGATTAATTGCTCTGTATTCTTCAGGTAGTATGTTTGAAACATCAATGCTGTTAATCAAATCAGTTTGACTTAAATATTCAAAAAATAATATGTTTTGCTTTAATGCATCAATTTTAGTCCATTGTAGCTTTGGGTCTTCATTCACTTTGTCAATTGTCCTTGGTGAAATGGTAATTTCAACCAATGACTTTACCGTCATATGGTCATGTGGTGCAATGATATTAAAAGTGCCAATCGTGTTTCCGAAAAAATCTTTGTGTGTGCTTATTATTGGGAAGTTTGTTACTTCTAGCTTGTGACTATTTACTTTTTGAAATTCATTTGATATTGGATATAGCATCGCTTGGTTAGCGTGATAGCGCACATTGTTTGAATAGTTGTAACGTGTAATATGCTCAATAAAAACCTTCTTCATTTGACTTAAATATTATTAAAGTAAATCATGTCTATTTCTTTGTTCAATGAACCCATTTCAGATTTAAGATTTTCTAGAAACGACTCCAAACCTGTATGCAACAGCTTGTCAATTTTCATATATCTCAAACGACTATCTAATTTATCCACTCTGAAAGACATGTCATTGATGGGGTTGATACCGTTGAACTTATTGAGTCTATTCGAGTGTACAGAAATTTTGTTTAAACAGTAATAAATAGAATTTGGAAAAAAAGGATTTAAAACAATAAATTCAATAATATTTTTAGAATTAAAAACAGATTTATAGGTTTTTACAAATTGTTGATAACCCCCAACGGAAACAAGCAAGTTTTTCCAATAAATATGTTCTTCTAGTTCATCAAAAGTAGTTTTAGAGTAAGAAGATCGCAGCAGAATAAAGTCAATACTTTGGCAGAGCCTCTCGATGTATTTTCCCAAATTCATAAAGCAATATGCGTTTCCTCTTTCTTGATTTACATCCGCATTGCTGTAATGCAGCATATTATACATAAGCATTTCATCAATAATGGTAATGGGATCTTGGTCTATAAACCTTAAGCTAAGGTCTTTTTGCCTAAAAAAATGATAGTATTTATTTATGTTTTGCCAAATTTCTTTAGAGACATGTTCTTGCACACTTCTAGTGTTTTGTCGTGTTTGAGCAATGAGGTTAATGGCTGAGTTAGGATAACGCCTATCAAAAAGCAATAACTGTATGATGTCAACAGCAGCATTTCCTCTAAGATTCAAATCGTTCAGCGTTTTTCCAGTAAAATTGAGTACCGTATTATCCCAAGGCGAGATATCATCAATGTCTAGGTTAGACATATAATTTGCTTTTATAAGGTTCAAAAGACTATGCGACCTCACAAAATATCTTTCCAACCAAAAAAGGTTATTTGCTACCCTGCTTAACATGTGTGTCTCCTTATTTTTTTAATACCCATGTGTCTTTACTTCCCCCTCCTTGTGAACTATTCACTACCAATGAGCCCTCCTTTAACGCAACTCTTGATAATCCTCCAGGACATACATCTATACCATCAGCCCCCATGAGTGCAAAAGGCCTAAAGTCCACGCACCTAGGCGCTAATTTTCCATCTATAAAGCACGGAGCAGTGGACAAGTTTAAGGTTGGCTGTGCAATAAAACCTTTTGGATTTGCCAATATTTGTTTTTTATAATCATCAATTTCTTTTTCACTTGCTGCATTTCCAATCAACATGCCATAACCCCCACTCCCATCTGTTTTTTTAATAACCATAGAATCAATCTTATTTAATACATATTCTAGTTCACTTTTTTCAGAAAGCTTATGTGTTTTAATGTTTTTTAAAATTGGCTCTTCATTGAGATAGTATTTAATCATGTCGGGCACATAAGTGTATGTAGCCTTGTCGTCAGCAAAACCAGTTCCAGGAGCATTGACAATAACCACATTTCCATGTCTGTATGCCGACATAATAGACGCAACACCAAGCTTACTGCTTGAATTAAAAACCAATGGATCCAAAAAGGCATCGTCCACCCGTCTGTAGATAACATCAACTTTTTCAACTCCACCAGCATTTTTCATGTAAACAAAATTGTTATCCACAAATAAATCTTGCCCCTCAACAAGTTCAACGCCCATTAATCTAGCTAAGGTTGTATGTTCATAATATGCTGAATTGTAAATGCCTGGCGTTAGAAGCACAATATTTGGATTAGCCTTGTCGGAAAGACCTTTAAGTTTATTTGACAGCATTTGCGCATAGTTAGTTATGGGCATAACACGACTAGAAGATAGTGCAGCTGGAAAAATGCGTTTCGAAATTTCTCTATTCTCAATCATATAGCTTACGCCTGAGGGTGTTCTGAGGTTGTCTTCAAGAACATAAAACTCGCCATCATTATCTCGAATTAAATCTACCCCAGCGATATGGGTATATACATCTCCAGGCACTTTAAGTTGATGCATTTGGAGCAAGTAATCATTACTGTCAAGAATTTGCTGGAACGGGACAATACCATCTTTGTAAATGAATTGGCTGCTGTAGGTATCTTTAATGAATAGGTTTAATGCTTTAATGCGTTGTTTGATCCCGCTTTCAACTTTAAGCCACTCTTTAGATGTGATAATTCTTGGAATGATATCATATGGAAAAATTTTCTCTGTGCCTTTTGAATTGTTGTAGACAGTAAATGTAACTCCCTGATTTAAAAATAGCTGTGAAGAAAAGTCAGCCTTTTTGGTTAAATCATCCTGAGACAATGATTTAATTACTTCTGTAAATTTGAGATAATGACTTCTGATATTAACATTATCATCATACATCTCATCCCATGTTGCAGGATAGTGATCATATTTGCTAATATTCAATTTGTCGTTGCTCATAATTGTACAATTAAAACTAAACAAAAATCAAATTTTAAAACTGAATTTGAATTAATTCTTAGGTTTTGAGTATAATTATTATGTTAAACATGTTTAATGTATTTGGGTTTTAATAATTAACTCATTTTGAACTATTAATTTTACATATTTGACACTTTTTGAATATTCATCGTTAAAATGATAAACTCATCTTTACGGCAAATTCTTTATATTTATATTCAAAATGAAAAAATTGCTATTCATACTGCTTGTTTCAAATCTTGCTTTCACGCAAACCATTTGGAATGGTCAAACAATGACTTTTACAAAAGTTGACTATACCGACCCAGCCTTAGAAGCAAATCAAGATCGTATTACACCAAATGTGTGGCTAACAAGGGGTAACAACGGACAATTGTACAATGCAAAAACAGAGTCCGACTCATCGAAAAGCAGTAGCCCAGACGACACCGAATGGGCCTTTGGTACCACCTCCAACCTTTCGTCTTTGACTTTTTCTACTTTTAGAGGAACCTCTAAACCTAAAAATACTGTTGGCCTAGATATGGTACTTCACCTTATTACCGACAACATTTATATTGACATTAAAATTACTTCATGGACATCTGGACAAGCAGGCGGAGGCTTTAGCTATCAACGTTCCACAGATCCAAGCTTAAGTATTCAAGATAATAAGAAGTCTATCTTAAGCGTTTATCCCAATCCAAGCACCTCTTTCTTGCATGTAAGCGGTTTGAACGCTTCTACAAATTATCGTTTATATAATATTTTAGGAGCTGAAATCCAATCAGGCACCGTTAAACCCAATCAAGCAATTGATATTGATGCATTGCAATCCGGAGTGTATATGCTACAAATAAGCAATACAGCACTCCCTTTTGTAAAAAACTAGGTTTTGCAATAACTAAGGATTAGACTTATCTGCGCTGCAATTATCCTTAATATTTTGATGCATTTTTTGCATTAGGGAAACAACAAAAAAACCTTTGGATATAAAATACAGACCAACGGCTATTAAAAGCTTTTCTTCATCGTAAAGTGTTGTGATTCCGGCTGCTATCATGCCAAAAGCGGCAAGTATGCCAAGAAGGTTAGTGGTTTTTGCGTTCATATATTTTGATTTAGGAGTTATAAATATAAGAAAAATCTTATTTTTTTTTTGTTAAACATGCATTTAAAACAGGAAAAGATTATATTTGCGCTCATTTTAAAAGAATAAACGTACATTATTATGGCTAAAGAAACTTTTGATCGGTCCAAACCACACCTTAATATTGGTACCATTGGACACGTTGATCACGGGAAAACAACGTTAACAGCTGCCATCACGAAAGTATTGGCTGATGCTGGTTTGTCAGAAGCGAGAAGCTTTGACCAAATTGACAATGCTCCTGAAGAAAAAGAAAGAGGTATTACAATTAACACCTCTCACGTTGAATATCAAACTGCAAATCGTCACTACGCACACGTAGATTGTCCTGGACACGCCGATTATGTAAAAAACATGGTAACAGGTGCTGCACAAATGGACGGTGCTATTTTGGTGGTTGCCGCTACTGATGGTCCAATGCCACAAACACGTGAGCACATACTTCTTGGACGTCAGGTAGGTATACCACGTATTGTTGCTTTCTTGAATAAAGCCGACATGGTGGACGATGAAGAATTATTAGAACTTGTTGAAATGGAGGTTCGTGAGTTACTTTCTTTCTACGAATACGATGGAGATAATGGACCAGTTGTTCTTGGTTCTGCACTTGGTGCATTAAACGGAGAGCAAAAATGGGTTGACTCTGTTATGAGTTTGATGGAAGAAGTAGATTCATGGATCGAGCTGCCAAAACGTGATGTTGACAAAGATTTCTTGATGCCTATTGAGGATGTATTTTCAATTACAGGCCGTGGTACTGTTGCTACAGGTCGTATCGAAACAGGTGTTGCTAACACAGGTGATTCGGTTGATATCATTGGTATGGGTGCTGAAAAATTAGATTCTACTATTACAGGTGTAGAGATGTTCCGTAAGATTCTTGATCGCGGAGAAGCTGGAGATAACGTAGGTATCTTACTTCGTGGTATTGAAAAAACAGACATCAAACGCGGTATGGTAATTTGTAAGACTGGTTCAGTTACACCACATGCTAAATTTAAGGCTGAGGTGTATATCTTGAAAAAAGAAGAGGGTGGTCGTCACACACCATTCCACAATAACTATCGTCCACAGTTTTACGTACGTACAACAGACGTTACCGGAAACATTGCGCTACCCTCTGGTGTAGAAATGGTAATGCCTGGTGATAACTTGACTATCGAGGTTGATTTGATTCAACCTATTGCATTGAATGTAGGTCTTCGTTTCGCGATTCGTGAAGGAGGTCGTACCGTAGGTGCAGGTCAGGTAACAGAAATATTAGATTAATACAATCAACGTTTTGTGTTTCAAAGGTGCTGTTTTTACAGCACCTTTTGGCGCACTAAACGGGTGTACTAACTCAAAACGGAGCACGTGCACCAACAGAGACGGGTTTAGCTCAGTTGGTAGAGCACTGGTCTCCAAAACCAGGTGTCGGGAGTTCGAGCCTCTCAACCCGTGCAAGGAGAATTAAAAAATGGCAATGATAACGTACATAAAGGACGCTTTTGCAGAACTTAAAAACCACGTAACATGGACGCCCCAGTCCGAGTTGTTACGCCACACAACTGTCGTTGTAGTTTTTTCTATTATTTTTTCTCTTGCCATTTGGGGTGCAGACTCGCTACTATCTCGTGTTGTTAAATTTTATTTTCAATTAATAAGCTAATCATGACAACAGACACAGATGTAAAAAAATGGTATGTTGTTCGCGCTGTGAGCGGTCAAGAAAATAAAATCAAGTCTTATATAGAATCTGATATTGCGCGTCTTGGTCTTTCTGATTATGTAGAAGAAGTATTAGTACCTACTGAAAAGGTAATACAAATTCGAAATGGCAAGAAAGTAAATAAAGAACGTAACTATTTTCCTGGTTACATCATGATTAAGGCCAACTTATCTGGTGAAGTACCACACATAATCCGCTCCATTACCAATGTGATTGGTTTTTTGGGTGAAACCAAAGGTGGGGAACCAGTACCACTTCGTAAAGCTGAAGTAAACCGTATGCTCGGTAAGGTTGATGAATTATCGGTACAAACAGAGAACGTTGTTATTCCATTTAAAATCGGTGAGACAATCAAAGTTATTGATGGTCCTTTCAATGGTTTTAATGGCAGTATTGAAAAAGTAAATGAAGAAAAACGCAAGTTGGAAGTTATGGTAAAGATTTTCGGAAGAAAAACACCACTAGAGCTTTCCTACATGCAAGTTGAAAAAGTTTAAAAGTGTTACATACAAAGATGACTGTATAGCTTCCACTAATACAGGAATCATTAATTAGAGTTAAATTAATAATGGCTAAAGAAGTTAGTAAAGTAGTAAAACTACAAGTTAGGGGAGGCGCCGCGAATCCATCGCCGCCGGTTGGACCCGCTCTGGGTGCCGCAGGAGTTAATATTATGGAGTTCTGTAAGCAGTTTAATGCTAGAACTCAAGATAAAGCTGGTAAAGTATTGCCAGTTGTGATTTCTGTGTATGCCGACAAGTCTTTTGACTTTGTCGTCAAAACACCACCCGCAGCCGTTCAATTGATGGAAGCCGCCAAGGTTAAAAAAGGATCTGGCGAGCCCAACCGCGCTAAAGTTGCAAGTGTAACTTGGGAGCAAGTTCGTGCAATTGCGGAAGATAAAATGCAGGATTTAAATGCATTTACAGTAGAATCTGCCATGAAAATGGTAGCTGGGACCGCGAGATCTATGGGATTTACCGTTAAAGGAAATTCCCCTTTTTAATTGAAGTGAATCATGGGAAAAATTACAAAGAAGCGTAAAGAATCGCTAAGTAAAATCGACCGGACAAAACTGTACTCAGTACAGGATGCTTCCGCATTGGTAAAAGAAATCGCTAATTCAAAATTCGATGAGTCTATAGACCTAGCTGTAAGGTTGGGAGTTGACCCGCGTAAAGCAAACCAAATGGTTCGTGGTGTGGTTAGCCTACCGCATGGTACAGGTAAAGACGTTCGAGTTTTGGCCTTAGTTACTCCAGATAAAGAAGCTGAAGCCCAAGAGGCTGGTGCTGATTTTGTTGGATTAGATGAGTACCTCCAGAAAATCAAAGATGGTTGGACAGATGTTGACGTTATCATCACCATGCCAAGTGTAATGGGTAAGTTAGGTCCTTTAGGACGTGTTTTAGGTCCAAGAGGATTGATGCCTAACCCAAAGACTGGTACAGTGACGATGGATGTGGCTAAAGCCATCAATGAAGTAAAGGCAGGTAAAATTGATTTTAAGGTGGATAAATCAGGTATTGTGCATGCGCCTATCGGAAAAGCATCATTTGATGCGGACAAGATAGCGGGTAACGCCGATGAACTGTTACAGACACTTGTAAAGCTTAAGCCATCGTCATCGAAAGGCACATACATTAAAAGTATCGCCATGTCGAGTACCATGAGCCCAAGCATCAATATTGATACTAAGGTTGTCTAAATAGCGTATAGAATTTATGACACGAGAACAAAAAGCAAACGTAATAGAGCAGTTAACTGCTAAGCTAGCAGACAACGCTAACATCTATTTAACAGATGTTTCTGGGTTGAATGCTGAGACAACTTCAAATTTGAGACGTGCTTGTTTTAAAGCAAATATCAAGCTAGAAGTGGTAAAAAATACGTTGTTAGCCAAAGCTATGGAGGCTTCTGACAAAGACTTTGAAGATTTATCTACAGTCTTGGTTGGGAACACCGCCATGATGCTTTCAGAGGCTGGAAATGCCCCTGCAAAACTAATTAAGGAATTCCGCAAAAAATCGGATAAGCCTATTTTAAAAGGAGCTTTCATTGAGGAAGCTGTTTATTTAGGCGACGATCAAGTGGAAGCTTTGGTGAACATCAAATCTAAGGACGAATTGATTGGCGAGATAATAGGCTTGCTTCAATCTCCTGCGAAAAACGTGGTATCTGCACTTCAATCAGGTGGCGGTACCCTTGCTGGTATAATTAAAACACTTTCTGAAAAGGAAGCTTAAAACGTAAACAAAAACAATTAAATAGTTCAAAAATGGCAGATTTAAAAGATTTTGCAGAACAACTGGTCAATTTGACCGTTAAAGAGGTCAACGAGTTGGCCGATATCCTCAAAGACGAATATGGCATCGAGCCTGCAGCTGCAGCCGTTGCAGTGGCAGGACCTGCTGCCGGTGGTGGTGGCGAAGCAGCCGAGGAAAAATCAGAGTTTGATGTTATCCTAACAGCCGCTGGCGGTTCTAAACTTGCTGTAGTTAAGCTTGTAAAAGAACTAACAGGTCTTGGTCTTAAGGAAGCAAAAGAGCTTGTTGATAATGCACCAAGCCCAATTAAGGAAGGTGTAGCAAAAGACGAAGCTGAAGGACTGAAATCTTCTTTGGAAGAAGCAGGTGCTGAAGTTGAGCTTAAGTAATTAAGTTCCCGACCAAATCCAGAGGTTTAAGTCCCGAACATGCGTTCGTGGACTTAAACCATTTGGTGTTTTATGCCCCTTGTACTAATTTTTTAATAGATTAACCCATATGTCCAACACGACAAGCGCAATCCGAAATAATTTTGCTTCGGCTATTGGTACCCCTGCCTATCCAGACTTTTTAGATATTCAAATTAAATCTTTCCAAGACTTTTTTCAATTAGAAACAAAGTCTGATGAACGAGGTAATGAAGGTTTATACAACACCTTCATGGAAAACTTTCCTATTTCCGATACCCGTAACCAATTTGTCCTTGAATTTCTGGATTATTTTGTAGACCCGCCACGATACAGCATACAAGAATGTATTGAACGTGGCCTTACTTATAGTGTACCTTTAAAAGCACGCTTAAAATTATATTGTACTGACCCTGAACATGAGGATTTCGAAACTATCGTACAGGATGTTTATTTGGGTGTTATTCCCTACATGACTCCTAGTGGTACCTTTGTTATTAATGGTGCTGAGCGTATCGTTGTGTCACAATTACATCGCTCTCCTGGTGTGTTCTTTGGCCAGTCGTTTCATGCCAATGGTACCAAACTATATTCAGCTCGTGTTATTCCTTTTAAAGGCTCTTGGATTGAATTTGCAACGGATATAAATAGCGTGATGTACGCTTATATTGACCGTAAGAAAAAATTGCCTGTGACGACACTTTTCCGTGCTATCGGGTATGAGCGAGATAAAGATATTCTTGAAATTTTTGACCTTGCTGAAGAAGTTAAGGTTTCAAAAGCTGGGCTTAAAAAAGTAATGGGCCGTAAGCTAGCTGCTCGTGTACTTAACACATGGTTTGAAGATTTTGTAGATGAAGACACAGGGGAAGTCGTTTCTATTGAGCGTAACGAAATCGTATTAGATCGTGATACTATCCTTGATAAGGGGCATATTGATGAGATTTTGGGTGCCAATACTCCTACCATCTTATTGCACAAAGAAGAGTCACAGTCTGCAGATTATGCGATTATCCATAATACGCTTCAAAAGGACCCGACAAACTCTGAAAAAGAAGCAGTAGAGCACATTTATCGTCAATTGCGTAACGCCGAACCGCCAGATGAAGAAACAGCACGTGGTATTATTGATAAACTTTTCTTCTCTGATCAGCGATATAATCTCGGGGAAGTTGGACGTTACCGCATGAACAAAAAACTTGGTTTGGACATTGAAATGGACAAGCAAGTATTGACAAAAGACGACATTATTACCATCATCAAATACCTCATTGAGTTGATTAATTCAAAGGCTGAAATTGATGATATTGATCACTTGTCTAACCGTCGTGTACGTACAGTTGGTGAACAACTTTCATCTCAATTTGGTGTAGGATTATCTCGTATGGCACGTACCATTCGCGAGCGTATGAATGTTCGTGACAATGAGGTCTTTACCCCAATTGACTTGATTAATGCCAAGACCTTATCTTCTGTTATCAATTCATTCTTTGGTACCAATCAGCTATCTCAATTTATGGATCAAACCAACCCGTTAGCTGAAATCACACACAAGCGACGCTTGTCCGCGCTTGGCCCAGGTGGTTTATCTAGAGAGCGTGCAGGTTTTGAGGTTCGTGATGTTCACTACACGCACTATGGAAGACTTTGTCCTATAGAAACTCCTGAAGGACCAAACATTGGACTGATATCTTCACTCGGTGTATTCGCTAAAGTTAACAACCTTGGATTTATCGAAACACCTTACTTTAAAGTAGAAGAGGGTGTTGTGGATATGTCTAACTCTCACTATTTATCAGCTGAAGAGGAAGAAGGTAAACTATTTGCACAGGCAAATATTGAAAAAACTGAAACTGGAGAAATTGCTTCTGACAAAATTATAGCACGTTCAGAAGCCGATTACCCGGTAGTTGACAAAACAGAAGTGGACTACACCGACGTTGCGCCTAACCAAATTGCATCTATTTCTGCATCACTTATTCCTTTCTTGGAGCATGATGATGCAAACCGTGCCTTGATGGGATCAAACATGATGCGCCAGGCAGTACCACTATTACGACCACAAGCCCCTATTGTAGGGACTGGATTGGAACGTCAGGTAGCTACGGATTCTCGTGTACTTATCAACGCAGAAGGCGCTGGTAAAGTAATTTATGTTGATGCTCAACGTATTACCATTAAGTATGACATGAGTGATGACGAAAGACTTGTTTCTTTTGACTCAGATGAAAAAACATATGAGCTTGTAAAGTTTAGAAAAACCAACCAAGGCACTTGTATCAATCTAAAGCCCATTGTTGCTATTGGAGACCGTGTGGAAAGGGGACAAGTACTTTGTCAGGGCTATGCAACTGAAAACGGAGAGTTAGCGCTTGGTCGTAATATGAAGGTAGCCTTTATGCCTTGGAAAGGATACAACTTTGAGGATGCAATTGTTATTTCTGAAAAAGTTGTTCGCGATGACGTCTTTACTTCAATTCATATCGATGAATATTCGTTAGAAGTCCGTGACACCAAACTCGGTAAAGAGGAATTGACAAATGATATTCCAAACGTTTCCGAAGAGGCCACTAGTGACTTGGACCATAACGGAATGATTCGTGTAGGTGCTGAAGTAGCTGCTGGCGATATTCTTATCGGTAAGATCACACCTAAAGGTGAATCAGACCCTACACCAGAAGAAAAATTACTTCGCGCCATATTTGGTGATAAAGCAGGTGATGTAAAAGATGCTTCCTTGAAAGCTTCTCCATCGCTCAACGGTGTAGTTATCGATAAAAAGCTCTTTACAAGAATCTTAAAGGACAAGCGAAAGCGTTCACAAGACAAAGAGGCTATCATCGAATTAGAAGATAGTTATGACTTAAAGTTTGAAAATTTGAAGTCTGTATTAGTTGAGAAATTATTCTCCATTTTGAGTGGTAAAACATGTCAAGGTGTGATGAACGATCTTGGTGAAGAGGTAATGCCAAAGGGCAAGAAATTTACCTTGAAAATGCTTAATTCAGTAGACGATTATGCACACCTTGTCAATTCAGATTGGACTGTAGATAAGCGTATTAACAGCCTTATAAATGACTTGATGCACAACTACAAAATCAAAGAAAATGATTTACAGGGTGCATTGCGTAGAAATAAGTTTACGATATCTGTTGGAGACGAACTCCCTGCAGGAATCTTAAAACTTGCTAAGGTTTACATTGCTAAGAAGCGTAAGCTGAAAGTAGGAGATAAGATGGCAGGACGTCACGGTAACAAAGGTATTGTTGCGCGTATTGTACGTCAAGAAGACATGCCATTCCTAGAAGATGGAACGCCAGTTGATATTGTATTAAATCCACTAGGAGTACCGTCGCGAATGAACATTGGACAGATTTACGAAACTGTTCTTGGATGGGCAGGTCAAAAAATGGGCAAAACATTTGCAACACCAATTTTTGACGGTGCTACCAACGAGCAAATCGATGAATTAACAAAAGAAGCAGGTGTTCCGCAATTTGGTCATACCTATTTGTATGACGGTGGAACAGGAGAGCGTTTTGATCAACCGGCAACCGTAGGAGTTATCTATATGTTAAAACTCGGCCACATGGTTGACGATAAGATGCACTCGCGTTCTATTGGACCGTACTCACTTATTACCCAGCAGCCGCTTGGTGGTAAGGCACAGTTTGGTGGACAAAGATTTGGAGAAATGGAAGTTTGGGCTCTTGAGGCTTACGGCGCATCAAGCACACTTCAAGAAATCTTGACCGTTAAATCAGATGATGTAATTGGTCGAGCGAAAACATATGAGTCAATTGTTAAGGGAGAAGCCATGCCTAAGCCTGGTCTTCCAGAATCCTTTAACGTATTGATGCACGAACTTAAAGGTCTAGGTCTTGATATTCGATTAGAAGAATAATAAAAAAATTGATATGGCACGCATAAACGAAGTACAACAACAAAAAGATTTCAGTAAAATCTCCATTGGGCTTTCATCGCCCGAAACCATTTTGGCTGCCTCTAGAGGTGAAGTTTTAAAGCCAGAAACCATAAACTATCGTACACACAAGCCTGAACGTGATGGGTTATTTTGTGAGCGTATCTTTGGTCCTGTTAAGGATTTTGAATGTGCTTGTGGAAAGTACAAGCGTATTCGTTACAAGGGTATCGTTTGTGATCGTTGTGGTGTTGAGGTTACTGAGAAAAAAGTACGACGTGACCGCGTAGGTCACATCAGCTTGGTCGTTCCAGTTGCACACATCTGGTATTTCCGTTCGCTTCCAAACAAAATAGGGTACTTACTTGGTCTTCCGTCTAAAAAATTAGACATGATTATTTACTACGAGCGCTATGTAGTAATTCAACCGGGTATTGCTACTAATGAAGAAGGAGAGCCTGTTCAGAAAATGGATTTCCTAACTGAGGAAGAATATCTGAACATCATGGAAAAACTTCCTCAAGAAAATCAGTATTTAGAGGATAGTGATCCCAATAAGTTTATTGCTAAAATGGGAGCTGATTGTCTGATCGACATACTTAATCGTATTGATTTAGATGAACTTTCATACCAGTTGCGAGACAAAGCAAACAACGAAACGTCTAAACAACGTAAAACCGAAGCACTAAAGCGTTTGCAAGTTGTCGAAGCCCTTCGTGATGCAAATAAAAACCGCGAGAATCGTCCAGAATGGATGATCATGAAAGTAATACCAGTAATTCCACCAGAACTACGTCCATTGGTACCGCTTGATGGAGGTCGTTTTGCCACTTCTGATTTAAACGATTTATACCGACGTGTGATTATCCGTAATAACCGTTTGAAGCGCTTATTAGAAATTAAAGCACCTGAGGTAATTTTGCGTAACGAAAAACGAATGCTACAAGAATCTGTAGATTCATTGTTTGACAACACACGTAAGTCTTCTGCTGTAAAAACAGACGCAAACCGTCCATTAAAATCACTTTCAGATTCTTTGAAGGGTAAACAAGGGCGTTTCCGTCAAAACTTACTTGGAAAACGTGTTGATTACTCGGCTCGTTCGGTAATTGTTGTTGGACCAGAACTCAAATTATATGAGTGTGGATTGCCTAAAAATATGGCAGCCGAGCTCTATAAGCCTTTTATCATTCGCAAGCTTATTGAGCGTGGTATTGTAAAAACGGTTAAGTCAGCCAAGAAAATTATAGATAAGCGTGAGCCAGTGGTTTGGGATATTTTAGAGAATGTGCTCAAAGGACATCCTGTACTCTTGAATAGGGCCCCCACACTTCACCGTTTGGGTATTCAGGCATTCCAGCCTAAGTTGATTGAAGGAAAAGCAATTCAACTTCACCCGCTAGCCTGTACCGCTTTTAACGCAGATTTTGATGGAGATCAAATGGCAGTTCACTTGCCACTTGGGCCAGAGGCTATTTTGGAAGCACAATTACTTATGTTGGCATCCCACAATATCCTTAATCCGGCAAATGGATCTCCTATTACGGTTCCATCACAGGATATGGTACTTGGTTTATATTATATGACCAAAGCAAGAAAATCGACTAAAGAAAATAAGGTTTTAGGCGAAGGTTTGACATTTTACAGTGCAGATGAGGTAAATATAGCTTTCAACGAAGGCAAAGTTGATCTTAATGCAATGGTTAAGATTCGCACCAAAGACTTTAATGATGACGGTGAGCTTGTTTATCAAATTATAGATACAACTGTTGGTCGTATTTTATTTAACCAACATGTTCCTGAAAAAGCAGGTTACATCAATCAAGTATTGACAAAAAAATCACTTCGTGGTATTATTGGCAATATTTTGAAGGTAACAAGCGTTCCAGAAACTGCTGATTTCTTAGATAAGATAAAAGACATGGGATTCTCTTTTGCATTCAAAGGGGGATTGTCTTTTAGCCTTGGTGATATTATCATTCCACAAGAAAAGACAGAACTTATTGATCAAGCCAATGACCAAGTTGATGGTATTATTGCCAACTACAACATGGGGCTTATTACCAATAACGAACGATACAACCAGGTAATTGACATTTGGACTTCTACAAATGCTATGCTTACAGAACTCGCAATGAAACGAATTAGCGAAGATCAGCAAGGGTTTAATTCTGTATATATGATGTTGGATTCAGGTGCACGAGGTTCCAAAGAACAAATCCGACAGTTAACAGGAATGCGAGGTTTGATGGCTAAGCCTAAAAAATCAAATGCTGGTGGCGGTGAAATTATTGAAAACCCGATTCTTTCTAACTTTAAAGAAGGATTGTCAATTTTAGAATATTTCATCTCAACTCACGGTGCTCGTAAGGGACTTGCTGATACGGCTTTAAAAACAGCTGATGCAGGTTACTTAACCCGTCGTTTGCACGATGTTGCACAAGACGTTATCGTAAACTCTGTAGACTGTGGTACACTACGTGGACTATCAGTGTCAGCGCTCAAGAAAAATGAAGAAATTGTTGAGTCCATTGGTGATCGTGTTGTTGGACGAGTTTCTTTAAACGACGTAATTCACCCACTTACAGGTGATGTTTTGGTTGCTGCAGGTGAGTTAATAGAAGATGCACATGCTAAAGCAATTGAAGAATCTCCATTAGAAAGTGTGGAAGTGCGTTCACCACTTACATGTGAAGCTAAGAAAGGTATTTGTGCAAAATGTTATGGGCTCAACTTAGCTACTGGAAAAATGGTACAGCAGGGTGAGTCAGTTGGAGTTATCGCTGCTCAATCAATCGGTGAGCCAGGTACACAGCTTACACTACGTACTTTCCACGTTGGAGGTATTGCAGGAAACATTTCTGAGGAAAATAAATTGGTAGCTCGTTTTGATGGAGTTGCTGAAATTGAGGATCTTAAAACAGTCGATGGCAAGGATAATGATGGTAACGCTGTTAAGATTGTCATCTCTCGTACTTCGGAAATCAAATTGGTAGATAAGAATACTGGTATTGTGTTGAGTACCAATATCATCCCTTATGGCTCATTTATCTTTGTCAAAGACGGACAGAAAATCAATACAGACGATGTAATTTGCCAGTGGGATCCATATAACGGAGTTATAATTTCTGAGTTTTCAGGTGTTATTGGTTACGAAAACATCGAGCAAGGAGTTACTTTCCAAGTTGAGATTGATGAACAAACAGGCTTCCAAGAGAAAGTAATATCTGAATCAAGAAACAAAAAAGTTATTCCTACTCTTTTGATTAAGGATAATAAAGGCAATACGTTACAGTCTTACAACCTTCCGGTTGGTGCTCACATCATGGTTGATGATGGCGAGAAGATTGAAAATGGTAAAATTCTTGTTAAGATTCCACGTAAGTCTGCAAAATCAGGCGATATTACAGGTGGTTTGCCACGAGTTACCGAGCTTTTTGAAGCACGTAACCCTTCTAACCCAGCTGTAGTTTCTGAAATTGATGGTGTAGTCACATTTGGTAAAATTAAACGTGGTAACAGAGAAATCATAGTTGAGTCTAGAACTGGTCACGTTAAGAAATACCTTGTGAAGCTTTCTAACCAGATACTAGTTCAAGAAAACGACTTTGTGAAAGCTGGTATGCCATTGTCTGACGGTGCTATAACACCAAATGATATCTTGTCTATTAAAGGCCCATCTGCCGTACAACAATACTTGGTAAACGAAGTTCAAGAAGTATATCGTTTGCAAGGAGTGAAAATCAATGATAAGCATTTTGAGGTAGTTGTTCGTCAGATGATGCGTAAAGTGCGTGTTGAGGACTCTGGAGATACAACTTTCTTAGAAAATCAATTGGTACACAAGTCTGACTTTATCGCTGAAAACGATGCGTTATTCGGTCAGAAAGTAGTAATTGAAGTAGGGGATTCTGAAAACCTTAAAGCAGGTCAAATTATCACCGCGCGTCAATTACGTGATGAGAATTCATTGCTCAAACGTGAAGACAAAAACCTAGTTGAAGCGCGTGATGCCGTAAATGCTACAGCAACACCAATACTACAAGGTATCACAAGAGCCTCTCTTCAGACCAAGTCGTTTATTTCGGCAGCATCATTCCAAGAGACAACCAAAGTATTGAACGAAGCTGCAGTAGCAGGTAAGGTAGATACCTTGGAAGGCTTGAAAGAAAATGTAATTGTAGGTCATAAGATTCCAGCAGGTACGGGTAACCGCGCTTATAATGACATCATTGTTGGTTACACGGACGAATATGAAGCGCTTATAGCAGAAAAATCGTTAAGTGCTGATATCTAATGAGCGATAAGACAAAAAAAGACGGAAGTATTAATATTGAGCTTGATCCGGAAACGGCACAAGGCACCTATTCAAACTTGGCAATTATCAATCACTCTGGGTCAGAGTTTGTTGTTGATTTTATTAATATAATGCCTGGTATTCCAAAGGCCAAGGTACGTTCCCGAATTGTCCTTACTCCACAACATGCAAAAAGATTTCTCAAAGCGCTTCACGAAAATGTTCAGCGCTTTGAGAAATCTCATGGTGAAATCAATGACTACGAACAGCCTACAATTCCCTTAAATTTCGGTCCAACAGGGGAGGCGTAGAACGTCTTTTAGTTCAAATATATTTGATTTTTCATTTAACTCATTTAGAAATTAAAACCAGTAAAAATTAAGTTGCTGCAAAAAGCTTATCTAATAATAAAAAGGCATGAAAGCAGCTTTTGATTTTGTTTATAAACTAGATAACATCTAGACGTATCTTTTTTAAATCATTTTTATTATTCGTCTTGGTTTCTTTGGTGTTAGTATCAAATTGACTAGATGTATTCTTTTCGCCACCGGCTTTAAGCGCCTTTTCGCCAGCAAAAAACACTTTGTGATCATCTCCTAGGTCAGAACCTGCCATTCTCTGGTGTTTAACGCACTCCACGCCTTTGCGTATTTCTTTTCTCTGTACGTTTCTAACATAACCAAGCATTCCTTCTTCTCCAAAGTAGCTTTCTGATAAATCATTCATATGCAATGATGTTGTATGATAAGTTGGTAATGTAATTAAGTGATGAAAAATACCGGCTTTCTCAGATCCTTCTTTTTGAAAAAACTTGATTTTTTCATCAGCTCGTTTGCACAATTCAGAGCCGTCATATTTAGCATCCATTAAATTATTCTTATCATAACAAGACATATTACTTCCTTCCTGAGTCATTTCATCATAAATTTGGTTGCGAAAATTTAATGTCCAATTAAAGGATGGAGAATTGTTGTATACCAATTTTGCGTTAGGAACCACTTCTCTTATCCTGCTTACCATATGGGTTATTTGCTTCAAATTTGGCGTGGGCGTTTCAATCCATAATAAATCTGCTCCGTTCTGTAAACTTGTAATACAGTCTAAAACTACGCGATCTATGTTCGTTCCTTCTTTAAACTTATACAAACCGTTTGGTAATCTTTCTGGACGTACCAATTTTCCTCCTCTTTTTAGCAAGACATCATCTTGCTTGGCATTTTCAAAGTTAATTTCGTTAGCCTTTATAAAATCTAAGTATTTAGATGCTAAATCACCTTGCTTTTTAGATACAGGTAATTTTTGTGTTAATCCTGCCCCTTCAGAATCTGTTCGGGCAACGATTACTCCTTCATCTACGCCTAACTCTAAAAATGCATAACGAACAGCATTTAATTTCGCAATGAAGTCCTCGTGGGGTACGGTAACTTTACCATCCTGATGTCCACATTGTTTTGCGTCGGAAACTTGATTTTCAATCTGGATAGCACAAGCCCCTGCTTCAATCATTTTTTTTGCCAGTAAATAAGTGGCTTCCTCATTTCCAAATCCGGCATCAATGTCTGCAATAATTGGAACAATATGCGTTTGGTGGTTTGTGATTTCATCTTGTACGTCCTCACCGCTTTCTAATCTTCTAAATAAATCGTTGAGTTCGATTGCATCGGCTTGCCGTAGAAAATCGTAAATCTCTTTTATGAGGTTTGGAACGGCAGTTTTTTCGTGTATGGATTGATCAGGAAGGGGTCCAAACTCTGATCGCAGAGCAGCAACCATCCAACCTGAGAGATAGAGGTATTTACCACAAGTAGTTTTGTGATGTTTTTTTATTGCAATCATTTTCTGCTGGGCTATAAAGCCATGCCAGCACCCTAATGATTGGGTATAATTAGAAGGATTTAAATCGTATTCCCTCATGTCTCTACGCATGATACTTGCCGTGTATTTAGCAATATCCAATCCAGTTTTAAATTTATTTTGTCTAGCCATTCTTGCAGCTATTTCTGGGTTGATGTTACTCCAATTATTTCCAGATTTTTCTTTTAAATTTTCAACTACTTCCAAAGTAGTTCTGAAATTACATTGTGTTGGGGTTTTCATTTATTTGGGGAGTTAATGGTTAATTAATTTTTCGATTTATAATAATACTATTTAAATATGTTTGTAAGCCTCTAATGTTAGAAACTCTTCAAAATGATCAGAAATCACCAACTGATTAAATAAACCAGTTGCCAATTTAAATTTGTTTTCCGTGAAATTGTTTATTTCAGTTTGACGAATTATTTTCTCAATTTCATCGTCAAAAATTTCTAGGTATAAACTTTTGGTAAAATACCTGCCGTCGTCGAGTTTTACTTTATTTTTTAGCCAATGCCAAACCTGAGTTCTTGATATTTCCGCAGTTGCTGCGTCTTCCATTAAGTTGTAAAGTGCAACTGCGCCATGGCCTCTTAACCAAGCTTCAATATATAGGATTCCTACATTTATGTTTTTTCGTATTCCATCTTCCGTTACGGTACCCTCAGGCAGGGCGATTAATTCTTGCTCGGATACAACTAAGTCTTCCTTAAGTACATGCAGTTGATTTGGTTTGGGCATGTATTTATTGAACTCATTCATGGCTACGTCTACAAGCTTTGGATGAGCAACCCAAGTTCCATCATGTCCATTTTTAACTTCGCGTTCTTTGTCTTTTCGAACTTTTTCAATTGCAGCAGCATTCGCATCTACATTATCTTTGATTGGAATTTGAGCGGCCATACCTCCGATTGCTAAAATTCCACGTTTGTGACATCGCTGTATAACAAGTTTTGAATATGCATCCATGAATGGAGTTGTCATTGTTA
>Ga0066825_10000191_pt1 | contig 21076 bp, 19 predicted proteins | sample ETNtaG_6_FD_65608 | JGI IMG/M metagenome (GOLD analysis project Ga0066825, IMG submission 65608) | Marine microbial and viral communities from oxygen minimum zone, Eastern Pacific Ocean - ETNP201306SV45 | ecosystem: Environmental > Aquatic > Marine > Oceanic | place: Pacific Ocean: Eastern...
TCTGCAACACTTGCCCTTGAAACAGACTCGTCAACACCTTGGAGAGCAACCTGTTCAATGTTATCAAAACGTTGACGTAGAATCGAGCCACGACGTTTTGAAGCGGATGCCAAAAGGATGCGCATACACAACCCAGTCGTAGAAACCACATCAGAGTTTTCAAACAAAACGGGGGTGAATTTCAAGTGTGGAATGGTCTTCCTTGAAGCGGGGCGCAGTTATGGACAACATGGAAAGGATTCCAACACACGTTGAAGGATTGGACGAGAATATGCAAGGCGGTATTCCAAAAGGCCACATTTGTATCGTAGCAGGAGCATCGGGTGCAATGAAATCCAGTGTCACATTTTCGATGCTCTACAATGCCGTCCTTTACGGTGAAACAAGCGGAATTTATGTTACGCTCGAACAAGGAAAAGAGTCGCTTCGTGCTCACATGTCAAACATGGGCATGAATGTGGATGATGCGCGTGTACGCAATCGAATCGCTATCATCGATTTGTCTGATTTACGAGTTCAACTCGATGAACAAGGGATGAGCAACCGTGTCGATTGGATGGGCCAACTCATCAAACAACTCACCAATTACAGAAAATCGATTGGATTTGAATTGCTTGTTTTCGACTCCCTTGGAGCATTTTTCACCTTGACCAAAATGGAAAATCCTCGCGATGAAATCTTCAGACTCTTTGAAGCGGTACGCCGCCTCGAACTCACGTCCTTTTTCATCTGTGAGATGACAGGCGAGAATCACAAGCAATTTGGTGAATACGGTGTTGAAGATTACCTATCCGATGGTGTGATTCACTTGGTTATGGATCGAAAAGACGATGATGTTCAACGAAAATTGGGTATCATCAAAATGCGCCATACTCGTCACGCTCTAGGTTACAAACCGTTCAACTGGAAGCAAGAGGAACAGCGATTCACGGTGCTTTGATTATTCAACTGTCACCGATTTTGCTAGATTTCTAGGTCGATCAACATCATTGCCCAGAACTAATGCAGCATGATAGGCAATCAATTGTGTTGGAATGACGCTAAGCAGTGGCGTCAACATCGGCATCGTTGGAGGAATTGCAATACTTACATCACCAACTTCTGAAATTGGATCGCCTTGCTCATGGATCAAAATAATCTTCGCACCACGAGCTTTACACTCATGAATTGCATTCAACGTCCGATCTTGAACACCATCGTTCGGAGCAATGACAACCACCGGTGAATTTTCCTCAATAAGTGCAATCGGTCCATGCTTCATCTCTCCGGCTGGATAAGCAAGACAGGGAATATATGCAATCTCCATCAGTTTGAGAGCACCTTCGGACGCTACAGGAGATGAAATACCACGGCCCAAGAACAAGACACTCTTTGCTTGAGTCACCAGTTGAACTGCATCTTCGATCGGCCCAGGATTCTCAAGATAGGTCCTGATTTTTTCTGGGAGGTTGCGCATTTCTTTGACGATGGATTTTCCCTTTGTCTTCGAAAGATGCCGACTTCGTCCCAGTTGAAGTGAGAAAAGAGCGAGTGCACCAACCATATTCGTGAACGCTTTGGTCGAAGCAACCGATTGCTCAGGTCCAGAGTGAATGTAAACTCCTTTCCCACATTGTCGAGCGATGGTCGAACCAACAACATTGACAACACCATAGACGTCTGCGCCTTTCCGTTGTATTTCCTTTACTGCAGAAAGTGTATCTGCAGTCTCACCAGATTGTGAGATTGCAAGGTGGAGAGCTTTTGGATTGATGACGGGATCGTTTGCATTGAATTCACTTGCAACATGAGATACCGCAGGAATACGAGCCCATTGTTCGATGAGAATTTGTCCGATTTGAGCAGCATGCAGAGCGGTCCCACAACCAATCAAACGAACGTGAGGCAGTTGTGCAAGATCTTGGGGTTGAACTTGAAGTCCACCAAGTACAGAAGTGCCTTCTACAGAACGCAATCGTCCTGAAATGCAATGTTGTAGTGATTGGGATTGTTCATGAATTTCCTTCAACATAAAATGCGGATAATCACCAAGTTCACTCACGCCCCATTCCTCTTCCAAATGCAAGAGGCGGGATTTGACTTTCTTACCATCAACTTTCATCACTTGAAATTGATGTGCATCAACTTGTGCAATTTGTCCATCTTCCAATGCAACCAATTGATCCGTATGTTCCCGTATTGCATGTGGATCGCTCGAGATGAACATCTCATCCTTTCCGCGTCCAATGATTAATGGAGATCCATTTCGAGCACACAATACAAAATCGTGTTCAAGGAAAAGCACACAAAGCCCCCATGTTCCACGAGCGATTGAAAGAACATTCTGAAGCGATTCCAATGGTGTTTTTCCTTGTTGTAAATCCATCGAAATATAATGGCAAAAGACCTCAGAATCGGTTTCTGAACTCAACTCTATGCCCAACTCAACCAATCGTTTCCGGAGTGAATCTGAGTTTTGTAGAATCCCATTATGGACGATCGCAACTTTACCATCGTTACTAAGGTGAGGATGTGCGTTCTCTTTCGTAACACCTCCGTGTGTTGCCCAGCGCGTATGTGCAATTCCCATCGAACCCTTGAGCGAAGGTAACGATGAGGCCATCTCAGAGATTTTTCCGATGTCTTTGTATGACTCCAGTTTACCATTTTTTACAACGATGCCACTTGAATCATACCCACGATATTCAAGTCGTAACAACCCCTTCACAAGCAATGATGACGCATTCCTATGCCCAATATACCCAAAGATACCGCACATATTACCACCTCACAAACTGAAACGCTCTGAACAAATCGGGCATATGACTTGGGCTCGTGTGATATCGGTTACAGGGAAGTTCGCCTGGCATGAAGGACAGGTGGCCTGTCGTCGTAGTGGTGGCAATTCACCCAATGGAGGAAGCGATGCTGCCTCCCCCGGAAGAGGTAGACTTGGAAGTTCTGCCTGAGGCAATGGTGGAAGTTCAGCAGGAAGAGGCAACGGAGGCATTCCCTTCGATACGATCTCGGCGATCTCTCGATCCTGTTTTCGCTTCATGCGTCGATTCAATCGAGCGTTTCCTTCACCAGCATTGCTCTTCGCTTCCAATTCATCAGCAAGTGTTGGCTCCTCCATTTCAACTTCAACAGGGCCACTGATTGGAACTGAAGCGACCAATTCTTCCTCAGGCTCATCATCTTGAACTTGAACGAGAATGGCGATTTCATCTTCATCTGTCAAAACAACATCGCCAGCATCCTCTTTCTTTCGACTTGAACGTAATGAGATGACAACGAGAATGAAAATGATGAACAAGATAGAAACAATACCCATGAAAATCTTCACTTTCATTTCATCCGAGCCTGGAAGGGGTTCCAAGAACTGCTCGAGGAACGACTTTGCCTCTCCTTTCTCCTGAGGAGAATCCATCAGGAATTTTTGCATTGAGTAACGACCAGTTGGAGAGACTGTGAACAGAATTCCATCCTGCTCGTTCATACTATAGCCAATCAAACTCTTCTTTTCGGAAACAATGTTCCCAAGGCCGATAACTGGTACTTCATCGCCGCTGACCTCTCCAATGGTAAGGAGACCATAACGAGTGACTTCTCCACGCACCGTAATTTCGTCATAAACAACTTCGATCAGATCACTACGAGGACTGAACAACAACTTCATCGCACCAGGTGCTGAGGTACGCTCGACATCCTCGCTCCATGACCCCTGAGAAGCAAGAACTGCAATCGCAGCATCGTTCCCAGTACCTTCGATCCATGCTGCAAAGAAAATCGTATCATCTCCACTACCTAATGTTCCAAGTTGAGCTGATTTTGCTTCATCTCCAATTGAGGATTGATAACTCCATTGCGTTGCAGTTAACTCGCCTCTCGAGTACATGAGTCCACTACGCTCAATTCCAGTAACATCATCCCTGAGTTCTTGGTAAAGGACGTGCAAAACCCCATCCAATAGAACGGTTGCTAATTGATCGCCATCATCGGGATGAATATCGATATTCGAGACGTGTGCCCTCATCTCGGTCCAATTTTCCCCAGAATCAGGCGAGGAGGAATGTATGCTGAACACAGATGTCAAGTCGGACCACGAACCTCCTGTCGAAATGTTTCTGAAATAGCCAGATAAGACGACCGTATCATCTTCTTGTGCAAGATCAAGCCCCCAATACTGCCCTTCTGAAATCTTCAGTGGAGTAAGATGATGATGAATCGGAAGCATTTGGCCAGTAACCGAAAACGAAGTCATTGCAACATCGTTGAGGAAGTAGCCTTGCTGAGATTGCGTCCGACTCGTCCAAGCGGCATGCACAAGTCCATCATTACGGACAAGAACGTCAATTTCTCCACCCCAATTTTGATCGATTAGTGTATCGGTTAGCAATTCCAAATCCTTGGTCATCGAACGAACATGCAATTCACCATCGACGGTTGTGAAGAGGAGCGTCGATGTTTCAATTCCAGCAAAAGCGACAGGAGATTCCCCTTCGGATAAAGAAAGTGTAGCCGTACCTTGGCCTGATGAAACATCGCTGACAACAACCGTGAAGAAGAGTTGACTAAATTCGCTCTCAACACCATCGCCCGTCAGTGTTGCTCGATAATGAACAGCACCTACCTCCTTGCTCTGATGGGTGAATTTGACAGTTTCAAAACCTGTTTCAACAGTTGCCCCAGGAACAAATCCAATCTTCTCAGTATCAATCGGTTGCCAACCTGCAACATCTGGAGCCCGATACGCCAAGTCAACCTCCAATGCTATAGCATTCGATTGACCAAGATTGTCAACTCGTAGACTGATGGTATAATCTTCACCTGCCAACGGCACATTTGGCAACGTCGTTACAGCACCCGGCAAATACCGAAGAACGGCTTGATTTGGACGTTCAAGAATTTCAAAGGGGAACGTAAGGACGTTATCCTCTGGTTCTAAATCTCCTAGCGCATCGTTTGGATCAAGTTCGATCTTTACATCATGCAGTCCGGGAACACTCGCCTGCCAATACAATGTCACTCCAACGGTTTCACCCTTCTCAAGCGAGGGTATGAGTCCTTGAGACGGATACACATCAGATTCTTCACCTGGCGCTGTAAGACGTACGAAGATATCGTTCGCATCCTTATCACCAGCATTGTAGACATCGAATTTCACTTCGAGCAAACTTCCAGCATATGCGGTTTCTGCCGGTAATTTCTGATCAAACAGTTCAATTTCTCCTTGGAACCGAAGCGACGGGGCAGGAGCGATGTTGTCTGTCGTGTACGTTCGTTGAGAAATTGGACTTTCAAAACCGCTCTTGTTCACCATTCGAACATAAAACTCATGGAAGCCATCGTCCACTTCTGAAGTATCCCAGTCAAAAGACCAAGAATCAAGACCATCTTCACCTGGACCAGAATGTTTCGATAAACTCGTTCCAGTCTTCCATTCACCATCATCGACTTTGTATTCGATTCGATCATGTTCAACGCCTTCAACACTCCCTCTCACCTCAACCGTACCATCGAGTACATTTCGAGAGATTGGGGACGTGAGACTTATACCAGTCCGAGATACTTGGTAAACTCGTTGTGCAATACCTGACTCATTCCCTTCTTCATCAAATGCAACGGCTTTGAAAAGCAAACCTAAATCGTTTGACTCTATCCACGAATTTGGAATTTCAAGATCATAAAACCAATAATCCATTGTTCCGTTGACTGTGGTCCAATTCAGCAACATTTCAGGAGGTCTGTCATGTAATCCATCTCCATCAGGTTCACCAGGACCGCCTCTCGGTAATACATCGACAAACGGGAAATGCTGTTCGATGTAAATCTGTACCTCATTATAATCGCCTTCTAACGTATCTACATCGCCAGAAAATCGAGTCATTGTGTTGGCCATCAACCATGCGCCATGAACTGGGAAACTTGCATTGACTTCACTTTCTGCATATCCTAGGCCGATAAAACAATCCGTTCCTTCAATAACAGAAATTGCACAAGATGCATCAATGATGCCTTGTCCGAATGTTTCATTCCATCGAGATCCTGATGAAGCAGCAATACCCCTCGGCTCTGCGGAATTTCGTAGAATATCTTTGACATCACTTGGGGTCAAGGTAATACCCATCTCCTCTGCTGCCTCCAACATCATTGCAACAACGCCCGAAGCGATAGGGGTAGCCATGCTTGTGCCAGACTTTTCATCATATCCGTCACCTGCCATCTCTGTATCACTACTAGGAGGAAACGGTGCTGAGAATGTGTTCGCATACGTTGCAGACATAATATTTGAGCCGTATGAAGTGATATCGGGTTTCTGTTCATCCCGAGAGTCATCATCTCCATCATCTTGGCGAGGGCCGTAATTTGAAAAAGACGACATTCTGTCATCATCCCGGATTACAGTCTTTCTATCATCAACAGATCCTATGGTGATTGCTTCATCAGCACTGGCTGGCGAGGGAACCCGATTCGTTCCATCATTTCCGATTGCAACAACACAAACCACGCCTTCTTCAGAAAGGGTGTTTACAAGTCTCGCCTCTGCAGCCGAACCATTGTCTCCATTTCCAGGAAGTAAGGGGCCGCCACCAATTGAACCGTAGGACATGGAAGCGATTTGTATACCGTTGTAGGTGGAATTAACGCCCCAGTTTGTATCGCTATTGTTGAGAACCCATTGAAGGCCACGATAGGTGAACTGTGAATTCGTCCCTCCACCATCAGTTAGAACCTTGACATCGACCAAACCCGCTCCGGGAGCTGTCCCCGAGTGGTTTTTCGTGGGGCCACCAGTGCCCAGTGCAGATCCTGCAACGTGCGTCCCGTGCCCATTATTATCATCAGGATCAGAGTTACCAGATTCATCAGCGCTTTGTGATGTTGCATCATATCCAGCGAACCATTTTCGATCTGAATATGAAGTTGCATCGAGATCTGGATCGTCGTTTTCATCATCGAAATCATTCAGGGAACGATGCTCATTGTCAACACCCGTATCGAGAACTGCAATGATGACACCGGAACCAGTATATCCTCTCTCATGACCCGAGTTTGAATATTCTGCCGAAGGGCGGGCAAGTGCTGCACGAGATGCTATATCGTTGAATGGAACCATGACATTTTGCATTTCGATAACGACAACACCTTCGAGATGATAAATGTCCATCAAGGACGACACAGGGACTTTGTCGACGGCGATGGCATCAATGCTTTCAATGACTTCGAAAAAGGCGCCTCCTTTCGTACCAACCCATCCATGTTCATCGAGTACGGAAAGAAGTTCATCACGCTCATCGAGCGTAGGATACCAAGCATAGTCAACGACGATGGCAACGGTCTTTCGTCCATCTGGACCAAGAATGGCTGTTGGAGAAATGGACTCCATACCGTCCATAATGCGTTGAAGGCGATCGTCCATTCCGTTCCAATCAAGATCAGGCCCATACGCCTGCCACCAACCATACTCCGTGTGAGCATCACGACCGTTTCGGTCATACATTCGCAAAGGACGGTCGCATAGTTCTTCACCGCATACAAGAGGAGGGAGATTATCAACAAGAATCGGTGGCGCATGCGTCGGTTCTACGACGTCAGGCGTGTTGTCAATGGCTTGTGATTGTGATGCCAACGGCAGCAAAAGCATCAGCAAAACCAAGAACAATGCCTGTCTTGAATTGGAAAATGTAGACGCTCCGCTCATAATCGCCATACATGACCACAAATCGATATATTTTGATGGTATCGCTCCATCGTTCATTCAATCCTCAATATCAGGCCTGTTTTGGCCAAGAGAGGTGCTTCGGTTCCTTTGAACATTGTAATTGGGGACCAGTCCTACGTTCAACCATTCCGAGAGGGGCGAGACAAACCGGGCAATCTCCTGCTTCTGCAATATGCTCCATCCATGCAATGCGTGTTTCTGCTTCATCGCCAGCATCGCGTAGCTTTCGTAGCGGCTCTCTGAGTTTCTTTGGAACGTCAAGTCCCAATTCTGTCCATGGATCTTCCATCGTAGAGATATCTGCCATTGAAGATTTCATTTGGTCAAAACCTGCTCGCGACGTTCCAAATCCTCTCGGCCCACCATCGATGACACCCATCGGATAAGGACCTCCCTTTGCAACCAATGGGAGCAAGGCATAGGCAAGAACGAATCCGCCGATATGTGCCATATGGGCTACGGTCGAATAACCTCCCAAGCCAACGGCGTTGAATGCCCGAATCAATTCAAAACCAAAATAAAACAGAGCGATAACAGTTACAGGCCATGGCCGAATGAGGATGAGTGGAAATGGAATTTCATCCTTTGGCCAACCTGCCAGATAGGCTCCTAGAAGCCCATATGCTGCTCCTGAAGCACCCCACGAAGGTGTTCCTGAACCGAGATTAAACAATACCCAAGCGATGGAGCCGCCGAGCAATCCTGCAATATAGATCATCGTGAAGCGTTTCGTTCCAAGACGTTGCTCCAACGGAATACCGACCAAAGCAATGACCAATACATTTCCAAGAACGTGCGTTACGTCATTCATGCTATGAAGAAAACCTGCAGTAAAGAGCGTTGGAAGATGAACAATTGAATCAAGCCGATTCGGAATCAACCAAAAATCAAACCAGACAAATCGCAATTCCACCCCGTAGGATCCCAAAACAACAAATGCATATTGAACGATATAACCAAGAAGTAATCCTACCGATATACCCAATGCAATGGGTGTTTTGTTGAGGAAGGAATAGACAATTGGTGAGGCGACTGCAAGCAACCAAAGGATAAGAATCAACCATTCAGGGGCACCGAATGTTGCAAGGTACAACTGCCCCATACACCGCCCAGTCTTTGACCGACTATGGGTCTTGTCCTGACGTAGCATTCATTCATGTGAGAGGTTTGGCAGGGATATGAGCGAGTCGATCCTTACGCTCGATGACGTCACAGTGCGTCGTGGTTCTTCGATCGTTTTGAAGAACCTTCACCTCGAAGTGGAACAGGGACAATTGGTCTTGTTAAACGGAGAAAATGGTGCAGGTAAATCGACGATTATCGAGGTTGCTGCAGGATTACTCCCCCTCGAAACTGGTCAAGTTCGGCATCATAATGAATTGGTTTTAGATGCATCAGGACGCTCAAAACGCCCACAATCCGCCTTTGGTTTAGCCTTGCAATCCGATGGTTGTATTGGAAGTCAACGTGTTGAAGAACATCTTCTGAACGCGCTTGATCTTGCAGACGGAAGAATTGATGTTGGGCCATGGCTGGAACGTTACAACCTCCTCCACCGTCGCCACGATTTGATTGCGTATCTGTCAGGAGGTCAACGAAGAAAGGTTGCGATGTTGGCAGGCATATTACCCGGATTTGTAGGAAAGCAACCAAGACTCTTGCTTCTGGATGAACCAGCTGCAGGGCTTGATGAATCCTCAAGAGCAAACCTCGTCGAAGACCTTCATGCGCTTCGGGCAAGAGGTCATACTCTTCTCTTAGCAAGCCATCATTCGGATTTCAAAGCATGTGCTACACATATCTTTTCAGGAAATGAATTGATTCCAAACGAGCTAGAAGATTCGAATTCACTTCCACATCATGATGCTGAAACCGATACCGGTTCCAAGAATGTTGTCGTTCGAACAAGCCTTGCATTAAATCAACGAACGCTTGCAACCGTGGCAACAAATGGAATTGCAGGTTTTCTCACATTGGGAATATTGCTCGCACTCGTCGATCCTAATGCTGCTGATTCCAACCTCATTCAAGCATCTGGATTGTTCTTGAGTGCTGCATTTGCAGCAGGTCTTGTTGGCGATAGTATGGTTTCTATGCTCTATGAACATCGAGCACTTGATTGGTGGAAAGCACATCGACAAGGAATCCCTCATTCCTATGCACATGGATTTGTTCTAGGTACTGGTTTGACGGCTCTTGCACAACTTGGATTCGATGCAGAACTCTCATGGCAGTTGGTTCTAATCGGAGGTTTGGTGACGATTACAACGATGGCAATTGTTCGATGGATGGATCTAGCAACCTCACGTTTGGCTCGTCCTAAAGCTGCTTATACGCGGATATTAACACCGATTCTCATTCTCCCGTTCGCACTTATTGTCCAATGGATTACGGATTCAAACCTGCTGTGAATGCAATGCTTCAAAGCAAGAGATAGGATGGAAGGACCATGCCCAAACGAGTCGCAGAAACAATACTTCTGCTCGGATTTATTGGGATTGGTCTAACGCTTGCTCTCGCATTTCTCAAAGCACCGAGCGTATCCATCAACGCATTTGAGTCACCTGATGCTCAACGTATCTTCTATTGGCATGTTCCTGCTGCCTGGGCTGCGTTTATTGCATTTGGAGTCTTATTTCTCGGTTCAGTAATGTGGTTCTTTCGACGATCTGAACTCGGGTGGAGAATGCATGTTGCAGGCGCAGAAGCTGGACTTGCAACAGGGCTGATGACAGTTTGGAGTGGCATGGTGTGGGGTTCTGCAGAATGGGGCGTGCCTTGGGATTGGACCGATGTGCGCTTGAACACCTTCGGTTTGCTAACCTTCCTTGCCCTCTTTTTGGTTCTTGGACGACCATCTCAACCAGATGGCGTTGAAACTCGAGATACTTTTTCGACCTTCGGATTGTTTGGTTTTGTCCTCGTTCCAGTCACGTATGTAGCGACTCGATTATGGCAAATTCGTCATCCTGGTCCAGTCGTTGGTGGCGGTGATAGTGGAAGTTTGAATGGAGAGATGGCACTTATTCTCCTCATTGGAGCGATATCATTCACGACGTTCATCATCGGCCATATCCTCATGAGCATGCGAATTACTTCACTTGAACAGCGGTTGGAAAGCATTCAAGAACCAATGGATTAGGTGTTGGTTATGGCGGAAGGTTTGACGTATCTTGCAGTCGCCTATCTCGGGATGCTTGTCGCAATCGGCATCTGGACATGGACCGTCTTTACTCGAAGCAATGATCTTGAACAACGAATTCACGCAGTTGAAGAATACTTTATTCGTGACAAAACCGAAGAGCAGTGAGGTCCATGAATCGAGAACTAGGAGGCGATTTTTGTCTCGTGTGCGGGAGTGGACCGCCCCTCTTCTCAGATCGAATGTGTGAGGCATGCACTCGGAAACGAACGCAACTGGCAAATGTACCTGAAAATACCAATTTCACGCAGTGCGCTCGTTGTGGACTTATCGATATCCAAGGCCGATGGGTCAATATTCCTGAAGACGAACTTTGGGACGAACTGATTCAACGGAATGTCGCATTTCACCAGAATGCTGAAGAAATTGGTCTTGGATTTGAACCTCAAATTGTTTCAGACCGGCACACCTTAATCCACATGCAGATGGAAGGCGTCATCGATGATTTGCTCTACACTGAAGAGCATACCATGCGAGCTCGTCGTTCGAACGGCGTCTGCTTAACCTGCACCCGACGTGCAGGCAATTACTTCGAGGCGACCGTACAACTACGCTCAACTGGCCGTCGGCTCGAAGAAGAAGAGTTGAACAACTTACGCTCAAGTCTCGATGATGTCATCGAAAATCTCAGCGATGATCCGATGTTCTTCATTACAAATGAAGGACCGGTTACGGGAGGGTATGATGTCGTGATGGGGTCAAAGGGTTTGGCCCGTGCATGGGGCCGGCATCTTACCGAAACATGGGGCGGCCAAGTAACAGAAACCAATTCAACGGTTGGACGAAAAGATGGTGTCGATGTGACTCGACTCACACTGTTGTATCGAAAACCTGGCTATGATCTGGGCGATGTTGTCCGTTGGCGAGGTGAGTTGTGGCGACCGAGTTCTTGGAGCAAAGATGGAGCGATCATGGAACGAATTTCACGACAAGAACGTACAGGAGCTACATGGCGAGATCTTGAAGGTGCAACGGTTCTTGCTCAGATGAAAGACCACTTGGTCGTGGATATTCTCAACCTTGACGATTCGGCAGCAGAATTCCTCGATCCAAGCAACTGGCAGATGGCATCGGTTCGGCTTCCATGGGACTTCAACGGTGCTTCAAAACTACGTCTCGCAAAAATCGATGGTGAATTCTTTGCCCTCCATGATATGGCCCTCGACCACTCCGAATCATAGGAGTCCATATGAAGGGCAAACCTTCCATAGACCCCTATGGGCGATGAAGATTTGAACATCGACGACCTGTGTCAACAATTGGACACTGAGGGAATGATCGGGTTCACTGAATCCTTTGTTTCCGATATAGAGACTGGCTTTTCAGTGGTCAATGAAGAGCGTTTATCTTGGCTCGCTGGAATCAAGATGAGTCATTGGAAAGGCGTACTATGCTTTGGAATGGGTGGTTCGGCAGCTGGAGGAGATTTCTTAGCACGCCTTGCTGATGCAGATGGTTCCAAGCCGATCATCGTTCACCGAGGCTATCAACTTCCATCATGGTGGACTAATGACTGGCTCATTTTGGCAACTTCGCACAGTGGAAACACAGAGGAAACCGTTGCAGCAACCGAATCCGCTCTAAAGCAAGGAGCAACCGTTATCGTCATTGCCACTGGAGGAATTCTTGCAGGATTGTGTGAGTTGTATGATGACTGTCATTTGATCCCATCCACTGGAGGGCAACCTCCACGGACTGCTTTTGGCCATCTCTTTTCTCGTCAACTTGCCCTTATGGAACAGATTGGTATTCTTCCAACTCAACAACTGGAAGCACGTGAAGCCATGATGGTTCGCTTGGAATATGCATGTCAATCCAATGATTTCCGTAAGCCATCAGGCGCTCCTTTACTCGACCTTGCGATGGCCTTAATGGACCATCCAATCGCATTGCTTGGGCCAAATGAAATGCAACCTGCTCTGGTTCGATTCAAAAATCAGTTGAATGAAAACTCCGGCCGATTTGCACGGATTGGAATCGTTCCTGAAATGAATCATAACGAAATTGTTGCATGGGGAGGGCTTTCAGATGATGCAGATCCTGAACGTGCCAATCAAGCAACGTTGTTTTTGACATGGGATGCAATGCATCAACGTGTTCGAAGTCGCATCGATTGGATGATTGAACATACGCCAACCGATTATGCTTGGAAGATTCACGGAGAAGGAACATCGTTGCTTGAAGCGCTCCTTCACCATTGCATTGTAATGGATTGGCTTACCATCGCGCTCGCCTTCATTCATGGAAAAGATCCATCCGCGATTCGACCGATTCAAGCACTAAAGGCATATCTTGCAGATGATGCTTCAGTATAAGTTGCCCAAGATGTTTCTCGGATCAGGATACATTTCGAGCGCCTCTTCTCTATTTTCAGGGGAAACAACACCTTGCAAATCTGGTTCAGATGGTTCAACAAAGGACAATTGGAGGTGAACATGTGGAGGCCAACCCCCATTTTCATGTTCACTACCAATGGATGCGATTTGGTCGCCTTTGTTGACACGAGTTCCAACTTTGAGATCGACCAATGATTCACGCGATAAATGGCCATGAAGAAGCCAAATGCTTCGATGATGGCCATCGATGACAAGTCGATGTTCGGTGATAATCGTTGGGCCATAGGAGCCATCCTCATCATTATCGGCGAAACTGTGAATCGTTCCATCTTCAAATGCGAAAATCGGTGTCATTGCAGGGCCTCCGATATCGAGGCCAACATGGATGGTTCGCTCCCCTCCAAACAGGGCTTGTGTATACATTCCTTTCCGATCCTCATCGTAGCGACCTATGGTATACTCATAATGCTGGTTCCAATCACGCTGTGGTTTCTGAAGATTCAGCACCCAATACTCACTTGGAAGATGGACAATCGGATGAAACTGGTTTTCACCAGTTCCTGCCATATCGGGACAACCCCACATGGTCCGAAGACGGGATTCTCCTCTAAGAGTTCATGCATGAACTTGATGGAGTGCAAGAAGGAGCAACGTTTCATGTGGGAGGTCATGGTGGCGATTTGTCTTCCTACGATTGCACCAGGTCTTGCATTACTCCGCATACTTGATGCATCTGCTGACACATTCCGAAAAGCCCTGTTGTGCTTTCCAATCGGCCTTCTGACATTGTATGGATTATCTGGATTCTTGTTTGTTGTAAATCTCTGGTCGGTTACGAACCTTACCATGATGCTGATTCTTGTCAATGCTCTCTCCATCGCATTTCTCTTTCGCAAGGTTCATGTTGAGAAATCAAAATACACGCAATGGCAGAAAATGGAGGCTGCAATTCATGGAGTCATTTTGAGTGAAACAGAACCTGAAATCGAACAAGAAGTTGCTGCACAACAATGGTTTCAAGCCAATCGTAACCCAATCTTACAAGTTGCTGCAGGATGCTTTTGTTTCCTGACATTGATTCCATTGCTCATGTTCGATCGTCCATTTGGCGTCGATTGGATCGGTTTCAGTACACTCGCGACGAGTGTTGGACAAACTGGAACGTTTGAGGTCCCTCCTCCTAATTCTGGCGTTTGGACCTATCCTCCTGCATTTCCAACTACACTCGCTTGGATTTCCGAACTTACTGATTCATCCATTGAAGAGAGCATTCTCGTACTTGGCCACCTCTCTTTGTTCGCAATCTTACTCGGGATATGGGGATGTATGGATCGACTCGGCGCAGGGGCTTCAAGCGTTCTTGCAATGGGAGCATCCTTCGCATTGTTTGCCAAAGTGTTCGATTCAGGCTATCCCACCGTTGCGAGTCAGTTGGGTCTTATCGCTGGCCTGATGATCGTTCTGCGTCCACTCCATCAGTCATTATGGTACCACATCACTGCCTTTGTATTTCTCTCCTTCTGCACGGTATTGATTCACCCCACAGGTGCAATTTATCTTGCAGCACTTTTGCTTGCAAGTCTTTTGATGCGTCAACGACTATCAGAGGATGAAAAGGCACACCGAAAACCAATTTTCTTGACATCGATCATCATCATTAGTGCAATGTTTGTCATCGCTCTTCTCTTCTTTGCACCGAGAATGTTGAGTGAACCTGTATTCGCAGAATACGGTTGGCAGGGAGGAAAACCGATGATGATGTACAACGGCCCCTTGATGCTTATCGCAGGAATATGCATCTATCTTGGACGAGAAAGTCTTGAAATCCGCTTGCTTACAATGTGGTTCTTTACGCTCTGGCTGTTTTCATTTATCCACCTTATCGAAGGCCTCGCAAACATCCAAGTCTTGACCCTCTTATCCTACACGCTCTATTCGATGGCATTGCATGCCTATCACATTCCTCTTGCTGTTATCGTTGGCTTGCTTGCAAGTCGGTCGACTTCATTCACGAGCGTCGAGGATGAAGCATCATGGTTTGGTTTGGAAATGGACCCATTCATCCGACCTTTCTTCAGTACAATTTTCCTCGCCATCCTCTTAATCGGTTCATTATTCGCAGTCGGATTGATGGTGAACTTATCAGAACATGATGAACTTCATGCTACAGCTTCAGGCGATATTCAACTTCGAGAATATCTTTCAAATCATCCTCCTGATCAATATGTATACACTGAAAACATTCACTGGGGTCATGCTTTTGCATTTAATCCATCATTGCAAACCAGCAGTGTTCCAACGCTTGGCTTATTGACTCTTGATGAGAGCATACAAGCCCAAGCAACAACTGCTGTGCGAATGGATGAAATCCAAACTTTGCGACAACTTGGAATCGGCTATGCCCTATCAAGCCCTATTGGGACAATTGCGATGACGCTCGGACCTTCTCCCTACTGGAGTATGGAGCAGTCCTTTGAGGGAGCACGATATTGGAAATTATGGGATGAACCATCCCCTTCACGCGTATTGAATTTCGTTGCTTTGAATGCAACTGTTTGTGAAGAGACTGAAGGTTGTAATCTTGAAGAAGATCCTTGGCGCAATCACCGATTCAATGATCCATTGAATCGAGGTTCTGAGCGGATAAACCTCGTTGAAGAAGGAATGTTCTCATGGACGAATGTTGTGAACGATGCAAACATAGCAGGTTTGCATCAAGTATGCATCGCTTACGAACAAATCGGTTCATTTGACTCCTATCAGATCGATTTGAATGATCGAACAATGAACCTCGAAAAGCATGCTGGTTGGAATCATCAATGCATGAACCTCATGCTCAACAATACACTCGATGTCACATTCACGCTAGATCAAGATGGAACAACATGGATCAATCCCCTCGGATTTTCAGGACGAAGTTCCGAAATTTTTGATTCCACTGGCCTGAGATTGCACCATATTGAATTGAAACGCGTCAATGATGCGAAGGCATGAAAAGCGTCAACAGGGAAGGAGTACATGTGAAACGCCTCATGATTCTCCTGCCCGTGCTGAATGAAGCAGAGGGTTTGGATGTCATTTTGAAGACGATTCCATACGAAACGCTTGAGAAGAAGGGTTGGAATTCAGATGTCCTCATCGTTGATGGGAAGAGTACCGACGAGTCCCGTCAGATTGGAATTGATGCTGGCTGCAACGTCATCGTTCAACCGAGTCGCGGGAAGGGGGAAGCGGTTCGAGTGGGTTTTGATTACGCCATTCGCCATTCGTACGATGCTGTCGTCATGTTCGATGCAGACCAAACCTACAGTCCAAACGACATGTTGCTTATGCTTGAACAACTCCTTCCAGGGCATGTTGTTGTTGGAAATCGATTGAATTCGTTGATGACCAAAGATGCGATGTCACCACTCAATTGGATTGGAAATCACATCCTCACATGGTCTGCGGTGGTTCTGCATGGACTTGAGATTCATGATGTCTGCAGTGGCTACTGGCTCTTTGATCGTCAAGCACTTCTACGAATGAATCTCAACAGCATGGATTTTGAAATCGAAGCCGAGATGTATGCTCAATGCGCAATCTCTGGTATCCCTCTCTCAAACATTCCAGTATCGTATGGGGCACGAATTGGGGAAGCGAAACTCGGTTCGCTTCGAGATGGTTCGTCGATTCTTCGGAAACTCCTCGTTCGCAAACTGTTCCCTCTCCCGGTTGAGGAAGAACTCGGTGATGGCAAATTAGCGTTTGAATCCAATCACTAACGTATCTGGGATGAGTCCATAATTGTGGGAATCCGTTGAAGCCGTTGGATCAGGATTGTCACCCTCAACGAAATAGCCATCTGATTCAATTCGTTTCAAACGTTTAATGCAAACTCGGGACGAATCTCGAGGATCGTAAAAGACCAACAAATCACCAACATTCAGGCCTTGACCATCATACGATGTTGCCTCGATGATATCGCCGTCTTTCAACGTGGGCCACATGCTGTCGCCGTTCACGACAATGGCCAATGTTTCCAACGAATCGCCTCAGCTTGCACGGACCCAAGAGACGTCTCGTCCCTTCGTAGCCCAGAACATGTTGTGAATGTCTTCAACGGCGTCCATCAATTCCTGAGCGTGTTGTTCCGAAACTTCAACCTTGCAAGCGGAGCAAAGTTTTGCAGCCATCCAAAAGGTGGTGTGGAGATCAGGATTGGATTCAAGATGTTGTGGCTTGAAGAAATCGGTCCAAAGAACAAGCAATTCGTCCTTGCACTTCTGTGCTTCTTCTTCTTTGATGGCAGCATAGCGACTCATCGTATTGATGTAAGAAGCAGATGATTTGTCAGCATCACCGCTGCTGAGTGCGACCATCTTCTTGGTCATCGATTGTACGGCTTCTGCTGCAACGCGTGCACTCGCAGGGTCATAGACGCCACAAGGGCCGTCACAGTGGGCAAAGGCTTGGATGGTAGTGTTCTCCATGATGCTTCGTTGAATACCGAGCACTTGAAGATATGCTTTGATTCAAACCAAGAAAGCAAGGGACTAAATCAATCAGTCTTGAGGCGGAATCATGTCAAGAGTTGGTGTTGCAATCCTTGGCGCCTCTGGCCTTGTATCGCAACGGATGCAACAACGGATTGTAATGCATCCATGGTTCGAATTGGTTGCCGTCGCTGGACAATCAGCTGACATGTTGCTTTCGGACGTTGGCTGGCATCTCGATGAACCTCGCCCACAATCGATTGAAGAAAGTGAACTTCGAATTATCGATATCCATTCCGAACAACTTGCCAATGCACTGTTGAACGAAAATGTCCAACTTGCATTTAGTGCACTGCCAAGCCAGCCGGCTCTCGAAATTGAAAGGCTTCTTGTTGAAGCAGGAATCCACGTCTTTTCAAATGCAAGCGCCTACCGAATGCATCCAAACGTCCCGCTCATCGTTGCTGACGTCAACCCTGAGGCATTGATTGCACCATCTGATGGAGGGGCCCTCCACGCATGTGCAACAAATTGCACATTGATTCCAGTGCTCCATCCTCTGTTCTTGCTTGCACAACATCGTACGATCACAAAGGTGGTTGTTCGAAGCGAGCAAGCGCTATCGGGAGCAGGTTGGAAACTTCTACTCGATGAGGAATTAAAATCAAAGGCCATTGGAAACGAGATCGAAGGTGAGGCTGAAAAGATCGTTGAAGAGGCTGAAAGAATCCTACGTGTCGAAGGAATCGAATGGGATGTCCAATGCAAACGAGTCGATGAAAGAGACGGTCACATCGTGAATGTGGAGGTCCATGTAGCAGATTCGCCAACCTACGAAGAAATCGATGAATTGTTGTCTAATGGATATTCAGAGCGCCTTCTTCAACTCCCCAGCCAACCAGAAATCCCGATGGTTGTTGTTCAGTCCGATCCAACCCGTCAAGCATTCCTTTGGAACGGTCAAACGATGGAGTCCAGCGACCCATCCAGCGACCTCAAAGCAGGGATGACAACTACGGTTCAACTCATCGATGTTGTCGATGGTAGAATTTCGTTCCGTGCACTATCGCATAACACGATTCGGGGTGCTGCTGGTGGCGTTCTCTTACTCGCAGAATTGGCTTACCAGAACAACATGATTCCATCAGTAGACATAAATCCCCCTTCTTCATCAAAGGTAGCGTGAGCGCATGGGTATTACAGCAATGATTCCGGGAACAACCATCGATGGGCTCCTTTCAGAAGCGAAGGAACGATGGCATGACATCTATGATCCTGAAGCGCTTCGGATGCAGGTGATGCTCATTTGTCCGAGAAGGGAACGAAAGATTCTGGAAATGCATGGCGATATGGTTGAGCATGGCCAACCAGTCATTGGTGTCTTTCACCGCCCACGTGCTGAAGCGCGACTGCTTGAGGAGCAAGGACTGAACCCTCGTGATGCATCCTTCCAATTTCTCGATTTAGCAACAACCGATCTTGGACCATGGATGCAACACATGGTCACAACAGAGAAATGGGTTCGTGGTTCAATTTCCGTCCAGCCTGTTCCATTTTCTGTCGACGTTCCAGCACAACGAGGATTTGAGAATATCACCATGATTTGTTTCCGACATCCGAGCCTACCTGCAATTGACCGATATTATCTCCCATTCCCGCCAACATCGATTCCAAACAAGTGTTTCGTAAGTCTTCCTCGACGACAAGCTGCAGAATTGGCTCGTCAACAAGCCGAAATTCTCGGTGTTGGTCGCGCAGCAGAACCAGCAACGCCCGAGCCAGTTGTGGAAGAGCCTGTTCAAGTTCCTGAGCAGGTCGCTGAAACAATCAATGCAAGTGATGTTGAGATTGCTGAACATCAGTCCGTCCCTCTACCGACAGTTGAATCTGATGATGCGGAGGGACCTCAATCGGTCACTGAAGCCATTGTTAAAGCGACAACCGATGGATTTGAGGAAATGCAAGCGGCTGGAGATGAACTGCAAGAAGACGTACCATTGCCAACTCCTTCACCTGAACCAACACCAGAGGAAACCATTCCAGAACCTGAACCAGAAGAACCTCAATCAGAGATTGAGATTGAATTCCGAGCCCTTGTTTCTGAACTCATCGCTCAAGGGGTAGAACCAAGCGATATGGTCGATGATCCTCGATGGGATTCGATCAACGAACGAGCCGCTGCAGTCGGATTTGAAACCTGGCCGGTCTTTATGGAACTCACCTCTGTTAACTGAAATTGATAGGACAAGTCCGATACTGAGTTCAATTTCATTGAACAAGGATGAAATAGGACGGCGTTTTTCGTTGAATTGGTGAAACAATGGCGTTCTGTGTGAGTTGTGGGCAATCGCTTCATGATAGTATGCGTTTCTGTCGTTTCTGTGGCAACCAGCAACCTGGTGAACAGCTTATTCAGCGCTTGAGAATGGAGGCTGAACAAATTCGCCAAATCGCTCTCATGATGAGCAACCAACAAGCCATGCAACAGGCACAATTTGCTGCACAAATGCAACAACAGCAACAATTCAACAATCAACAATTCGGACAGCAACGACGTTGGTGAATGCATGCGACAACGGCATCTTGCGATGCAACTCTCTTCGCTTCATCCTCATCCGTGCCATTCCGTTGAACTTGAACAATATCCTACTGAAGGAAATCTTGCTGCCGCATGGTTGACCAAAATCGATCTTGGCGATGGGTTTCCAGGTAAACGCGTTCTTGATCTAGGCGCTGGAAATGGTGTTCTTGGTATTGGTGCAGCGTTTCTTGGAGCAGAACACGTCACCATGATTGAATGCGATGCAGATACCGTTGAAATTCTACAACAGAATGTAAAGGATGTTGAAGGGGAAGCAATGTGTACCATCCTTGAAGCAACAATCAATGGAAGCCCATTGCGTCTTGATGCAACGATCGACATGGTGATCATGAATCCTCCTTGGGGTGTACAAACGCCTCGTGCAGACCGTGCCTTCTTCGAAACCATCTTTGCAATGGAGATTCCATTGGTTCATTTCATTCACAGCATTGATGCTGCGCATTTGCTTCCTCTTGCAAAGGACAATGGGTATGAATTGCATTCGATCTATCAAGATGATTTTCGACTTCCTGCGGCCTATGCACACCATTCGAAAAACAAGGCTTCAACACGTATACGCTGCTATCGACTTGAGAAGATGAAGTGATGCGCCCCCATGTGAGGGGTTGAAAAGGGGGCATCGCTCGCATCAAAACAGCACAAGACATCGAAGCCTCGGTGAACTGTGCAGCGAGTTGAAATTATGACGACGAGCCTCGTCACCCCCGGAACAGAGATTGGAACCGTTGGCGAACATCAAGCCGGCGAAGGAACGAC